>Ga0272445_1002221_pt1 | contig 13647 bp, 14 predicted proteins | sample YNPCB0031_FD_194404 | JGI IMG/M metagenome (GOLD analysis project Ga0272445, IMG submission 194404) | Hot spring sediment microbial communities from Yellowstone National Park, WY, United States - YNP-CB-003-1 | ecosystem: Environmental > Aquatic > Thermal springs > Hot (42-90C) > Sediment... | reverse complement strand
ATACTTAGTTGACAAAACAAAAGTTGAAGGAAAAGAAAAACTAAGGATGTTAAAAGTATTAGCAAATATGTAATTGAGTTTATGAGTTAGTAGATTAGTAAGTTTATTGAGCTTTTTACTATTAACTTTTTTTACTATCAACTATGAAACTAATTTATTCACCAAAATACGAAGTTGATATTGGTGAACATCCGTTTAATACATCAAAGTATAGGTTGATAAAAGAAAAATTAGAAAAAGAGTTTAAAAACTTAGAGTTTATAGAACCAAAGGATGTTGATTTAAATATTCTTTATGAAGTGCACACAAAAGAGTATGTTGATAAAGTTTTAAACTTAAAACTTTCTTACTCTGAAATTTTACGTCTTGAAATACCGCTCACTAAAGAAGTAAGAGATGCAAGTTTGATTGCTGTAGCTGGTACAATTTTAGCAGCAGAAGTTGCTTTAAAAGAAAAAGTTGGTATTCATATAGGTGGTGGTTGGCATCATGCTTATCCTGACCATGGAGAAGGATTTTGTGTGTTTAACGATCTTGCTTGTGCAATAAAGTATTTAGAAAAAAATTATGGTATAAAAAAATTTGCTGTAGTTGATTTAGATGTACACCAAGGTAATGGTACTGCAAAAATTTTTGAAAATAATAAAAATGTTTTTACTTATTCTATACATCAAAAAGAAATTTATCCTTTCCCAAAAGAAAAAAGTATGCTTGATGTTGAACTTCTAGCGTTTACAACTGATGAAAAATATTTAAAGACACTTGAAGAAACAATTAAAAAAGTTGTAAAATTTAATCCTGAAGTTGTTCTTTATCAAGCAGGTGCTGATATTTATGAAAAAGATCAACTTGCACAACTAAAAATTTCAAAAGAAGGTATCAAAAAAAGAGACCAAATTGTAAAAGAATCTTTTAAAGACAAACCAATTGTTGTAACACTTGGTGGTGGTTATGCTTTTGATATAAATGACACTGTTGAGATACATTATAATACGATAAAAGTGTGGATGAGTGGATGAGTAGATGGGTTGATGGGTGAATAGGTGGATGGGTTAATGGGTGAATGAGTTATAGGGTTAATAACTATTAACTATCAACTATTAACTATTCCGCAGATTGCGGGATGAACTAACCAACTCAATAGCTCTATAACTCATTAACTCATTAACCCATTAACTCATTTACACATCCACACATCTACACATTCACACATTAACTTACGGAGGTAGCTATGATACAACTAAACTATAAAAATTGTTTAGATGAAAAAGTAGGTGAGCATGGGTTAAGTTTGAAAGAAATTGAAGGTTATAAAGAAAAGTTTGTTAAAATACATAAAAACTTGGTTGAAAAAATTAAAAACCCATCTCTTATGCTTGGTTGGGCAAAACTGCCTTATGAAAATTTTCAAGTAAAAGAAATTCTAAAAATGGCCTCAGAAGTGAAAAACAAGTTTGATACACTTTTAGTTTTAGGTATTGGTGGGTCTGCATTGGGAAATATTGCTTTACAAACTGCTTTAAAAGATAAATTTTGGAACAATTTATCAAAACAACAAAGAAAAGGATATTTAAAACTTTATGTTTTTGACAATGTTGATCCTGACACTGCAAAAAGTTTGTTAAAAGAAATTGATTTAAAGAAGACTTTAATAAATGTTATCTCAAAAGCAGGTGATACTGCTGAAACATTAGCAACATTTTTTATTTTTTATAACGAACTTGTAAAAAAAGTTGGTCAAAAAAAAGCAAAAGAACATATAATTATTACTACAGGACCAAAAACAGGGTTTTTAAGAGAACTTGTGAATAAAGGATATTCAAGATATGATTTTGTAATACCAGAAAATGTTGGTGGAAGATTTTCAGTTTTATCTCCAGTTGGACTTGTATCTGCTTCATTGACTGGAATAAACATAAGAAAACTTCTTTCAGGTGCAAAAACTATGGCTGATAAATATAAAGTTTTAGAAACAAATGTTAAACCAGATGATATGTTAGAAAACGAAGCGTTTATTTTTGCTTTGATAAATTATCTTTTATATCAAAAAGGAAAACACATCTGTGTAATGATGCCTTATTCTGACAGATTATATGGTTTTGCAGATTGGTTTAGACAACTTTGGGCTGAAAGTTTAGGAAAAGAAAAAGACAATAATGGACAAATTGTCAATGTAGGGCCAACACCAATTAAAGCTTTAGGTGTTACTGACCAGCATTCACAGATACAACTCTATCGTGAAGGGCCTTATGACAAAATTGTTGTGTTTTTATCAGTTGAGAAGTTTGGTTGTGAACTAAAAATACCAAAATTTAAAGAAAAACATTATTTATGTGGACATACATTAAACGAACTTTTTAAATCTGAAGAAAAAGCAACAATTGCTTCTTTAACACAAGCAAAAAGGCCAAATTTGACTATTACTTTACCAAAAATTGATGAAGAACATATAGGACAATTTATCTATATGTTAGAACTTGCAACAGCGTATGCAGGCGAGTTGTTTAACATAGACGCGTTTAACCAACCAGGTGTTGTTTTAGGTAAAAACTATACTTATGCACTGCTTGGTAGAAAAGGTTATGAAAAATATTTGGAAGAATTGAAATTATTCTTTGAATAACAAATAAAATAACAAATTTAATTTGGTCTCATTGAACAGATTTTAAAAAATTTTGTTTAATTAAAACTTAAATGTTAAACCTACACCAATGGTTAAACCGCTGTAGTCAGCAGGAATAGTTTTACCGTTTTCGTCTTTTATAACATCACCTTTTTTAATATTAAACTCTGGTACATCTTTTGTAGCTTTCAGTTCGTCAATTTTTGCTAATCTGTATCCGAGATTAACTCCAAGCGATACATTGGGTGTAATTGCATATTTCACATCTGCAGAAATTTCACCAACAAATCCTGAACCATCAGCAGGTACTTCAACACTTTGTGATGGCTGCCCAGTTTGCTCAAACTTTACAACAGATTTAAGATTAGCTAAACCATACCCAAGATATGTTCCACCTAAAAGAGATATTTTATCAGTTATTTTAGTTGAGTAACGGCCACCAACCATCAAAGGTATCAAAGAAGCATCAACTGTTTGTTCTATATTAGCAAACCCAAAAATGACGAAAATTCAGCTGTAAGTTTTGCTTGTGAACAACTTAAATATACTATTTTTGGACCGATAAAAATTCCTGACAATACTTCATATCCAGCATCTACAGCAAGGAATATTCCGCTACCAAACTTAGTTAAAGATGTAGAACCAGTTTCACCAAAATCCTCGAGAAATTCTATTGTTTGATCAAACTGTTCTTTTTGTGATTGCAAGTTTTTATTCATATCATCCATTCTAACCGTAGTATATCCACCAGAAATATTTAAACTTAACTTCTCTGCATATACAACACTTGCTAAGGTTACAACTAAAACTGCTATGAGATTTTTTTTCATAATTTAGTTCTCCTATTTTCTAAAGTTCTTTCACATTTTGTTTCTTTCGGAAGGTTTCAAAACTTCATCATTCCATTTTCCTACCATAGACTAAAGAAACAAAATGTTTTCAACTTTTACAAAATAACAATCTTTTTTACAAGTTATTTAAAAAATTTATTGATTTTGTCTTAAAATCTAATACTAAAAGTTAATGCTATATTGGTCCCAGTATAATCAAAAGGTATTGTTTTGTCATCATTTGATTTCAAAGTATCACCCTCTTTTATATTCATATTTGGTACATCCTTAGTTGCTTTTAATTCATTAATTTTAGCATTTCTATAACCTATCTCTAACCCTACAGAAAAATCTTTTGATAACATATATTGTAAATTTATTGCAACTTCGTATGATAAATTCTCACCTTTGTATGAAAAACTATCACTTTGTGGTTCGCGATTTGTTGATTCACGTTTCATCGTACCATTAAAATATGCATAACTATACCCAAACCATAACAAACCTAAAATTTTAATTTTGTCTGTTGTAGTAAAAAGATACGAGTTACCTATCATTATTGATGTTAAATTAGTTGTCATAGGGACATCAATAGTAGTATACAAATCTTGGTTTAATACTCTTGCATTACCTTTAACTAAAATTTGTGCATTAGAGGTTAAATATGCTGCTTTTATACCTACTGAGTATTTATCGTTTATAACATAGGTTAAAAATCCAGAAAAATTATCTCCTTCTTTAAACTCAGTTAACGACGATGTTGTTGTTCCACTGACAATATTGTATATAGAACGCACTAAATCTTCTAAACTTTGTTTTGTATTTCTTAATTCTTCGTTAGCATCTTGCATATTCAGATATGCTCTTCCATAAGAAATATTACAATTTATTTTTTCAGCATAAACTTCTGTTATGAAAAGTGAAACAAAAATTGTAATAAAAATTTTTTTAGTCATAAATAGTATATCCTCCTATTATGTCATAAAATATGGTAAAAAACAAAGAACTAATTTCCAAAAATATAAAAGAAATTAAACTACAATCCTTTCATTACAAAACCTCCATCTCATTTTTGTCAAGCGATTTTAACTTGTAGTTAACATTTCCAACTTCATCCTCTTGGATGATACTTTTTATGTAATTCTTTCAAATGTTGGCGGTCAATTTGGGTATAAATCTGTGTTGTAGAAATATCAGAATGTCCTAAAAGTTCTTGGACAACTCTTAAGTCAGCACCGTATTTTAACATATGTGTTGCAAACGAATGTCTTAATGTATGAGGAGAAACATTTTTGGAGATCCCTGCGTTTCTAACATAATTTTTTAGTTGTTCCCAAAAATCAATCCTTGAGATAGGTTTCCCGAGTTTTGACAAAAAGATAAATTTGTCATATTCAGCACTAATCTTACCACTAAACTTTTTATCTCTAATTTTTATCCATTCTTTTAACGCATCAACACTTTTTTTATTTAACAAAACAATTCTTTCTTTCCCACCTTTGCCTATAACACGAATATACCTGTTTTCTAAATCTAATTGTTCAAAAGTAAGGTTAACAAGTTCTGAGACACGTAGTCCTGTAGCGTATAAAACTTCAATCATTGCTTTGTTTCTTATATCGTTAAACTTTTTTGGTTGAAAACTTAAAAGTTTATCAACTTCTTCAACAGTAAGTACTGTAGGGAGTTTCCTTTGTAGTTTTGGTCTCATCATACCTTCTACAGGATTGTTTGTAGTAATATTTTCTGAAACAAGAAACTTATGAAACTGTGTCACACACGACGCTTTCCTGTATATAGAATTAGGTCTAAGATTTTGTTGTTTCAACTGCCACAAAAATTCTGTTAAATCATCAGATGAAACATTATGAACAGTTTTATTTATCTTTTTAAGAAAAGAAAAATATTGGAGAAGATCGTTTTTATATGCAGAAATTGTGTTTTTACTTAATCCTTTCTCAAACTGTAAAAACTTTATAAACTCATCAAAAAATTGTAGTTCCTGTTTCATTCATACGACGAAGTTTTTTATACAGGTCTTCTTCTGTCTTAATATTTTCTTTTAAATAATTAATTTGTCTTTCTATTGCCACAATATAAAGATTTTTGTTTATTCTATACCTTGTTTGAAAATGTATTTTTGCATATTCATACACACTGCTAAAATCTTTTTTAAGTTTATTTAAAACAAAATTATAAAATTGTGGTGTTTTATGTAGTAAATCTAATTCTGAAGAATAAGCAGTTATCCCACCTTCTTTAAACTCTTTATACAAAAATAAAAGTTTCTCAAGATATGTCCTTGAAGACATTTGTCCTAAAAAATCTGCTGTTGTTATCATATAAGCAAGAATTTGATCTTTTTTATCTTTGTATTTAATTCTGGAAAGATCTATATTAACTTCAGTAGATAAAATAAACTTTTTTACCAACTCAAGGTCTTTTTTATTTAAAACTTTTTTTTCATTAAAATAATCTTCTGCTATTTCAACACTTCTGTAAACATGTATTTTAGTATATTTTGCACCTGAAGAGTCAGGTTCATCAGCTTTTTGTAAATATCCTATATCATGAAAAATTGCTGCAATTAATACAAGTTTTACTTTATTTACAGAAAATTTATTATGTGGATTTTTTATATTATATCCATCAATCAACCTTGACAACGCAAGTATAACTTCTGCAGTATGTTGTATATCGTGAAACTTTACACTACATTTTTTATATTTTGGATTCCGTCCTTCCATTAGGTTTATATAATCATCAAAGATTTCTCTTAATATAATAAACTCAGAGATATGATAATGATAAATAAAATTATTTTTTACTTCTTCAAAGATAGCATAAGGCGAGTTATGTTTTACAAGCTGATCTAACCTAATATCAAAATTTTTTTTCTTCACTTATTTATATAATATTTTTGTGATTAATTTTGTATAAAGTTTTAAAAACAACTTTACTGGAAAACCTACTACATTGTAGTAATCTCCAACAATTCTTTTTACAAACATATCATTTTTTTCTTGAACAGCATAAGCACCTGCTTTATCTAAATGTTTTTTTGCAATAGTTTTTATCTGCTGTTGTGTAAGTTTGTTTGTATATACAACTGATTCTTCAACATCTGATAGTAATAACTTATCATTAGTAAAAGCCAAACATAATCCACTTAAAACTTTATGTTTTGTCCCTGACAATTTTGTTAGTATTTCTTCAGCTTCTTTTACATCTTTTGGTTTACCAATAATTTCATTGTTTAAAACTACAATTGTATCACACCCAATTATTATCGCATCTTTATATTTTTCTTTTAAACTCAAAACTTTTTGTTCAGCTATTTTTTTAACAAAAACTTCTGGTTTAGGATGATTTTTAATTTTTGGTTCTTTATATCTATGAGGATCAATTATAAAATCAAATCCTAATTTTGAAAGAATTTCTTTTCTTCTTTCAGAAGATGATGCAAGAACTATCCTCAACTTTTTCATGTCACTAACTTTCTAAAAATTATTGCTGTAATAATTAAACCGATAACTGCAGTTATATTAAGTTTTATCACAGCACCAAATGTAATATCTAAAATACCTAAATCTATAGTTGCAGGTTGTATCCCAGGCCTTATCTCAACAGCAAGCATATCACGAACAGTAGAATCTGCTGGGAACAACTTATAAATTACTTTTCCTATAAACGCTCCTATAAGCGTACCAATTAAAAGAATTAAAATAAAATATCCTAAATTCTTAGACATAAAAATACCCCCTATTTTGTAAAATAATATAACTTTTACACAAAAAAATTTTTTATTATAAAGTACGACTGTGCTATCTGTCAATTATTTTTTTTCTTTTTTCTTTTTACCACCACATTTTGCCATTGTTGATATACCTCCCCGCGGGTGAATTGAATTAGCAAAATTTTGGGTTAGACACAAAAATGATTAAATTAGTTTTTATCATTATCCCCGTACTATTTTTACAAACTTTAGTTTACCTATTTGTATTAAAATTTTGTTTTGGTTTTCAAGATCAAGAACAGCATTTATATCTTCAACTTTTTTTGAATCAAGTTTTATCCCACCTTGAGATAACAACCTTTTCGCTTCACTTTTTGACGAAACTAATTTTTGGTTAAAAAGAAAATCTACTAAATTATATTTTCCTTTTTTAACAGAAATAACAGGTATGTCAGTCGGCAGTTCTTTTTTTGAAAACACACGTTCAAACTCTTCTTTTTCTTTTTTTGCAACTTCTTCACCATAGTATTGTTTTACTATAAGATATGCTAAATACATCTTTGCATCACGTGGGGTTGTCTTTATCATTTCTTTAACTTTATCCATATCTTCATCTGTTAACAACTCAAAGTATTTCAACATAATGTTGTCTGGTATAGACATAATTTTACCAAACATATCCTTTGATGTATCATTCAAAGCAATATAGTTTTTATACGATTTTGACATTTTTTTAACACCGTCAGTCCCTTCTAAAAGTGGCATTGTAATAATTACCTGTGGTTCAAGACCAGCATCCTTTTGTAGTTCACGACCAACAATAAGGTTAAACTTTTGGTCGTTACCACCAAGTTCTACATCTGCTTTTATTGCAACAGAATCATATCCTTGTAGTAAAGGATATATAAACTCAAGTATAGTTATTGGTTGGTTGTTTTTGTATCTTAAAGAAAAATCGTCTCGTTCAAGCATACGTGCAACAGTATATTTTGAACAAAGTTTTAAAAGTCCATCAATACCTAATGGATAAAGCCATTGACTATTGTAAACAACTTCTGTTTTATCTTTATCTAAAATTTTGAACACTTGTTGAGTATATGTTTTTGCGTTAGCAAGAATTTCTTCTTCTGAAAGCATAGGACGAGTTGTATCTCTGCCAGAAGGATCTCCGATACGTGCTGTAAAATCTCCAATGATAAAAACAACTTTATGGCCAAAATCTTGGAACTGTCTAAGTTTACGTAAAATTACAGTATGTCCTAAATGTAAATCTGGAGCAGTTGGGTCTACACCAAGTTTTACAACAAGTTGTTTCTTTTTTTCTAACTTTTGTTTTAATTCTTCAACAGAAACTATGTCTGACACACCTCTAAGTAATACCTTTAATTGTTGTTCTATATTCATAGTTTTACCTTTGTTCTCTAATTTTATCCATTATTTCGTTTGATAAATCCAAAAATAAATTTTTTAATTCTTTAACATCAATTTTTTCTATCATTTCTACAGGCCATTCATCTATATCATCCGGGAAATTTTTAACTTTGTGTAAAGCATTAGCAAACCAGTATAAATCAAACCCAGGATCTTTTTGTTTCGCAAATTTTACAAGTTCCCACACATCTTCAGTTTTTAGAATAAAAAATAAATCAACTGCATCTCTTATCTCTGCCCTTCCATAAAAAGCAAGAAGTTTATCAACTATTAAGTCTTTATAATCATTAACTTTTACTCCAATATCAGAATCAACTGGTTCTTCAAATCTGAACGGAGAATCACATGCTAACTGAATTTTTGTTGTTTTTTCTTTCTCTGAAACTTCAAATTCAACAAATGTAGTAAACCTTTTTACAATTCTTAAAGAAAAAAATTTTTTTATTTCTTCTTCAAAAGTATAAGAAAAATGTAGTACAAGTTCTTTTTCAGTAGTAAAAATGTCAAGAACAAACGATTTTCTATGAGCTAAATAAAATTCAGCTAAAGCAGTCCCACCAGTTAAATAAAACAATTTACTATCAGCAATATTTGAAAAAATATTTAAAATACCCCTTTGTAATTCAGAAATAATCCCCTTACTTTTTAGTACCAAAATAGTCCTCCCACAAAGATTTTATATCCTTAGGTAGATCAAGTTCTACAAGCAAATTTTTTATCTCTTCCCAATCAAGTTCAGCAATATCTTCAGCTCTACCATTTGTCAGAACCTGTTTAATATACCATTTTCTCTGCCAAGGATTGTCCAAATTAATTTCTTTATCAGTAGACCACACAATATATCTTTTTGGTTTAATTTTCATTATCCTTTTATCACAGCAAGCGGTTTTAATCTTGCAACTTTTCTTGAAATACCTGATTGATGACAAATTTCTACTACTTCATCAACATTTTTATACGCTTGTGGTGCTTCTTCAGCAAGTGTTTTCCAAGAATCTGATTTTACTAAAATACCTTTTTCTCTAAGTTCTTTTGCTAACTCTTCCCCACGGACTGATTTTAATATTGCAGACCTTGATGAAACTCTCCCAGCTCCGTGACAAGTTGAACCCCAGGTTTCTTCAACTGCTTTCTCAGTTCCTACTAAAACATAACTTGCGGTACCCATTGAACCTGGTACTAACACAGGTTGGCCTACATCTTTGTATGCTTGTGGTATACCTAGGAATCCTTTTGGAAATGCACGTGTTGCACCTTTTCTGTGTACAACATATTTTTTACCATTATATTCTTCAAACTTACCAATGTTATGTGCAACATCATAAATTTGTTCAAGCCCTATTTCTTTTGCTGATTTGTTTAAGACATGCATAATTGTTTCTCTTACCCAATGCGTAATAATTTGTCTGTTAGCCCAGGCATAGTTTGCTGCAGCAGCCATTGCTTGGAAATATCTTTTTCCTTCAGGAGAATCAATCGGTGCGCAGACAAGTTGTCTATCAGGTAGCCATATACTATATTTTTGTACTGCTTGTTGTAAATACCTAATATAATCATCACAGATCTGATAACCTAACCCACGAGAACCTGTGTGTACTAAAACAGTAACTTGGTCTTTAAACAAACCAAATACTTTTGCTACATTTTCGTCATAAATTTGTTCAACATATTGAATCTCTAAAAAATGATTTCCAGCACCAAGTGTACCAAGTTGTTCTCTACCACGTTCAAGTGCTCTTTCTGATACAACCTCAGGGTTTGCTTCTTCCATACAACCATTTTCTTCAGTAAACTCAAGATCTTCTTTTGAACCAAACCCGTGTTGTAAAGCCCATTTTGCTCCTTTTTTCAAAACTTCTTTTACTTCATCGATTGACAATCTTAACTTTCCAGTAGAGCCAACACCTGAAGGTACATTGTTAAACAAAGCATAGACAAGTTTTTCTAAATATGGTTTTATTTCTTCTTTTGTTAAATTTGTCCTAAGCAAACGCACACCACAGTTTATATCATACCCAATACCTCCAGGAGAGATCACACCATCTGAAACTCTGAACGCAGCAACACCACCTATCGGAAAACCATAACCCCAATGGACATCCGGCATAGCTAAGGATGCTTTCTCTATTCCTGGCAATGTCGCAACATTTTCTACTTGTTGTACAGCTTTGTCTTCAATAACTTTTTTAATAGTATGTTCATTAGCATAAATTATTCCTGGCACATTCATCTTACCAGTTTTTTCTACCATATATCTGTAATCATCTAATTTTTTTAAGTTCATAGATGCTACCTCAAAATAACTAAACTTCCTTTTTTTGTTGTATTGTTTTTAAACTTAATTTTAAACAAATAAACTCCATTATTTAAATTTTTTGCAGAATTTTTGTCTAACATATATTCAGTTTTCAACACTAACTTTCCTTTAGAATCAAAAATCTCAACTGATTCTATCTCCTCAGGAGTACCAAAAATTACTTCGTCATTTGCAGAATTATCATCTAAAGAAAGAATATATTTTTCTTTTGCTTCAAGTTTTGTATAAATTTTGTTAAAATTTGCTATAATTGTTATGTCAGAATTTATAACTATACTAATAGGATTTTCTGTAGTATTTATATCACCACTCCATCTATCAAATACCCAACCAGTGTTTGCTTGTGCAAAAAGTTGTACTTCTGTATCTTCAGTATAAACACCACCTGGCGGTGTAAGTGTTACTGTCCCAGCGTTTTGTGGTGAAACATTTATGTTTAATTTATACGTTGGTGTACTACTTGAACTACTACCACCATTTTCTTCAGGTATATACTCACCAGTTTGATATCTTATTTTTGCTGGTATTATACCGTTTTGTATATCAAACCCTATAGATGGCCAAGCCATATCTTGTGGATAAAAACTTGGTTTTGAAAGTTTATAATATGAAACAGGGAAGTTTCTGTCAGAAATTTTAGGGTCATATTGTATTGTCCCTTTTATGTTATTACCATGAATAACCAAAGTTGTACTATCAACAGTTGAATCGTATATAATACCTACACTACTTGTTGTTGCAATTTCGTTTGCAATAATGTTTTGATAATTAGAATGATCCATAATTTCTATTCCTTCAGATTCAACTCTGTTTCTAAAAAGAGTATTCCCAGGACCTGTAGGTCCCCAATAGTCAGAAAAATCTACTTCTTGGACAATGTTACCTTCAAACAAGTTCATAAAAGGATAATGCCCATGTAAAGAAATATCGCATGGTGTCCAATTACCACCTTCGTCTTGAAAAGGTTCTATTGAATAGTTGTATCCAAAAACATTACCATTTGCACCAATATGTACCATCATAGAATGACGAAGATGTTTAAATATATTATTTTCTACTAAACAATTTGTAACATGAAATCCTAACTCAACACCATACCCATGCCCACCACCATCATGACGATAAGAATCTTCAAAATAACATTCTCTTACTTCTAAATTTAAACACGATGTTGCACTAACATGCGATTTTACTGTCATATAACTTGCAACTCTTCTTACCCAACAATTTGCTGCGTTTTTAAAATAAAAAGTGTTACTATCAACATTATTTTTTCTTTCAACATAAAAATCTTCAAATCCTACATTAGTTATCAAATTGTTTCTTCTCACCTGTGGATGAAGATCTTCTTTAAAACTTATATTTAAAGGAGGATCAATTATTAAAGTGTTCCCTTCTATACCTACAACTCTAAAAAACTGTCCTACAGCATATTGTGCCCAGGACTGGTTCCATTGTGATTGTGTATACATTATATTAGGATCATTATCTTGTTGTATCTCAGCAATATCACCAACTTTAAATTGTGAAACATCAGAAACTACAATTTGTGTAGAACCTTTTTGATAACCACTTATCACATCAACCCAACTTCCTCGTCTATATGTTACAATTTCAAAACAATCACCAGATGATTGTTGAAAATAAATCTTTGTCTTTTTATACCCCTCACCTTTTAACACTACGCCATCACAATCTTGAAACGAAAGTTTTGATTTTATTAAATACTCTCCTTCTGGGACATATACTACTGCGATTGTATTATTATTTTTAGCATAAGTTTTTGCAGCAGCAATTGCTGACGAAAACGCAGTATAATCGTCATCAACACCATTAGCTTTTGCACCATAATCTTTCACATTAAAATACTTGTATGTTTGTGAACTTATAACAGGGATACTGCCACCGCCATTGTAGCCAGCTTTAGTCCAATCAATATGACGGTCATCATCTAAAATTTCACTAAAAGAAAGTTTTGTCATCATAATAGATGTTATAACAAAAATAAAAAATTTTTTCATCTTTTTTTACACTTGATACATTCTAAAATTTCCGAATTTCGAAAAATACTAAAATTAAAGAGAGATTTCAACATCTCTTGCATTTGAGAAATTTTTATTGTAATTAAAAAAACTATGAAAGAACTACCAAAAGCTTATAATCCCAAAGATGTTGAAAAAGAAATTTTAAATTTTTGGTTAGAAAAAAAGTTGTATCACGCTGAAATTGACAACTCTAAAAAACCATTTGTTATTGTAATTCCCCCACCGAATATAACTGGCGCTCTTCATATGGGCCATGCGTTAAATAATACTCTTCAAGATGTTATTATTCGTGTTGCAAAAATGAAAGGGTTTAACGCATTATGGGTACCTGGGACTGACCACGGTGGTATTGCTACACAAAATGTTGTAGAACGACTTTTACTTAAACAAGGGAAAACAAAACATAATTTAGGTAGAGAAAAATTTTTAGAATTTATGTGGACCTGGAGAAAAGAAACTGGTGATACAATACTTCATCAACTTAAATACTTAGGTTGTCTTTGTGATTGGGAAAGAACACGTTTTACAATGGACGAAATTTGTTCAAAAGCTGTATACAAAGCATTCAAAACTTTGTTTGAACAAGGATATATTTATCGTGGTGAACGAATTGTGAACTGGTGTCCAAGATGTCAAACTGCACTTGCTGATATTGAAGTTGAATA
>Ga0272445_1002220_pt1 | contig 13650 bp, 11 predicted proteins | sample YNPCB0031_FD_194404 | JGI IMG/M metagenome (GOLD analysis project Ga0272445, IMG submission 194404) | Hot spring sediment microbial communities from Yellowstone National Park, WY, United States - YNP-CB-003-1 | ecosystem: Environmental > Aquatic > Thermal springs > Hot (42-90C) > Sediment... | reverse complement strand
TAGAAAGTCTTAATCAGCTCTGTGTTTAGTCTATGCGGAATCTTATGGAAACTCCCAAAAGGGAGTAGAAAGTTACAAATAAGTAGCTCTCCGTCATATCTACATGTGTCGTGGAGAAAGAAACTCCCAAAAGGGAGTAGAAAGTGAACCTCCTCATCCTGCTCCTTTGTGGAGACACGAGAAACTCCCAAAAGGGAGTAGAAAGAGCCTGACGAGCTCATAGGACCCTTAGATATAAATGCGTTGAGAGAAACTCCCAAAAGGGAGTAGAAAGGTGTGTAGGGAGGTGGTGCTATGAGCCAAACTGTAGTGAGAGAAACTCCCAAAAGGGAGTAGAAAGAATCATGCAATGGATAGACCCTAGAAGCCTTCAAAGAAACCCTAGCATGAAACTCCCAAAAGGGAGTAGAAAGATTATTTTCAAAGCTACATATTTTTCATTATCTACACATGAATGAAACTCCCAAAAGGGAGTAGAAAGAAGAGATTACTAATGACCATAAAATCAATATCACAAATGCATTGGAAACTCCCAAAAGGGAGTAGAAAGTGTTTATGTAAAAGCACTAGAGTTGAAATAACATCGGTGTAGAGAAACTCCCAAAAGGGAGTAGAAAGTCTCACCACCGATTTCAACAACAACTGTAAATCTAGAGATCCTCATCATAATCCTACCTTCAACCAGTTCACCAACACTCATAACATCTACAGACACACTTCAACACCCTACCAAAGCACTATCTCTTCAAACTTACTGCTCTAGCAACCTATAGAATAGTTGCCTATAAGAATCCTAAGCTTTTCATCATTCTTTATTTTCTAAGGCCTTGATCATCCTATTACTAAACCATTGTTTATTTTAAGGTATAGTGTGGTGATCTAGGTTTATATTTCTAGAATATGTCTAGGGTTTTGGTGGTTAAACTGTCTTTGGATTGGTGGCATAGGTATTGGATGTTTAAGTCTTTGGGTAGGATAGATATAGACTCTGTTGAATATGGGTATTATCTTGAAGATATGTGGAGATCTTTTTCTATAGTCCATTCTCCTTTTTCCGAACCTTTTAACCAGCTGGTTGAGTTGATTAGGTTTGAAATCGTTCAGATGGATGAAGAGGGATATGATACATCTAGCGCTAGAGATGCTCTTGAGAAGCTGTTGGGGGGAGGTGTCGATGTTGAGGTGTTGACTAGGTTCTACAACTCTCTCAAAGACCATCCAAAGAGATCTGGCTTCCCCTATATTGAACCTATTGAATATAGAGATATTGCTTCTGAGAGTGGTGGAGGTAGGGATCTATCTAATGCTAGGTTATCTGGGGAAGAACTTTATGATAAGATTTACGGTGGTTGGCTTGGTAGATGTGCTGGCTGTATGCTTGGTAAACCTGTTGAGGGTTTTACCCCAGGTTTGATACGTACATGGCTTAGCATAGCAGATGAAGATTTTCTAACCGATTACTTTCCCGATATTAAGCTAGAGGACGTACCTAGGGATAGAAAGCTGCTTTTGAAAAGAGTTGAAGATATGCATAAATGGTTTAAAGAGAAAGGCAGTGGTGTTTTAAGGGGTCAAATAAATAGGGTTGTTCGTGACGATGATATCGATTACACTATATTGAATCTACATATTGTGAAGACGTATGGATACAGATTTACAGCTATGGATATAGGTGAGACTTGGCTCCATATGCTTCCCTATTGCCAAGTATATACAGCTGAGAGAGTAGCTTACAGAAACCTTGTAAATGGTGTTCTACCCCCAAAAACAGCTATCTATTTGAATCCTTTTAGGGAGTGGATAGGTGCACAGATAAGAGCTGATCTATGGGGATACATATCACCTGGTTTGCCAAGAGTTGCAGCTGAGTATGCTTATAGAGATGCATCTCTATCCCATATCAAGAACGGTATCTATGGAGAGATGTTTGTAGCTGCTATGATTAGTGCTGCTTTTGTTCTTGACGATATATATGAGATTGTTGAAGCAGGTCTTTCTGTAATACCTAGGAGATCTAGACTAGCAGAAGCTATTAGAGATGTGATTAGCTGGAGTAGAGAATCTAGGGATTACTGGGAAACATATAGAAAAATCATAGATAGATATGGCCTCTACAACCCGATACACACAATAAACAACGCTGCAATAGTTGTAGCATCGCTTCTACATGGATATCCAGACTATGGAAAAGCAATAGCTCTAGCTGTTATGAGCGGCTTTGATACTGATTGCAATGGAGCTACAGTGGGTTCAATAATAGGTGTTATGGTTGGTGCCAATAGATTATATAGAGATTGGAGAAAATGGGTAGAGCCACTAAATAATATAGTTGAAAGCTATATAATAGGCTACAACGGTGCAGAGATAACCGATCTAGCAAAACAAACAACAAACATAGCAAAAAACAATATACAGATACACAAAAATAGATATAGCTGAAGCTAAGCAATAAACTAGTGACCTACATATAATACCAAGAAGATATAGCGTTCTTGACACCAGCATAGCAACCAAAGCAATACTATTGAAGAATACAAAAAGCTTAGATAGCCCGAAATAAAGATTCTACCAAGAATTGCAATACAGATCAATAGTTAACCACATTTATAAATAATGCATTAGAAAAACATTAAGCAATAGTAAGAGGCAACATCTTCATTTATTCAACCTAAGGCTTAAATAATCTCTACAACGGTATCGAACATCTATTTGGCTTTGCCAATAAATTAGATAAAGCCATTTCCTTCAGACATTAATAAAAATAAACCTTACTCATATTTTTACATAACTGTGTTATATCTATAGACTTGTTAAGGAAGTGTAGAGATGTTTACAACTGAAAAGCCTCGCTCTTTAGAGTGGGATGACAGAAAAATCTCATGAAAGTTAGTATGCAGTTTTATAACTATAGGGTTTTAGAATCATTATCCCTGACTTCATAGCTTCGTAATATAGTTTAGGTCTGTATAAAGCTACTCCTATAGCTATAGGTATTGTGATGATTAGTGCTTCATAGATGTTGAGTAGAGGTGGTATTGCTATTAAGGTTAGAGCTACAATGGTTTTCAAGGTTCTTGTTACCCATATTCTTTTCCATAGCTTTTTAATATCTATAGACTGTTTCAGCTCTGTAAAGAAGTTTTTGAGGATCTCAATAGTCTGTGTATAGCCTATACATAGAGCATCTATATCTTGTGTAGAAGAGGATTTTCTATCTAGCTTCACATCTCTACATAGCTCTTGAATATCTTCTTTAAGTTTTTTAGTAAGTGCTTCAAGCTCTTTCTCAACCTTATCGTGAATGTCCACCAGCAGATACTTCCTAGTCTTTATAGCACTATCTTGGGCATAGTGAATAGCTCTTCCAAGCGCTAAACCAGATAACATCTTGTTCTCTTTTCTAGCATAGTATAGAGCTAGATGGTAATAGTAGCTAATCAACGTTTTATCAACTGTATGGTGTTTCGCATAACCAATACGTGTAGAAACTTTGACCCTACTACTTCTACCTATCCTCAACCTATACTTAACAACTCTATCAGGAACCTTATCAGGCTCAACAACACCTCTATAAAGACTCTTCAAAAACTCTCGATCAAGACCATCTAAGCCGAGCTCTCTACAAACAACTTGTAGAGCTTGTGAAAGAACTAGCCTATGAATACTCCAGCTAGGCATACCTAGTAAATATATCAAGATAAAATAAAAATTTTTATAACTGAAAACCTTACCCTTCGATGATAAAGAGAAGAACAGCCTTCTAGCACACATAACCCCCAATAGTTAGAATTGATGGTGCTTTTTGAGCTAGGATAACAAGTATAGAGGTTGTTAGAAGTGTGGGTTTTATTTAAAGGTTTGTTGTTATGGGCTTTACCTTTAAGGTGGAGGGATGTGAAAAATTTATATTTTTGTTTTAATGTAGATGTTATTCAGCATTTATTTAATACAATTTATTGTTGTTAGGTGTTGGAATTGGATAAGGTTTATGTAGATGATGGGTTTTTGGCTATAGATGGTAGAAGGGTGTTTTTGTTTTGCAGTGAAATCCATTATTTTAGGGTTCCCAAGGGGCTGTGGTTTGATAGGATTTTGAAGGCTAAGAGAGCGGGTTTGAATTGTATTGCTAGCTATATTGCTTGGAACTGGCATGAACCTTTAGAAGATGTTGTGCTGTTTAGTGATAGCATCTCTAGTACTCCCTATGAATCGACTGCTTTTAGCAGGGATCTTGAGGGCTATATTCAATTAGTTAAGCAGCTTGGGATATACTTTATAGCCAGACCCGGGCCCTATATATGTTCTGAGTGGGATAGTGGTGGTCATCCAAACTGGCTTTACCAAAAAGTATCTGTGTTGAGGTCTTTTGACGAGAGCTATATTAGATATGCAGAGAAGTGGTACTCCAAAGTTCTACCAGTAGTAGAAAAGAGCTCTCTGCTAAATGGAGGGCCAACAATTCTTCTGCAAATCGAGAACGAGTATTTCTGGGGAGATGTCCCATATATGCTTAAGCTATATGAATCAGCTAAAAAGTATGTCAAGAGCATTCCTATGATAACTAATGAGGATTGGTATGTTGAGGGAACACCTATTATAAACACCATAGATGATTATCCAGCTCCTTGGAGCATACAGGGGTTTGACAACAAGGTTAGAAGCTATATGAAGACCCAGCCAGGAATGCTGAAAATGTTTATGGAGTTAGAGGGTGGATGGTTCTCCACATTTGGAGGGCCTTTGCCTACAAATAGAGGTAGTTTTCCAGCTGAATGGACAGAGACCTTGGTTAAAAGCGCCATAGGTATGGGGATAAATGGGATAAGCATATATATGTTCCATGGTGGAACCAACCCTGGCTACTACACAGGCAAGTATATAACTACAACATATGACTATGAAGCTCCTATTAGAGAGTGGGGGGAGCTTTCAAAGAGGTACTATGCTGTAAAGAGAGCTGCACTGTTTACAAAGACTTTCAACGACTTGGTAACGAAAACAAGACCTGTTGAAGGTGTTGTGAAAACAGTGGCCAAGGGTATAGATGTTTTTGCTCGTGTATCTGATGATGGTGCAGCAGTTGTTGTTTTAAGAAATCTTGGAGAGGCACCACAGCTAACAAAGCTTATATACAATGATAATATCTATCCACTCTACACCAATATAAGGGTTCCTGGAAGGAATGCAAAGATAGTTCTACTTAGTTATAGCGTTGCTAACACACCATTTAAGATTGTCTATATATCTTCAGAACCGTTGATGCTGTTAAAGCATAGAGATGAAGCTGTGCTGATAGTTTATGGCGATATATTTGAGGTTGGGGAGATAGCTGTTGAAGCTCCCAATATAGCTATAGAGTATCTGTATAATGTTGAGGCTGTTGAGGCTGAAGGGAATAGGGCTGTGCTAAGGTATATCCATGGGAATGAAGATAGAGTTGCTGTGCTAAGAAGTGGAGAAAGCAGGTTATATGTTGTGGCTATCTCTAGAGAAAGAGCTGATAGAACTTGGTATATAGATGAAGTTGCAGAGCCTTTTGCACTTATATCAAATATATATTTCGTTGGCAAGGCAGAAGTTGAGAGGGATGCTATTTCCCTTCAGCTTGAACTTGATGAGAATAGCTGTGGTAGTGTTACACTAGTGTCATTTAAACCCATTACAGGTGTAGTTATTGGAGAAGAAAGTGCTAGAGTAGAGCATGTGGTGGGAACTATATACAGGTTCTATCTTGGGAAGTGCTATAGAGGTGAGGAAGCTGTTGAGATAGATATAGATGAAGTATGGAGGATTTCTGAAGAACCTCTGCCACAGGAAGGCTTTGCTATAGAGCCTAAAAAACCTCTTGAAAAAGTTGGGATGCTGTTTAATGGCTATGCTATCTATAGAATAGAGTTTGATTTGCCTGAGGAGGTCTATAGAAACCTAGGCAATAAGTCTATATACATAAGCTACTTCAACGACTATGCCACAGCTCTACTCAATGGAGTTCCCCTTGGATCTGACTACCACAGCATTGAGATGGAGGCTTCAAAGGCTTTGAGACCAGGGAGAAATGCGCTAGATATAGTCTTAGAGTCAACAGGACACACAAATGATGGTGTTATATATATACCTAACGGGGTTGTGGGGGATATATACCTTGAGAAAGTAGGTGAAATTGCTTTAACTAACTGGAGGTATGCCAAGATTGATATGTCTTATGGAAAGGAGTTCAGCCTCTCAATGTTTCTGCAAAACCCAACAGAGCTTATCAACGCCTTGTCAGATCCCAAGGTATTTGAAAAGGCTGTGAACAGCATAAGTATAGATATGGGTGGAGGACTCTATATAAAGACCATTAATGTGAAGAAAAATGGCAATAGAGTTATTCTAGATCTTGGCAGGGTTCTATATGGAAACTATTACCCAAGAGCAATGATATTCATTAATAAGAGATATATAGGGCTATACAAAGGACCTATGGACATAACAGCTTATTTGAATGATGGCGATAATGAAATAGCAATTGCTGTTGAATGGACTCCTCAACTCTACCCAATAATAAAGATTTACAAGCAAGTTATTTCAAGTAGCTGGAGGGTAAAGCTCTATACAAAGGGTCTTGAAGAAAGCTGGTATAGAGAGACCTACGACGATAGCAAATGGCTATCAACACAGTTGCCAATAGAATTTGAGAACTCTATGGGAAGGGTTATATGGGTTAGGGGAAGATTCAATCCAAAGCTAAGCAGACATATTGTGGCACCACTAAAGCTGGTTTTAAATGCTAATGGTGTAAGAGCTTTGATATATGTCAATGGCCAGTTCATAGGTAGATATGTGGATGAAGGACCTCAGAAAGAGTTCTATATACCAGAAACCATTGTGAAAAGTGGTGTAAATAGCATAGCGATAATGCTTCACATCACTAGTAACAAAGCATATCTAAATAGCATCTCAATAGAACCGTTTAAACAAACGCTTTTGCAAAGCATTACAATCTTGTAATAAACCTGTACACTCTTTTTAACATATCCTTGCAACTGAAAACCCGCCCTTCAAGAGGGATGAATAGGAAGGACCTGTAATTTTTCTCAGTATAGTTCCTCCTTTTATGGGCATTAAGCTTTTCGAGCCTTATGCAACAATATTTTGTGGATCCATAGCTCCGAAAGTGTTAGAGGTAGTAGGTCAGAGATGGGGCTCTGGGATTAAACCCTTAGAAGAGGGATGTCCTCTCAAGTTTCTTCGTTGTCAAGGGTTTCTGTTTTTAAAGTGGGGGGAGGTTGGTTATAAGCATCTGAGATATTTGTATATGGTTAGCATGTTAGAGAAATTAAAGTGGCTTAAAGAGTATAGTAATTGTCTTGCAGAAACAAAGTTTATATATCACATCCTTGGTAAATAATTCATTTGTGAGTGTCATGGTTCAAAATATAGATGATCTACTTGCTATACTTTCTGTAGAGGACAAAATAAAACTAGTTGTAGGTGTTGGCCTCGCTAAAAAGGTTCCTGGTGTGGCTGGTGAGACTAGGAGTGTTAGGAGTGTAGACTCTATTTTATTATCTGATGGACCTTCCGGTGTGAGGATTGAGGGCTCTGATAATCTATGGTATTACGCCACAGCTTTTCCAGCACCTATAATGCTTGCCTCAACATGGAACCCCGAGGTTGTTGAAAAGGTTGGTAGGGCTATGGCTGAGGAGGCAAAGCACTACAACATCTCTGTGCTACTAGCTCCTGGTCTTAATACCCATAGACATCCATTGTGTGGTAGGAACTTTGAGTACTTTTCTGAAGACCCTCTACTCGCTGGTGAAATGGCTGCAGCATTTGTGAGGGGTGTTCAATCTACAGGTGTTGCAGCTACTCTAAAACATTTCGTTGCAAATGAGCAGGAGTTTAATAGAACTACTGTAGACACAATTGTTTCTGAGAGGGCTTTGAGGGAGATATATCTAAAAGCATTTGAGATTGCTATTAAGAAGAGTAGGCCATGGGCTATAATGTGTTCTTACAATAAGCTTAACGGGAGGTATACCTGTCAAAGCGAATGGCTTTTGACAGAGCTTCTTAGGGGTGAGTGGGGTTTTGATGGGCTTGTGATGACTGATTGGTGGGCTGGTGACAACCCTGTTGAGCAGATTAGGGCTGGGGTAGATTTGATAATGCCTGGAGGTGATGATCTTGTTAAGTGGCTTGCTGAAACTGTGAGGCGTGGTGCTCTGCCTCTGCATTGCTTGGATAGAGCTGTTAAGAAGGTTCTTGAGCTTATTGAGAGAACTGTGGGTGCTAGGGAGGGTAGGAAGGAGGTTGATTGGACGAAACACGCTGAGATAGTTTATGAGGCAGCTGCAGAGGGTGTTGTTCTCCTAAAGAATAATGGTGCTTTACCCCTTAGACCTGGAACAAGAGTTGCTTTGTTTGGTACTGGGCAGGTAGAGACTCTGAAGAGTGGTATGGGTAGTGGACACAATCATCCAAGGTATGTCATAACCATTGTTGAAGGTCTTAGGAGAAGTGGGTTAGCCATTGATGAAGAGCTTTCAGATAGGTATGAGAGTTATGTGGTTTCCAGTAGAGGGAAGGAGAAGCTGGAGAAGCTATATAGATGTGAGATTAAACTTGAGCATCTACCGCAGGATATAGTGTCTGAGGAAGAGGTTGCAAAATATGCTGAAAGAAATGATGTTGCAATAGTTGTGCTTACAAGGATTTCTGGAGAGGGCTGGGATAGAAAGACTGTTAAAGGAGACTTCTACCTAACAGACGATGAGCAGAGGCTTATAGACATGGCTTCAAGACAGTTCCACAGCAGGGGTAAGAAGGTGATAGCAATACTAAATGTGGCTGGGCCTATAGAAGTGGTGAGCTGGAGGGACAAGGTAGATGCGGTACTGGTTATATGGCTTCCTGGTCAAGAAGCTGGAAGAATAGTTGCAGATACACTTCTAGGCAAGATTAATCCAAGTGGCAAGCTCCCAACAACATTTCCGAAGAACTGGGATGATGTACCTGTAGCAAAGGCCCCGGAATGCTATCCAGGTATATTACAGAATAACCCAAGATTTGTTGTGTATTGTGAGGATATCTATGTGGGTTATAGGTACTACGACACATTAGGTATAGAACCAGCTTATGAGTTTGGCTATGGCCTCTCCTACACAACCTTTGAATATAGAAACCTTGGGATTGAAAAGACAGAAACCTCAATTAAGATAACGCTTGATGTTGCTAACACAGGTAGCTACCCTGGTAAGGAGGTAGTGCAAATATATGTGAAGGCTCCGCAAGGAAGAATACCAAAACCTTTCCAAGAGCTAAAAGCATTTAGAAAGACAAAGTTGTTGAAACCTGGAGAGAGTGAGAGGATAGAGATAGAGATTCCCATAAGAGAGCTTGCAAGCTTCGATCCCGAGAAAAAGCTGTGGGTTATAGAGCCTGGTGTGTATCAAGCGAGGGCAGGATCCTCTTCCAGAGACATAAGGCTTACAGCCTCATTCAATATCGATGAAGAGCTGACGTTCACATAATCACATAACCAATATATTTTCAAAGCCCATATATAATATCGATAGATTGTTAAAGATATGAATGAGCATTGTCGAGAAAGAGCTCGATGGTGGCTTTATCCAAAATCACAAAGATAATTAATAGAGTTTGAGAGGGCTGGGAGCCGGTAAGGGCTTTAATAGATATTTAAAGTGGGCATAATGCAAGCTCGTGATAGAATGGGCAATAACCACAGCTAGGTTGTCCACCAAGGCAATCAACTTCGTTGCTTCTTGTCTTCATACAGTATTCTGCTAGGGTGCATGTAAGGCATGAGGATACCTATTTTCTCAAGCTTAACCTGTAGAATAGCTTAGAGTATCTATTTCTCCATATATCGATAAGCCTATCCCTACCAGGTTACTGGAGACCTCTTTATGATTTCTAGAGACTTCATAGCAACTTCCTCCAATCTATCTTTACTAGCTACAAGCGGTTTCATGTTTCCATAGACAGCTATAGCTTTGGGGTTCTTGCTTCCCCAAACAGCTCCATGACCACCTCTACCTGCAGCTCTACTCTTGTCGTTGATTATACATACAATCCTAGCTAGCCTCTCCCCAGCTGGACCTATACAAGCAAAGCTAATGTTCTTAGCCTCGTTCTTGCCAACATAAGGCATCAGCTCTTCAACAATTGTGTCTGTTGTATCATGTTTATCTCTGCCTCATAAATGCCCAGCATCTCTAATCTCTGCCTTGCCATCGTGGATCCACAGATAAACAGGTTTTTCAGCCTTACCCTCAATAATTATTACATCAAAACCTGTGGACTTCAGTTTTGGGCCAAACTTGCCACCGCTGTGAGAATCATGGATAGTGTTCGTCTGTGGAGACTTTGTTACTGAGTACCATCTACCAGATGAAGGTATACCTGTGACACCTGTCAAGGGACCTGTAGCAACAATAGCTTTGTTCCCAGGGCTAAGCGTATCTACTCTTGGATTAACCTCCTTAAGCATGTAGTATACTCCAAGACCACGACCACCAACCCACTTCCTAAGAACGTCGTCTGATGGTAAATCCTCAATCTGTAGCTTGCCCTCTGTTAGATTAGCTCTTAGAACTCTACCTATGTAGCCTCCAAGAGGTATAACTCATACCTTGAAAATATTTTTGTAAAACCAATATATAAAGCTTCATAACTTTTATATTAACCTGATTACATATCAATAAGCACTCGCATGTCTATTGATAATCTCCTACAAAGGAAACATCTATATCCATGATGTAATAGTTTTAAACAATTTTAAAACTATGGGATAAGGTTGTGTCTCTCCATAGCATTTAGAGGGCTAATGCAAAAGTTTTCGGTGATTCAAGTAAATAGCTATAGAATGTGTGAAAGCTATCTATTTTAATGGATGTTGGCACCGTCTGCTGCAGGGGGAAATATATCTATGGTTGCATCCTCCAGTATCTCAGTTTCAAGCCCTTTAAGAAGCTTAATATTTAGAGCGTTTATCAGGATTATATATTCATCTAGATTATCGATGATAATGTCTTTAAGATCTTTAACCATAGACAGAATTTCTTTGAAAGTTATTTTCTCTCTATCGATGACAAGCTCTTTGTTTTTCCAGCCCAGCTTTTTTGCTAGATTCATATAGATGTTTATATTTATATGCAAAAACATCCCATGTTTAAAAATTATGTCGAGAGGTTTTAAACTGCTGATACTGCAGTAAGCTAGGGTGGGGTAAAATGAAGTTTGCATTCTTATGTAGAGAACCGGTTGGAGGTGTTAAAAAGAGAATAGCTATTATTGGTGCAGGTCCTGCAGGTCTTACAACTGCCGGCTACTTTGCCTGTAGAGGTTATGAAATTGATATATATGACAAGCTTCCATATCCCGGTGGAATGATGACTTTTGCTATTCCGCGTTCAAGGACATCTCTTAGCGAGGTTGTAGAGGGTTGGAAGGATCTTGAGCAAAGCTTTGGTGTAGAATTCTATTTAAAGACAAAGGTTGCTGTGGGAGAGGGTTATGATGAAGGAGACGAATTTGTTGAGAGAAAGATAGATTTACTTGAATTGTCAAGAGCCTACGACGCTGTTGTTGTCGCAACAGGTACTTGGAGATCGAGGCACTTAGGAATTGAAGGTGAGAATGCAAAGAACATCACCACAGCGCTGAGCTTTCTATACAGTAGAAGGTTGGCTGAAATGGGTTTAGCTAGATCTAGCCGTTTCCACAACGTTAAAAAGGCTATAGTTATTGGTGCAGGTCTTTCAGCTGTTGATGCTATTGAAGAGTGCCTATCTATGGATGTAAACGAGGTTTACCTAGCATATAGAAGAACAATTAGAGAAGCACCTGCAGGGGTGTATAGGATTAGGGAGCTTATGGCTAGAGGGATTAAATGGATTGAGCTTGCACAGCCCAAGAGAATAGTTGTTGAAAACGGTTATGCCAAAGGTGTAGAATTTGTAAAAGTTCAGCTAGGATCGCTCGACGAAACTGGCAGACCTACACCTATACCTATTCCAGGAACAGAGTTCGTTATAGAGGCAGACCTTGTGATACTTGCTATTGGTGAAATACCAACACCTCCAATCTATTCTGGAGACATAGTTAAATATGTTGATCCGTCTGGAAAACTCAATGTTGGAAACGACTATAGGATACCAAACACCAACATATTCGCTGTTGGTGATGTGGTTACAGGTCCTTCAAAAATAGGGCTGGCTGTGGACCATGCATTAAAAGCCGTGAAAGCTATAGATGCAATGCTTTCAGGAGAGAAGGTAAGGATTGAAGATATGGTAAAGAAGTTGAGATCTGTTGAGAAACAAGTGCCAGAGTTTGCACCATGGAGTGATAGTATAGCTAAATCGATATGCGATTTCCTAGGTAGATACGCAGAGGTAGATTCAAATGCATGTCTATCTATGGAGCCATTTCTAAGAGTATTTGACTATAGCAGATGCATTGGGTGTGAAACCTGCAACGCTATATGTAACTTTGTTCATGATGGAAAATCATATATAAGGATTAGGAAAACAGATGAGGGATTGATATTCCCAACATCATGCCTACACTGCACAAAGGCACAATGCCAGTCCTCATGTAAAAGAGATGCAATAATTAGAGGTAGCTTAGGTGAGGTGCTCATCAATATGAAGAAATGCAATAAATGCATGGACTGTCTCTACGCATGTCCTTTAAAAGCCATTAGGATAAGCAGAGGAGATATTGTGAACTGTGACCTTTGTTTACCTCTTAGGCAAGGAGGATTAACACCAGCATGTATATCTATGTGTCCATTTGGAGCAATAAAGTTGGTGAAGAGGTAGAATTTCTAGCGTTAATCAACTTTTTATTCAAATATCTAAGGAAATATAGATGCTAAGCTTCAATGCCTATCTAATACAATTTTGCAACTTTTAAAAAGCAGCTTTCTTCTAAGTTTTATAGAGGTTGAAAAGTGCTATACTTGGGTTGCAATTGCTTTTAATTGAGTCTTTAAATCTAGGTCCACGATAAAGATTTATAGAGGTCTTCTTCATATCTTTCTAGTGTGGATTTTATGCCTTTTACACCCCTCCATCTCGGACCAGTTTTTGTTTTTGGTTTGTTTTTGAGAAGATGGCTTCATCTACCAACGCTTATAGTGGCAAGCATTGCTGTAGATGTTGAACCACTACTAGTGATAGTTCTAAAGCTGGACTATCCGCTACATGGCTATCTACATACATTTCTCTTTGCTATTCCTTATGGGATAGCAGTAGGCTATGCCATGATATATCTAGAAAAGCCGTTTAATTCTCTTTACAAGGCTCTTCTTCTTGAAGAAGCTAAACCTATAGACAAAAAACCGTTTCTACTAGCTGGTTTAATAGGGACTATCTCACATATTCTGCTAGACTCTCCACTCTATGGAGATATCCATCCCTTCTATCCGTTGAAGGCCAACCCTCTCTATAACCCTTCACTCACTCAACCAATATACTACCTCTGCATGTGGACTCTATTAATCGGAGCCTTGATCTACCTCTCACTATGGATAGTAAAAGCTGTGAAAAGGTGAAAATAGTTTGCTGATACTGTAGTTAAAAACGTTTAGAGTATAGCTATTCTAAGTGCTGGCATTGCTAGTGTTATAGCATTTTT
>Ga0272445_1002218_pt1 | contig 13657 bp, 11 predicted proteins | sample YNPCB0031_FD_194404 | JGI IMG/M metagenome (GOLD analysis project Ga0272445, IMG submission 194404) | Hot spring sediment microbial communities from Yellowstone National Park, WY, United States - YNP-CB-003-1 | ecosystem: Environmental > Aquatic > Thermal springs > Hot (42-90C) > Sediment... | reverse complement strand
ATTCCTTGTCACTCCTCATGTTGTTTCCGCTATCACAGCTCCTGATGGTAGCCTGATTTATAAATATAAGTATAAAGCTGAAAGGGTTCTATCACCAAAGACTGCCTTTATATTAAAGGACATCCTTACAGGAACAGTATCAGAGGAAGGAACGGCGAGGCTTGCTGGAGTGGATGGGAATGCCGTGGCTGGAAAAACAGGTACTACAAAGTTATTTGATCCAGTAAAAAAGACCTATTCCAGAGACAGATATGTGAGTTCTTTTGTAGGATTTGTCCCTGCCAGAGATCCAAAGATAGTGGCGATTGTTGTAATAGGAGAACCAAAAGGAGCTTATTACGGTGGAATAGTAGCAGCCCCTGTCTTTAAAGAGCTTGTTGAAGCAACCTTGAGTTATCTCAGGGTTCCGAGGGAAGATATGGGAGGTCCACGGGAGATAAAAGGAAAGGGCAGAGAGAAGGAGGTCTCTATTGAGACTCAGTGAGATACTCAAGGGAGTGAGGCTTTTAAATGAGTTATCCTCTGAAGTTGATATTGAACACATAACATATAATTCAGGGGATGTAAGGGAAGGTTCTCTTTTTGTAGCCCTTAAGGGTCAGAGGTTTGATGGCCACGATTTTATAAAAGAATGTGTGAGTAAAGGGGCTAAGGCTGTTGTTTTAGAAAGGCCCGACCTCCTTGAAAATCTTTCTTCTTCCTACTCCTCGAGAGGTATAGAATTTATCCTTGTTGAGGATTCAAGAAAGGCCCTGGCAGTTATTTCGAACAACTTTTATGGAAGACCTTCAGAAAAGATATCTGTTATTGGAGTAACAGGCACAAATGGAAAGACAACAACGACCTTTTTAATAAAGTCTATCCTCGAGACTGCAGGGATAAAGACAGGCCTGATAGGAACAATTCATTATGAGGTGGATGATAGGATATTACCTGCACCTCATACAACTCCTGAAGCCCCGGAATTCCAGGGCCTTTTAAGGGAAATGTATGAGGCGGGATGTCAGGCTGTTGTAACAGAGGTCTCATCCCATGCCCTTGCTCAGAAGAGAGTTGATGGAACTCTCTTTGAAAGGGCTGTCTTTACAAACCTTTCGAGAGACCACCTCGATTTCCATCGAGACATGGAACATTACTTTCAGTCAAAGGCACGACTTTTCAAGGAACTCCTTAAAAAAGGAGCTTCTGCAATAATAAATAGCGATGATGAATACGGAAAACTCCTCATCCCTTCTCTGAAGGAGAGACGGACATACGGGATTATCTCAGGGGATATAAGGGCTTTAAATATAAATAACTCTATAAAGGGCTTAAGATTCCAGATATCCTGGGAAGGAGGGCTCCTTCAAATAGAGTCCTCCCTTACAGGACTTATAAATGTATATAACATCCTTGCTGCAGTAGCTACAGGGCTTTCAATGGGTATTGATCCTTATGCCATAAGAGAAGGTATAAAGAGGATTAAGTCAGTAAAGGGAAGGTTTCAGAGAATAGACGAAGGACAGGACTTCCTTGTGATTGTTGATTATGCTCATACACCCGATGCCCTTAAAAGGGTCCTCCTTACAGCAAGGGAGATTATTACTTCCTCTCATGGGTCTGGTAGCGAAAATAAAAGTTCGGGATTACAACAGGGGAGGATTATTACAGTCTTTGGTTGTGGTGGTGACAGAGATAGGGGTAAAAGACCTCTTATGGGTGAGATTGCAACAAAATTGAGCGATTTTGTTGTCATTACTAATGACAATCCAAGGTCAGAAGACCCGGATATCATAATTTCTGATATCCTTAAAGGAGTGCTTGGTGACAATTATGTAGTAATTCCAGACAGAAGAGAGGCCATAATACAGGCTATCGAGATGGCTGAGAAGGGAGATATAGTAATGATTGCTGGCAAGGGGCATGAAGAGTACCAGGAAGTGAAGGGGATGAGATTTCCCTTTAGCGATGAAGAGACGGCAAGGTCCGCCATAAAGGAGAGGCTTAATATTCATGCTTCTAATTAATCACATCCTTAAGGCAACAGGAGGTTCTCTCCTTTCAGAGGGTTCTTCTTCTTTTACATCTCTTTCCACTGATACAAGGACCTTAAAAAATGGAGAGGTATTTCTTGCCCTTAAAGGACACAGGTTTGATGGTCATGATTTTATTGAAGAAGCCCTTAGAAAGGGTTCAGGGATTATTATAAACGAATCCATGAAATCGAGGGCTGAAGTACTGAGAGGAATCTACAGGAAAACGATAATCCTTGTTAAAGATACCCTCAGGGCCCTCCATGACCTTGCCCGTTATTTAAGAAAAGAAAGGATAAAGGAATTTATAGGTATAACGGGCTCTAATGGAAAGACAACGACAAAGGAGATGCTTTACACAATCCTTTCCTCTAAAGGGACTGTTGTGAAGAACGAAGGAAATCTCAATAACGAGATAGGCCTTCCCCTTTCCATAGTAAGGGAATCTTCATCTTATGATAGTGTTGAATACGGGATCTTCGAAATGGGTGCAGGAAGACGAGGTGATATAAGACTCCTCTCAGAGATATCAATGCCTGATTATGGTGTTATAACCTCCATCGGTCATGCCCATCTCGAAGGAATGGGTGGAATTGAAGGGGTCTTCAGGACAAAGACAGAGATAGCTGATTTTGTGAAGGTCCTTTTTATAAATGGTGATGATGAGCTGAGGTTTGCTGAGAAGGGATGGGAGATAAAAAAGGGGATTAATATAATAAGATTCGGCCTTTCAGATAAATGTCATGTAAGGGCAGAAGATATAAGATATTTGGGAGACTATTCTACATACCTCCTCAGGGCAGAGATTAATAATTTGAGAGTCGAAACACCTGTGAGATTGAATGTGACAGGTCCTGGCAATATATATAACTCCCTTGCGGCAGCTTCTGTTGCCCTTTATTGTGGAATACCTGAAGAGGTCCTGGCTTCTAAACTTGAAGAATTTCGTGGTGTTAAGATGAGGCTGGAGATAAAAGAGCTCAATGGAATAAGATTTATTCTTGACTGTTACAATGCCAATCCCGATTCTGTGAAGAATGCCATAATGGAACTAATCAGGTTGAAAAAGAAAAGGGCTGTAGCTGTCCTTGGAGACATGCTTGAGCTTGGAGAGTATTCTGAGGCCCTTCACAGAGAAATAGGAAGATTCCTCTACGAACAGGGTGTAAATGTCTTTATCGCTTTGGGTCCCTCCATGAAGTCTGCCTTTGAAGAATTTATTTGTCGCATTCCAAAAAGAGAAGGCTTTTTTGCAGAGAATCATGAAGAGGTAAGAAAGATACTTTTAAAAATCCTCGAGCCTTCTGACACAGTACTTATAAAGGGCTCAAGGGCTATGGCTATGGAAAAGGTTTTAGAGGAGATAGAATATGCTGGGTGAACTCTTTTATTCATTGAGGGAATATTTTTTCGGATTCAATGTCTTTAAATATATTACCTTCAGGACAGCCCTTGCTGTTATGACGGCTTTTTTATTTACCTATTTAACAGGTCCTTATATAATCCAGTGGTTGAGGAAGCTCTCCTTTACCCAGATTATAAGGGATGATGGTCCTAAGGAACATCTCAGGAAAGAGGGAACCCCAACAATGGGTGGGCTCATGATTATATCTTCAATAGTGATAACCATGTTCCTCTGGGGTGACATGAGAAATAAATATGTCCTTATCGCCCTTTTTTCCCTTATCGGATTTGGGGCTATAGGATTTTATGACGATTATCTTAAGGTGATAAAGAGGAATCCAAAGGGTCTGAGGTCCTGTAAAAAATTCAGTGCCCAGATCATCCTTGCCCTCATCATATCCCTCTTCCTTTACATGAACCCGGAAGATCCTTACAAGACAGTCCTCAGTGTTCCATTCTTCAAGAAGCTTTTATTAGACCTTGGTATATTTTATATCCCCTTTGCCATATTTGTTATAGTGGGTTCGAGCAATGCCGTTAATCTTACAGACGGAGTAGATGGTCTGGCTATAGGGCTCGTTGCCATAGCAGTAATTGCAAATGGTGTCCTTATCTATATTTCAGGCCATGCAGGACTTTCAAAATACCTCCAGGTCCTTTTTCTCAAGAATACAGGAGAGCTTACGGTATTCTGTGGGGCTATCCTCGGAGCGAGCCTTGGTTTTCTCTGGTTTAATGCCTATCCCGCTGAGGTCTTTATGGGTGATGTGGGTTCCTTAAGTCTTGGTGGAGTCCTCGGAACCCTTGCTGTGATAACCAAGCATGAAATAGTCCTTGCTGTAGTGGGTGGTATCTTTGTCCTTGAGACAATATCCGTAATATTACAGGTTACATCTTATAAGCTTACAGGTAAGAGGGTCTTCAAGATGGCACCAATCCATCATCACTTTGAGCTTCTTGGCTGGCAGGAGCCAAAGGTGATAGTGAGGTTCTGGATAATCGGGATAATGCTTGCCCTTTTGAGTCTTGCAACTTTGAAGGTCAGGTAAATGGATTATAAAGGCAGAAATGTTTTAATTGTAGGACTCCAGAGGAGTGGCCTTGGTGCTTCTATCCTTTTAAGAAGGCTTGGTGCGAAGGTCAGGGTTACAGACATAAAGACCTTTGAAGAACTTAAGGAACTCCATGGAAAAGAGATGATGGAAGACCTTATCTCACAGGGAATCGAGATAAAGGCTGGTGGTCATGAAGAAGAAGATTTTCTGAGGAGTGACCTTATTGTTATAAGTCCTGGTGTTGCGACTGGAATGCCTGTTTTAGAAAAGGCAAAAGGGAAGGGCATAGAGGTTATTGGTGAACTTGAACTTGCCTTCAGGATAATAAGAAAGGGTCTAACACCCCTTCCGTCTCATGTACCTTTTTATGCTGTTACAGGAACTAATGGGAAGTCCACCACCACTACTCTCCTCTGGCTCATGCTTAAAGACTCAGGCATTAAGGCCCATCTGTGTGGAAATATAGGAAAGGCAATTACGATGGATATAATGGAGATTATTGATGGAAGGTCAGAGACGCCAGAGGTCTTTGTAGTTGAGGTCTCGAGCTTTCAACTGGAGACAATAAAGGAATTCAAACCTTCTATCGCGACAATCCTTAATATCACACCTGACCACCTTGATCGCTACAGAACCCTCAGGGAATATATAGATGCGAAGGCTATGATAGGAGTTAATATGACAGAAGAAGATAAGATTGTCCTTAACAGAGATGACGAAGAAATCAGGAAGATTGCCCTAAGACTCAGGCCTGAAAAGTACTATTTCACATCAAAGACCTGCGGAGAGGTAACAGCTAATGCCTGTGTTGAGAAGGGCTCCCTGTGGATAAATATCTCTGAGCCTTTTGAATTAATCTCTTTAGGAGAGCTTCCCCTCAAAGGAGTCCATAATATAGAAAATGTAATGGCTGCCTCCCTGATGGCCTTCCTTGGTGGCGGGAGGCTTGAAGCGATAAGAAAGGTTCTCAGGGAATTCAGGGGTCTTGAACACAGGACTGAACTCGTTGAAGAGATAGACGGTGTGGTTTACATAAATGACTCGAAGGGTACAAATGTGGGTGCCTTGAAGAAGTCCCTTGAGGGATTCAATAATATAATCCTTATAGCAGGGGGAAGGGATAAGAAGGGTGACTTTTCTATTCTGAGACCCCTTGTGAAAGAAAGGGTAAAGGCCCTGATACTCCTTGGAGAGGCGAGCCAGAAGATAAGGGATGCCCTTGGAGACCTTGTAGAGACAGTAATTGCCAGGGATATGAAAGATGCAGTTAATAAGGCAAAGGCTATTGCAAGGAGAGGAGATACAGTTCTTTTGAGTCCAGGCTGTGCGAGTTTTGATATGTTCAGGGATTTTGAAGAGAGGGGAAGGGTTTTTAAGGAGGCTGTTCGGGAATTAAAAAATGGTATCAGGTAGGATAGACAGGACAATATTGCTCCTTACAATTGGACTTTCGACTATAGGGATTGTGATGGTCTATAGCTCGACCTCTGTTTCGCCAGAAACAGGGACCCAGTCTTTTTATTACCTGAAAAGACATCTCCTCACATTTTTTATCGGTCTCGTCTTTCTTGGAGTCTTCATAAATTTAGATTTATCTGTTATTAAAAAGATGGCTATACCAGGGCTCTTCTTTTCCTTTATCCTCCTTTTGCTTGTCTTTACAAATCTAGGGATAAGTGCTGGAGGTGCAAGGAGATGGCTCAGGCTCTGGCCAACGGCTTTTCAACCTTCTGAACTCGCAAAACTCTGTATGGTTCTTTTTCTTTCGTGGTACATGTCGAGGAGAGAGTATGACCCGATGAACTTCTTGCATATGATTATACCTGTAGGAGTTATGGGTGCCTTTCAGTTAGTATTTATAAAACAGCCTGACTTTGGGGCCTTCATGAGCCTTGGAGCCCTTACCTTTTCAATGATATATCTTTCGGGTACGAGATTGAGATATATTACAATTTTTGGCGTTGCCCTTGTGCCCGTTATCTTTTATCTCATAAAAGAGCCTTACCGATGGAAAAGGATAATATCCTTTCTTGACCCCTGGAAGGATCCAACAGGAAGTGGCTTTCAGCTCATCCAATCTCTAATCGCTTTTGGCAGTGGCGGCTTTACAGGTATTGGTCTTGGTGAAAGCAAGCAGAAGCTCCTTTATCTTCCAGCAATTCATAATGACTTTATCTTTTCACTTATTGGTGAGGAGCTTGGCTTTATCGGTGCCTCAGTAGTTGTCCTTTTATTCCTCTGGTTCTTTCTAAGGGGTATGGCTGTAGCAAGGAGAACCTCTGACCCCTTTGCCTATTACCTTGCCTCTGGCGTGTCTCTCATGATAGCTATTCAGGCTGTTGTGAATTTTTGTGTCTCAACAGGATTGGCTCCTACGAAGGGTCTTCCATTGCCTTTCATAAGTTATGGAGGTTCTTCCCTTGTTGTGAATATGATTGCCACAGGAATACTTCTTAACATATCAAAAAATTCTGAATATCTGCTGAAGCCCGAATTGAGGAAGAAGGATATATTAATGGAGAAGAAAAAGGCCTTTATAAAGGTGAGATTAAGGTCAAAAATGAGTTGCGGAGCAAGATGAAGGTAATGATTGCAGGTGGTGGAACAGGAGGTCATCTCTTTCCAGGCTTAGCTGTTGCTGAGGTACTGAAGGAAAGAGGTGTAAAGGAGATTCTCTTTGTAGGTACTTCAAGAGGTATCGAGGCGAGGGTGGTACCAAGAGAAGGTTACAGGCTTCATTTTATTCGTTCCACAGGGATTGTTGGAAAATCCTTTATCGTAGCCCTCCAGGGTTTCTTCAACATATTTCTCTCTATTATAGATTCAGCTAAGATAATTAAATCCTTCAGGCCTGATGTTGTCATTGGAGTTGGTGGATATGCCTCTTTCAGTCCAATCCTTGTGGCAAGACTTATGGGGATACCTTCTGTAATACTTGAGCAGAATGCCATACCAGGTCTTACAAACAGGGTCCTTTCAAGATTCAGTGATGCTGTATGTATAACCTACCATGAGAGCTTTCCTTTCTTTCCATCATCAAAGACGGTTTTAACAGGTAATCCTGTAAGAAAAAAGATTCTGGAGGGTTCAAGAGAAGGGGCCTACAAGCTCTTTGGTCTTTCTCCCCAGAAAGAAACAGTATTTGTATTTGGCGGGAGCTCTGGCGCTTCAAGCATTAACAGGGCCATGATTGCTGCCCTCCCCTTTCTTCAGGATCTGAAGGAGTCTATTCAGTTTCTCCACCAGAGTGGCGAAAGAGACTACGAACTTGTTAAAGGGGCTTACAGGAGTTATGGTCTATCAGGCATTGTTGCACCCTTTATTTATCAGATGGCAGAGGCATACCAGATAGCAGACATAATAATCTCGAGAGCTGGTGCTACGACCCTTGCAGAGATTACAGCCCTTGGAAAGGCTGCTATACTCATTCCCTATCCTCATGCTGCCCAGAGGCATCAGGAGCTTAATGCAAAAAAACTCCATGATATGGGTGCAGCAATTATGATTTTAGATAATGAATTAAGTGGTGAAAGACTTGCAAAGGAGATAAAGAGGTTGCTCAAAGATCAGACTTTAAAATCAGAGCTCGAAAGAAATAGCAGGGCCTTTGGCAGACCTGACGCAGCAGATTCTGTGGTGAGTATAATAGAGTCTGTAGTAAACAGGAGGAAAAAGGTGAAATGATAGTATCTGGTGGCGAAAGTAAAAGTTCTCGAAGCTCTATGAGAAGACCTTTTGATTACAGGGTTATTCATCTTGTTGGAATAGGTGGTATAGGTATGAGTGGCATAGCTGAGATTCTTCATAATCTTGGCTATGAGGTTCAGGGTTCTGATATAAAAGAGTCTGAAACAACTGAGAGGCTCAGAAAGATAGGGATAAAGATATATATTGGCCATAGACCACAGAATGTTGACGGAGCCCATGTGGTAGTTGTCTCTTCTGCTGTGAAGGAAGATAATCCTGAAATTCAGGAGGCAAGGAGACGGGCAATCCCGGTGATTCCAAGGGCAGAGATGCTTGCTGAAATCGGAAGATTGAAGTACAGTATCCTCGTGGCAGGTGCTCACGGAAAGACGACTACTACATCCCTTATAGGAAATATCCTTGCAAATTCTGGCTTCGATCCAACAATGATTGTTGGTGGAAGGCTTGTAGCTACAGGATCGAATGCCAGGCTCGGAAGCGGTGATTTCCTTGTGGCAGAGGCTGATGAGAGTGATGGCTCTTTCCTGAAATTGAATCCTACCATCTCTGTTATAACAAACATAGACCGGGAGCACCTTGACTTTTTCAAGGACATGGAGACTCTGAAAAGGGCTTTTGTGGATTTTGCCAATAAGGTTCCTTTTTATGGAGCAAGTATAGTCTGTATTGATAATCCAGAGGTGAGACACATTCTGCCTGAAATAAAGAGACGTGTAATTACTTATGGACTTTCCGAAGATGCAGAAGTAATGCCTAAGAATATAGAGTACATTGAAAGGGAGGGGAGAAAGTATCTTTCCTTTTCCATAATCTACAAAGGAATTGACCAGGGGAGATTCCATGTGCCCCTTCTCGGTCTTCATAACTGTCTCAACACCATTGCAGCCTTTACAGTTGCAAAGGAGCTTGGGATAGATAATGAACCCATAAAGAAGGGTCTTGAATCTTTCAGTGGCATAAAAAGGAGGCTTGAATTTAAGGGATTTGGGAAGGGTATCACTCTTTTTGATGACTATGGCCACCATCCAGCAGAGATAAAGGCAACATTAAGGGCGGTAAAAGAAGCCCTTCTTAAAGAGGGCAGACTTATAGTGATATTTCAGCCTCATAGATATACCAGAACAAGGGATCTCCTGGAAGACTTCAGCACTTCTTTTGGTGATGCTGATCTCCTCTTTCTTATGGATATCTATCCCGCAGGAGAAAGGCCTATTGAAGGTATAAATTCCAGAGTACTTTTTGAGCTCATAAAGAAGTCGAGCCCTCTAACTGCCTTTTATATCTCTGAGAAAAAGGAGCTGATAAAAAAAGTCCTTTCGGAGTTAAAAGAAGGAGATTTAGTCCTTACCCTTGGTGCAGGAGATGTATGGAAGATTGGAGAGGAGATCCTCGGAAGGCTAAAATGAAGGTCCTTAAGGAGATATCTGGTCTGGAGGTATTTCAACAGGAGCCAATGAGCAGGCACACCACCCTCAAGATTGGTGGTCCTGTGTCGACTTATTTATCCGTCTTCAGTGTAGAGGCCCTTCAGAAATTGATAAGGTTTTTTAAAGAAGAGGGTATTACCTATATGGTGATAGGTGGTGGAAGCAATATCGTTTGGACTGATGAGCCCCTTGAGATAACTGTCTTAGAACTTTCAGGTTTGAGGCATATAAAAATACTCGAGAGGAAAACCAATAATGGTGAGGTAACTGTTCTGGCTGGTGCAGGTCTACCCCTTTTGGGTCTTGTGAGGTTTGCTGTAAAAGAAGGCCTTGAGGGACTCGAAGGCCTCTCGGGCATACCAGGGACTGTTGGAGGTGCTATAAAAGGGAATGCAGGGGCCTTTGGATATGAGATAAAGGATACCTTATATTCTGTAAAAATTCTAGATAAAGAAGGTGAGTTGAAGGAGGTCAGGCGTGAAGAGCTCCTCTTTGGTTACAGGAGTTCCTCTTTAAAAGACGAAGAGATAATAGTGGAGGCCCTTTTTAAGTTAAGAGAAGGTTCACGAGAATCCCTTACAAGGGTGATGAGGGATTACATTAAAAAGAAGGCTCAGAGGCAACCCCTTAATCTCCCTTCTGCTGGATGTGTATTTAAGAATCCTCCTGGAGATTTTGCTGGAAGGCTTATAGATGAAGCAGGTTGTAAGGGTATGCGTTCAGGAGATATGGAGGTCAGTACCATCCATGCTAACTTTATAGTTAACAGGGGGAAGGGGGCCCAGAGGGATTTTCTTAATCTCCTGGAGGCTGTTCAGGAAAGAGTGATGAAGAGATTTCAGATAATGCTGGAACCAGAAGTAAAGATTATAAGGAGTGAGAGATGAGTTTATTATTAAAAAAACGGAAGTTCAGGATTGCTGTCCTTATGGGAGGACTTTCATCTGAACGAACTATTTCATTAAAGAGTGGAAAGGCTATTGCCCAGAGTCTCGAGAGGCAGGGATTCGACATAATAAGAATAGACCTGAGACCAGAAAATTACCAGTTAACGCCTGAAGAGGATTCTATCCTGGGAGGTCTGGAGATAAAGCCGATTAGACCCTTTGAGCTTTCAGAATTCTTAAGGAAAGAAGGTATCAATTGTGTTTTTTTAGCCCTCCATGGTGGTATTGGAGAGAATGGAGCGATACAGGGCTTTCTTGAAGTCCTCGGCATCCCCTATACGGGCTCTGGCATAATGGCTTCAGCTCTTGGAATGGACAAGGTAATATCGAAGAGATTATTCATGGCTGAAGGCCTTCATGTACCTGATTTTATGGTTATAGAAGGTACCTTTAATGAAAAAGAGATATTAAAGAGATTTGGTCTTCCCCTTGTGGTAAAACCTGTTCATGAAGGTTCAAGTATTGGTGTAAGTATAGTAGATAGGGAAGAAGGTTTAACAGAGGCCATAGAAATTGCCATGAAATATGGTCCGTGCATAATTGAGAAGTATATAAAAGGAAAAGAGATTCATGTTGGCGTCCTGAGGGATAGGGCTATTGGTGCTGTAGAGGTAAGGCCCCATGAGAGGTTTTACAGTTACAGGGCAAAATATACTCCAGGCATGACAGAGTACATTATACCGCCTGAGATTCCTCATTTATTTCTCCAGAGAGCCCTTGAAGCAGGTCTCAGGGCCCACAGGGTATTAGGCTGTAAGGGTGCCTCAAGGGTAGATCTTATTGTCAATGACAGGGGAGAGGTCTTTGTCCTTGAAGTTAATACCATACCTGGTATGACAGAGACATCCCTTCTTCCGAAGATAGCTAATTCCCAGGGAATAAGTTTTGATAACCTTGTGATGGAGATACTTAGAGATGCCTTCAAGGAAGATTAAAAGACTCAAAAGTATAGAAGCGAAAAAGAAGAGGCCCTGGGTACTCTTTACGATCTCAGGAATACTGATTATTCTCTTTGTTCTTTATGGAGGATACAGGGCATTAAGAAGTCTTCTCGTTGTTGAAAAAATAATAATAATTGGAAACAAGGTTCTCTCTGATGAAGAGCTGAAGACCCTTATAGGCGTGAAGGAGGGAAGGAGCCTTCTCGAAGTCTCTTCTTCCCAGATATATCACAGACTCATCGCTTCTCCATGGATAAAGGATGCAGTTATAAGAAAAGGGCTTCCTGACAGATTGATAATATGGATTGAAGAGAGTTCTCCCCAGGCCTTAATAAAAAAGAATGGAAGGCTTTACCTTATTGATGAAACAGGCTCCCTCCTTGAAGAGGTCAAGGAAGGTTCAGGGGTGGTGCTTCCAGTTCTTGAGATCGACTATGAGAATAAAGACCTTTTAATAGAATCCCTTTCTCTTCTCAAGGCCCTTAAGGAGATGAATATAACAGTGGAAGAGGGTGATATATTTATAAAGGGTTCGAGGAAAGAAGACCTCGCCATAGTTTTGAAAAAAGGTCAGAATGAATTAACTATAAGGGTTGGAGCTGGAGACTACCATGAAAAATTCTCAAGGCTCCTTGAATTCACTCCTTCTATAAGAGAGAAGGGATTGAGGCCTTCTATTATTGACCTCAGGTTCAGGAATAGGGTGATAGTCCAGCCCCTTACTTCGCTGTTACTTAGCCAGTCCACCAGACTGTTCCTTTCGCCGGAGGGATGAATGATTAAGGATGTAGCATTTATTGATGTGGGAACAACAAAGATTGTCCTTCTTACCGCAAGGATGAAGGCAGAGGCTGTAATTACGGGTTTGGTTTCTGTGCCTTCAAGAGGGATCAGGAAGGGCCAGATAATCGACATGAAGGAACTTGCAGGCTCAATAAGGGATGCCATTGCTTTGTATAAAAGGGAGTACGGGACTTTCAGATTTGATTATATATTTACTGCTATCTCTGGTAATTCTATTGTCTTATTTGAGAGCCTGGGGACGACGGGTATCGGAGGAAGGAAGATTTCGACAAAGGACATGGAAGTCGCCATAAACTCTGCAGGTTCTCTCTACATACCCATCGACAGAGAGATTCTTCATATTATACCTGTTGAATATATTGTCGATGGAGTATCTGGTATAAAGAATCCAGAAGGAATGAAAGGTTACAGACTTGATGTGAAGGTCCAGATTATTACAATACTCCTTACGGAGCTGGAGAATATAAAAGAATGTTTTCAGAATGCGGGCCTTGAAATTGGAGGGTTTGTATTCAAACCCCTTGCCCTCCAGAAGGCCCTTTTAAGTGAAGAGGAGGTTGAAGATGGTGTCCTTCTCATAGATATAGGAGGTGGTACTACAGAGATTGCTATTTTTAAGAATAAAAGACTTCTCCATTTCTCTACAATTCCTGTTGGAGGAAATCATATAACAAATGACCTTGCCATAGGACTCAAGACTACAATTCAGAAGGCAGAAGAGATAAAGATAAAATACGGCTCTGCTATGATTGGTAGTGAGAGTAAGAGTTCGGATTCTTTCTATTCATATCAAGAGATAGAGTTTTTAAAAGACAGGCCTTCCGTCTCGATAAGACATATTGATGAGATCGTTTATCCAAGGTGTGAGGAGATAGCCCATCTCATAAAAAGAGAGTTATCACGGGTAAATGAGAGGGAATTTCTCAGGGGGGCTGTTGTTACAGGAGGTACAGCATCCCTTAAAGGGTTAGACCTCCTCCTTGAGTCCTTTCTCGAGATGCCTGTGAGGATCGGCATTCCTGGGAATTTTAAAACCTCAACTATTACTTCGCCATCAGGAACTATTACTTCGCCATCAGGAACTATTACTTCGCCATCAGACTCCACCAGTCCAGAAAGAATGAATCTGCCAGGGCTGAGTGTTGTTGCAGGGCTTTTCGAATATTTCCGTGAGGAATCAAGGGATTTTAAAAACAGATCATTTTCTATTCCTTTAAAGGACCTGTATTTTGATTTAGAAAATTCTTCAAAAAAAAGGAGGTAGCCTATGTTTGAACTTGAAGAGCTTATTGATACAAGGGCAAGGATAAAAGTTATAGGTGTTGGTGGAGGTGGTGGTAATGCTGTAAATAGTATGAT
>Ga0272445_1002217_pt1 | contig 13658 bp, 11 predicted proteins | sample YNPCB0031_FD_194404 | JGI IMG/M metagenome (GOLD analysis project Ga0272445, IMG submission 194404) | Hot spring sediment microbial communities from Yellowstone National Park, WY, United States - YNP-CB-003-1 | ecosystem: Environmental > Aquatic > Thermal springs > Hot (42-90C) > Sediment... | reverse complement strand
AATTTATGCCATCTCTCAAATCTTCCGGCTTCTTAAGGTACTTGCTTTCGTAGTAGCTTTTAAGCTCTTTGAGCCTTATAAGGGGCTTTCCTCTACTGCCGTAGTTTTTGAGCCTACCATATTGGATAAGATACATTATGTTGGATGGCTTGACCTTCTTACCCGTATATTCTTCCACCCATTGGATCGTTTCCTCTAAGTTAAGTAGCCTGTCATCAAGCTCTACCCGCTGCTTCATGGCTTTCTTTTGGCTTATTATAACCTGGTTATTATGGTACCATCAGAACACTTTTAAGGGTAAAGCTTTCAGCTTCTTTTTTTCATAAGGCTTTATAAGTTTGAGGAATATAAGGGCGGTCATGTAGGCATCTTCTAAAGCAGAATGACGAGTGCTTGAAGGAATCCCAAGAGCGGAAAGCATACTCTCCATATTAGAAGGCTTTTCACCTGGATAGAGATCAAGCACATCAACAAAATATGGCAAGAAGATAGAAGGGCAAAGATCTATGAGAAGCTTTCTTATCATCTCAAGGTCAAAAGGGAAAAAGTAGCCTACCAGCACGCTACCTTTTGCAAACTTCAAAAGATCCTTATATTTTTAGAGCGCCTATGGCTATAGGCTCGTCTTTTTTCATGTCAAGACCTGTGGGAGGCTGTTCTAAAAATAATGCCTTAGGGGTGGGCGAGAGATAATCTTAGATTTTGTGCGGAAAAGTAAGTTGCCCCTAAAAAAGCTTTACACTTTCGTAAGCCACTTCCTCAAGAGAGTTAGTCCAAACAGGCAAGCAAAAAAGAAAGGAAGACCCCAAAAATACGAAGATGCTTTGATCATCACCCTGTGGCTCTTTCAAATACTTAACAAGTATTCATACAGAGAAACCCTTGAAAAAGCAAAAGATGAAGGCTTTGATGTCCCATCCCTCTGCGACTACCATTACAGAGCTAAACAGTTGGATGATGAACTTTTAAAGAGCATCTTAGAAGCATGTGCCAAGCTTCTCCTTGAAGATAAACGAAGCATATGCTACATAGCAGATGCTACTGGCTTTGGCTTTGGAGACAAATCCCCTACGCCAGCCACACCCAACCTTAACTGGAAAAAAGGAACACAAATAAGAACTGTTCAAGCTCATGTTAGGCTTGAAGTAATAATGGTGGTAGATGAGAATGGACGAAGGATAATAACTGCAGTGGAAGCTGGAAGACCTTACGAGAGTGAGATTGAGATGTTGAGAAAGGCGTTAAAGAGATTAAAACCTCAAAAAGGACTACCTTTTATAGCGGATAAAGGCTACGATGCAGTGGATATTATAAAGAACCTTTTAGGTAGAGGATTTGAACCAGCCATAAGGATTAAGGAGACTATGAGGATGGGTATAAGACATCCTTTGAGGAAGCTATCTAATGAGAATTGGAAGAGATACGGGAAGATGAGGTATAGGGTAGAACAGTTGTTTGGTAGCATAAAGCAGAAGATTGGTTCAAGCTTTAAATTGCTGAGGGAGGATTTGGCAAGGAAGGCATCCATTGCTTGTGCTATTCTTTGGAACTTTTATCTACTTGCCACTTCTTTATTTTTGTTATTGCTATCCTGCATCTTGTATTACAACTATGCTAAAAGAACTTGTAGATTTTTAGAACACCCTCCCGGAGTGACTTGACTATTCTTATGTTTTGGTATAGTATTCTTATGCGTGAAAGAGACTTTAGAAGCTACCATAAAACAAAAGGTAAGGGAAATATACGGATTAGAGATAGAAAACTTCACAATAGAAAAGCCAAAAGACGATGATCTTGGAGATTTAGCTACCAATGTTGCTTTCCTACTCTCAAAAAAGCTCAGGCGCGACCCTAAAAGCCTTGCACAGCAGATGGCAGAGCATTTAGGTAATGAAGAGTTTTCGGCAGAGGCTGTAGGTGGATTTATAAACTTCACCTTTTCAGATGATTATCTAAAGAGGGAGTTTACTGAGCTACTTAGAAAAGGTGAGGCGTATTTTGTGGAAGATATGGGCAAAGGGGAAAGTTTGCAAGTGGAGTTTGTAAGTGCTAATCCTACTGGTCCTCTGCATCTGGGTCATGGGAGGGGTGCTGTGGTGGGTGATGTCCTTGCAAATCTATTGAAAACCTATGGTTATAAAGTTGTTAGAGAATACTATATAAACGACGCAGGCTACCAAGTTTATTTACTTGGGCTTTCCATACTTTACAAATACAAAAAGCTATTTGGTGAAGAAGATGAGCAGTTAAAGGATGTTTACGAAAGAGAAGGTTATAAAGGTAAATACATTGATGAACTTGCCAAAGATGTAAAAGCCTTTTACGGTTCTTCCCTTTTGAAAGAGGACAGAGACAAAGCTATAAATCTACTAAAGGATTACGGCGTAAAAAGGCTCTTGGAAGAAATAAAAAGCACCCTTGAACTCCTTAACATAAGGTTTGATGTGTGGTACAGCGAAAAGGCTCTTTACCTTGAGGGAAAAGTTCAAAAGGTAGTGAATTTGCTTAAGGAAAGGGGCTATACTTACGAAAAAGATGGAGCATTGTGGTTTAAGTCTACAGAGTTTGGAGATGACAAAGATAGGGTGCTTATAAGGTCTGATGGTACATACACCTACTTTGCAGGAGACATAGCCTACCATTGGGGAAAGTACCAAAGAGGCTTTAGTAAAGTAATAAACATATGGGGGGCTGATCATTATGGCTATCTTCCTAGACTGAAAGGTGCGTTGACAGCTTTAGGTATTCCAGAAAACTGGCTTAATGTGCAGTTGGTCCAGATGGTTAGGCTATTCAGCGAAGGTCAGGAGATAAGAATGTCCAAAAGGACAGGAGAGTTTATTACCCTAAAAGAACTGATAGAAGATGTAGGCTCTGATGCGGTGAGGTTTGTATTCCTTACAAAAAGGAGCGATACACCTTTGGATTTTGACATAGAGCTCATAAAAAGAAAAACTTCAGAAAATCCTGTTTTTTATGTCCAGTACATGCACGCAAGGATAATGGGTGTGTTCAGGGAAGTTCACACAAGATACCAGATGGATATAGATAAAGAGTATCTCCAAACTTTTGTACCTTTTCTCAAAGAAAGTCAGGAGATAAAGCTTATAAAAAGGGTTTTATTCTTGAAAGATAACATAAAAGAAGCGGTTTTAAGATTGCATCCTCACATAATAACTTATGAGCTTTTAGATCTAGCTAAGGACTTTCACAGTTACTATAACCATTACAGGGTGATTCTTGAAGACAGAAACACCATGCTGTCCCGTATTGCCTTACTCAAAGGCATTGAATTATCAGTAAAATTTGGGCTAAAATTAATGGGAGTTGGTGCACCCGATAGGATGTGAAGGAGGAAAATATGAAGAGGGAAAGGCTCATAATCTTAATAGGTACGCTCGTCGCTATAATTTTCTTCTATCTTGGCTTTAACACCTGGCTAAAAAACAAAGAAGAGAAAATAACACCACCGGTAGTAGTTAAACCCCAGCCTAAGGAAGTGCCAGAGCAGACTCAGCCTACTGCGCCTGCAGAAAAACCCCAAGAGACCAAAACTGTAGAGCAAAAGCAAAAGGTGGAGGAAAAGAAAGAAGCACAAAAAGAACAGGAAAAAACTGTTGAGAAAAGGATAAAGGAAGAGAAAAAGAAGGAGCAAACAGTGAAAAAAACTTACATAGTTCAGGTAGGAGCCTTTTCTAATATGGAAAACGCGAAAAAAGCCTTAAAAAAAGCAAAAAGCTTAGGTTATAAAGGTGTTATAGTAGAAGAAGGAGGTCTTTATAAAGTAAGGTTAAAGGTAATCACCGCAGATGTAAAGAAGGACCTGGGTCCGCTCGAAAGCCATTTTGGAAGTGTGCTTATTAAACGATGAAAAAGTGTTTTGCTTTTTTTGTCTTCCTTCTGGTTTTATCCTGTGCGGTTAGAGAGCAGAGAGAGGTAAAGGAGTGGCAGTACTACTACGATCTTGGCATGTCTTCATATGTGGCAAAGAACTATTCGGATGCCATAGCTAACTTCTATAAGGCGGTGCAATTATCAGCGAAAGAGCCGAAGGTATGGAACGCTTTGGGGCTTGCTTACATGGAAGCTAAAGAGTTCCAGAAGGCAGAAAGTGCTTTCCAAAAAGCTCTTGAGGTTGACCCTTCCTATACTGAAGCAAAGATGAATTTAGGCATACTATATTACAATACAAAAGACTACCAAAGGGCAAAAAGCACTCTTACAGACACCCTCAAAGATGAAGCCTTTTCTCAGAAGCATATGGCTTACTATTATCTTGCTAAGGTATACAAAGAGCTTGGAGATAAGGATATGTATTTAGACAGTTTAGAAAAGGCAACTGCTTACAACCCTCTTTTCTTGGAAGCTCAGATGGAACTTGCACAAGCCTACAAGAAAGAAGGTAATTACACAAAGGCAAGAGATGTTTACAACACGCTTTTGAACAACAATGTGGATAGTCCTATAGTGCTTTTAGGCCTTGCCAGGGTAAATTTTGAGTTAGGTAATTACGATGCATCAAAGGACATAATAAAAACCATTATAGAAAGAAAAGACACGGATAGCTCAGTAAAAAACCAAGCTTATGAACTCCTCAACAAAGTGCTTATCAAAGAGCAGGAAAGATACATAACCTTACATGCAACACAAGAAAAGCCCAAAATAGAGCAAAAAACACAGGAAAAGCCTAAGGTAGAAGAAAATCCAGTTATAAAAAAAACTTTTGCCATACAGATAGGAAGCTTCTCTTCTTACGATAGAGCGGACGCCTTCAAAAAGAGGATAGAAGCACAACTAAAAGATGTAAGGATAGTAGAGCAATCAGGAATTTACAGAGTTCTCTACGGAAGGTTTCCAACAAGGGAAGAGGCTGAAAAGGAGAAAAAAAACCTTTTGAAGAACTTTAACATACTTGGTTTTATAGTAGAGCAGTAATTAGCATCTTTTGAGGACACTCTTAAGTGTCCTTTTCATCTTTGGTAGGTGTGTACCTTTCCAGAATATACTCTTACACTCTGCGCATCGTGTAAAGTGGTAGCCAAACTGGTAAACCATAGGTGGAATAGCACTCTTTACATCTTCTTTACTTATAAGCTCAAGCTCCGCATTGCAATGAGGACATCTGTTTAACAGAAGTTTGGGCTTTATTTGGAAATGTTTAAGTATAAGGCAGAGCTGTACTTTCCAGTCATCTCTTGGAAGGATAAGATAATTGACTCTCCAATCCCTCAAGTGTTTTTCCCACTTCCTTGATGTGGTAATGAATATCCTATCTATATGTTCTACGATACTCCTTTTGTTTATAGCTCCTTTAAGCACAAGCACATCCTGACCCAAAAACCTCATCCATTTAGCCAGTTTGTCCAGGTCAGCTTCAAGTAGAAACTTCAAGCTCTTCTAATTTTACAACCTCCTCTGGGTGCGCTATTCTTCCAAGTACTGCGCTTGCCGCTACCACTGCAGGGTTTGCTAAATACGCCTCGCTTTTTGGATGTCCCATCCTTCCAGGAAAGTTTCTGTTAGAAGTAGAGATACACCTTTCACCTTCTGCAAGTATACCCATGTGCCCTCCTAAACAGGGACCACATGTAGAAACGGAAACTACACATCCCGCTTCTAAAAATATGTCTATGAGACCCTCACGGAGGGCTTGGTGATAAACACTTTTGGAGGCTGGTATTACTATACAGCGCACATAAGGGTGTACTTTTTTGCCTTTCAGTATGGTTGCTGCTATCCTAAGGTCTTCTATCCTCCCGTTGGTGCAAGAACCTATAAAGGCTTGATCTATAGTTATATGGGTTGACTCGCTTACTGGATGCACATTGGAAGGCAGATAAGGCCATGCAACCAAAGGTTCTATTTTACCTGCATCCCATTCGTAAACTTCCAAATACTGGGCGTCTGCATCGCTCTGGTAAATTTTCCAAGGTTTTTTGGCTCGTGTAGATACATACTCTATGGTCTTTTCATCAGGTGCTATTATGCCGTTTTTACCTCCTGCCTCTATAGCCATGTTGGTGATGGTGAGCCTTTGCTCTATGGATAGGTCTCTTATAGCTTCACCGTCAAACTCCATAGCTTTGTAGAGCGCACCGTCAACACCTATCTGCCCTATAGTGTAAAGGATGAGGTCCTTTCCCATCACCCAAGGTTTTAGTTTTCCATAGAAAATAAACTTCATAGAATGTGGAACTTTTAGCCATATCTCCCCTGTAGCCAAAGCGTATGCCAGATCAGTAGAGCCTACGCCCGTAGCAAAAGCTCCTATGCCTCCGTAAGTGCATGTGTGAGAATCCGCACCTATGACTAAGTCTCCGGGTACAACTATACCTTGCTCAGGTAGTATGGTGTGCTCTATACCTTCTCCTTCTGGAAAGAACCACTTTATTTTATGTTTTTTTGCAAATTCTCTTACTATCTTTGCCTGCTCTGCGGACTTTATGTCCTTTGCAGGCACAAAATGAGAAAGCACCAAAGCGACCTTTTCTGGGTCAAAAATTCTATCTATACCGTACTTCTCAAGGGTCTTTATAGAGAGAGGTGCGGTTACATCGTTAGCCATAGCAAGGTCTATCTTTGCAGTGATGAGCTCTCCCGGATAGACTTCCTTTTTTCCTGAGTGGTCTGCAAGTATTTTTTCAGTTATGGTCATGCCCATGTCTTTACCTCCTTACCAAAGGTTCTTCTTGGGTTTTCTTTTCAAGGCTTAGTTCTTCTTTTTTGCATTCGTTCTTTATCTCAACACCGTAAAGCTTGAGGACTTCTACAAACTCCTCACAGGATATGGTTTCCTTCTCCAAAAGTTTTTTCACAACAGCTTTTAGAGGCTCTTTGTAAGTTTCTATGGTTTTTCTAGTCTCTTCATAAGCCCATGTGAGTATGTTCTTGACCTCTTGGTCTATTTCCCTCCTTAAGTCCTCGCTTATGTCCACCGATGTAGTTATACCCCCTAAGAAGGGGTTTACCGTTTTTCTTACCGCTAAGGGTCCCACTCTTTCGCTCATTCCCCACATGGAAACCATCCTGTAGGCAAGCTCTGTTGCTCTCTGAAGATCATTTTCTGCACCTGTGGTGATGCCTTCCTTCCCGTAAAACACTTCTTCCGCTGCACGCCCACCCATTAGGGTCAGTATCTTACCCATAAGGTCTTCTTTGTCATACATGTGTTTGTCATCTATGGGAAGCTGTTGAGTCACTCCTAAAGCCATACCTCTGGGTATTATGGATACCTTATGAAGAGCGTCTGAGCCAGGTACCATTAGGCTCATAATGGCATGTCCTGCTTCGTGATACGCTATTTTTTCTTTTTCTTTGGGGGATATTACCATTCCCTTTCTCTCAAGACCCATGGTAACCCTGTCTATGGCTTCTTCTATGTCTTCCATTTCTATGTGCTCTTTGCCCTTTCTTGCTGCAAGAAGAGCTGCTTCGTTGAGCACATTTTCAAGGTCTGCGCCCGTAAAACCAGGTGTAGCCCTTGCCACCAGCTCCAAGTCCACATTGGGTGATAGTTTCTTATCCTTTGCGTGCACCTTGAGTATTTGGTAGCGACCCCTCACATCGGGTCTTGGTATAAATATCTGCCTGTCAAACCTTCCCGGTCTTAGAAGCGCTGGGTCTAATATGTCTGGCCTGTTGGTAGCTGCTATGACTATGATGCCTTCTGATGTATCAAAGCCGTCCATCTCTACAAGAAGTTGATTTAAAGTCTGTTCCCTTTCATCATGCCCACCACCTAAGTTTATAGCACCCCTTGACCTTCCTACTGCGTCTATTTCGTCTATAAATATGATGCAGGGAGCGTGTCTTTTGGCAGTATCAAAGAGATCTCTAACTCTTGCAGCACCTACTCCTACAAACATCTCAACAAAATCAGAGCCGGAAACGGATATGAAAGGTACATGTGCTTCACCAGCAATAGCTTTGGCAAGAAGCGTCTTGCCTACCCCCGGCTCTCCGTAAAAGAGCACGCCTTTGGGTGGTCTGCCACCAAGCCTTTGGAACTTTACTGGATCCTTTAGGTACTCAATGATCTCCTTTACTTCTTCTTTGACCTCCTCCATACCTGCCACATGGTTTAGCGTTATCTTGGGTTTTTCATCTATGTAAACTTTTGCCCTGCTTTTTCCAAAGCTGAAAGCTCTTGAGTTGGGATTCCCACCACCGCTTACCTGACGCATCATGTATATCCATATACCTATGAAGAAGAGAATGGGTAGCCAAGATACCAAAAAGCTAATAAGCCATCCACTGTGCTCTGGAGCTGGAGCTTCAACCTTTACGCCTTTGTCTATGAGCTTGCTCACTATATCTGAACCGGGGGGAATACCCGTCTCTATCCTCTGTCCGTCAGTGGTGACACCTATTAGCACATTGTCTTTCACTTTAACCTCTTTAAGCTTGCCTTCTTCTGCAAGTTGTATAACTGTATTCAAAGGTGTTCTTACAGCATTTTCTCTGTTACCCTCAAAAAGATTAAAGGCAAGTATCATAAATCCCAATATAAGTATCCATACAAAAAGATTTTTTACCCACTGCATTATTTACCTCCTAATACAGATTAAACATAATCAACATCCTGTCCTTTGCAAGTATAGGTATTCTCCTTCAGACTTTAGAACTTTACCCTCACCAAGGTAAACACTTCCCCCTTTGTCTACCAAACACAAAGCCTGTTCTATCTTTCTAAAGTCCTTTATACCCAACCATATGGAAAGGAGTCTCCTTTGGATAGCTGGATGTAATGACCTTAATTCCCTTCTGCGCAGAGCTTCCCCTTCTACACATTTTTTTAGAGCCATAAGGGTCTGCTGATGGATAAAAGCGTTCTCTTCTTTGAGGATGTCTCTTAGCCTTAAGAGGGAGCCTTCAAGTCGTGGGTTTATGCTTTTGAGTTCTGGCAGTACACGGTGTCTTATCCTGTTTCTTGAGTATTTTATATCGTAGTTGGTGCTGTCCTCTACCCAGTTTTCTTTTCTTGATAACACAAATGCCTTTATTTCCTCCTTGGTCACCCAATAAAGGGGGCGCACTAAGTCATTTGCCTTTTCGTCAAACCCCGTAAGTCCCTCAAGACCACTACCTCGGACAAGCCACAGTATTATGGTCTCTACAAGGTCGTTAAGATGATGAGCGGTAGCTATCATATCAAAACCTTCGCCATCTTTGATGCTTCTGAGTGCCTTATACCTGAGCTCTCTGGCTAAAGCTTCAAGATTTTCTCTGCTTTCTTGTACCATCTTTTTGATTTTTAACCTCTGGATAAAGATCTCTAAGCCTTTTTTTCTGGCAAACTCTAATGCAAACTCTTCATCTTTGTCAGATTCCTCCCTTATACCGTGATTTATGTGCGCTAAAGCGAGTCTTTTTAGCTTAAAAAAGCTTTTTAGTTCTATAAGGGCTAAGGTAAGAGCGACGGAGTCCATACCACCGGAAAAGGCTACCAGCAAAGATGTATTTTCAGGTAAAAGCCTTTTTTTCCTCTGAAGTGTTATGACTTTTCTGAGAAGTTGTTGAGCCATATTAACCTTTTATGAGCTCACCCATCTTGAATATGGGCAGATATAGAGCTATAAGTATGAGACCCACTATACCACCTATAAACACCATAAGAGCGGGTTCTATCAGCTTTATCATACCTTCAACAGCTCTGTCAAACTCATCTTCGTAAAACCTCGCTATGGTATCAAGCATCTCATCGAGCCTTCCCGTATCCTCACCTACTCTCACCATAGCTATAACAAGCTTAGGAAATATGCCTGTCTCTTCTAAAGAGGCATGCATGGGCTTTCCTTCTATGACACTCTTCTTTGCTCTATCAACAGCTTCTTTTATGATCACATTTCCTGTGACCTGACCAGCTATATCAAAGGCTCTATCAAGGGATACACCACTTGCAAAAAGGGTAGCCATGGTTCGTGCAAACTTTGCCATGGAACTTTTGAGCACGAGTTCTCCCATCTTAGGCACTTTGAGAGAAAAGGCATGAACCGACTTTCTAAAAGCGTAGTTGTTCTTGTAAAGTAGTCTGAAAACAGCAGAAAAAAGCACTATGGAGCTAATTATGAGTACAAGATTGTTCCTCAAAGCGTTTGAAGCATTTACCAGCATTTGGGTAGGTAAGGGAAGCTCTCCTCCTAAGCTTTTGTAAAGCTCGGCAAAGGTAGGAACTAAGTAGTAGAGTATACCAGTAACTATGATGGTAGCTATAACCACGACGAAGATGGGATAAAAAGAGGCACTTTTTATCTTACTTTTTATCATGGCTATCTTCTCGTAGTAATCCGCCGCTCTTATGAGTGCAGTATCAAGATTACCCGTTTCTTCACCCACCTTAGCGAGGTTTACTACAAGGTCTGGAAAAACCTTTGGAAACCTTCTCATGGCAGCAGAAAGAGACATGCCCTCGCTTACCATCTTGGCAACCTCTTTCCCCGCATTAGAAAGCTGTTTGTTAGGAAGCTGTTCCGCAAGTATGTTTATAGCGTCTATTATGTTAACACCTGCGTTTATCATAGTACCCAATTGCCTGCAGAATATGGATATATCCCTGTCTTTTACACCACCAAATAGAGGTATCTCAAAAGACCAGCTTCTTTCCTTCTTTTTCTCTTCTAACTGCTGTACTTCAACTATGGCAAAGCCTTTCTGTTGAAGCTCAGAAATGAGAAGCTCATGGCTAGGATATGTAACTTCTTGCTCTACGAAGCTCCCATCTTCCGAGAAGGCTCTGTATCTAAAACGGGGCATGTTATATGCTCCTGCCTATCATTCTCTCAAGCTCTTTTACATCGGGAGAGTACTTGAAAGCGTCGTCAAGGGTAATAAGTCCCATTCTGTATAGACTTGCCAGAGACTGATTCATGGTTTGCATACCTGTTTCTGCCTGACCGCTTTGCATGATGGCATAAACTTGCTGAAGCTTATTCTCTCTTATGAGGTTTCTTATAGCTGTGTTGGGAATCATAAGCTCATAAGCTAGCACTCTGCCACCCCCTACCTTTGGCAGAAGTCTTTGGGCTATAACACCTTGAAGAACGAAGGATAACTGTACCCTTATCTGATCCTGTTGTGAAGGTGGAAATACATCTATGATCCTTGTTATGGTAGATATGGCAGTGTTGGTGTGTAGCGTTCCAAACACTAAGTGTCCCGTTTCTGCAGCTCTTAGAGCTATTTCTATGGTTTCTAAGTCCCTCATCTCACCGACAAGGATGACATCTGGATCTTCCCTGAGGGCTGCTCTAAGAGCGCTTGCAAAACTGTCTACATCTTCACCTATCTCTCTTTGATTCACTATACTTTTCTTATGTTGAAAAACATACTCAATAGGGTCTTCTATGGTTATTATGTGATGAGGAAAGTTCTCGTTTATGTAATTTATAAGAGATGCCAAAGTGGTGGTTTTACCAGAACCTGTTGGACCTGTTACCAAAATTAACCCCATACTCTTATGGCAAAGCTCAAGTACCTTTTCTGTAAGCCCCAGTTCTTTGACACTCATAATCTTGTAAGGCAGTCTTCTGAAAGCACCCGCTATTGAACCTCTCTGAAGAAACACATTGGTTCTGAACCTTCCTACATCTTTGACCCCAAAGGAAAAATCTACCTGTCCCTTCTCTTCCAATTCCTTTCTGTGTCTTTCAGACATAATAGAGTAAGCAAGCTTTTGAGTAATCTCTGGTGTTAATACGGGGTACTCAGCAAGAGGTGTGATCCTTCCGTCTATCCTCACAGAAGGTCTAGCACCCGGCGTGATGTGAAGGTCGCTGGCACCCAGCTGTACCGTCTTTACCAAAAGGTCAACGAGTCTAACTTCCTGAGACTGAGCTGTTGGAGTCATTTTTCCCTCCTTACTAAAAATATAGTATATTGTAAATTCCTTAGAGTGGGGAGTATTTATTGAGGCTGTTCTAAAAATCTACAAGTTCTTTTAGCATAGTTGTAATACAAGATGCAGGATAGCAATAACAAAAATAAAGAAGTGGCAAGTAGATAAAAGTTCCAAAGAATAGCACAAGCAATGGATGCCTTCCTTGCCAAGTCCTCCCTCAGTAAGTTAAAGCTTGAACCAATCTTTTGCTTTATGCTACCAAACATCTGCTCTATGCTATACCTTATCTTCCCGTATCTCTCCCAATTCTCCTTAGACAGCTTTCTTAAAAGATGTCTTATACTCATCCTCATAGTCTCCTTAATCCTTAGGTCTTCCAGCTCCCACTGCAGTTATTATCCTTCGTCCATTCTCATCTACCAACATTATTACTTCAAGTCTAACATGAGCTTGAACAGTTCTTAAAGGAAGTGTCTTACGAAAGTGTAAAGCTTTGTTAGGGGCAACTTACTTTTCCGCACAAAACTAAAATTATCTCTCTCCCACCCCTAAGACATTATTTTTAGAACAGCCTCCTTTAGCCCTTGACTTATGATAAAAATCATTTTAAATTATTGTTATATTCACGATAATTTAACAGGAGGTGTGTAGCATGGATGTGTTGGGCTTTTACCCTATGTGGTATGTATCCGTAGTAGGTAGTGCCTCTATCATAGCTATAATAGCTACCATTCATGTAATGGCATCCCATACTTCTGTAGGTGCTTCCATTCTTTTAGCATACTTGGCCACAAAAGCCTACAAGGAAAACCAGCCTCAGATATACGGCTACATCAAAAAGTATCTTTTAGGACTGCTTGTCTTTTCTTACGTATCAGGTTCTATAACTGGTCCGGGCATTTGGTTTTCAGCAACCGTCGCCAACCCACGGGGTATTTCTGCACTTATTCACAACTTTGTGTGGGTATGGGCTGCGGAGTGGGTCTGGTTTGTGGCAGAGGTAACCCTTGTGTATATCCTCTTTTATACCTTGGGGAAAATTGATCAGAGAAGCTGGCTTAGGCTTGCATGGACTTTTGCCATAGGCTCTTGGGCAACCATGTACATAATAGTGGGGATCCTGTCCTTTATGCTCTCCCCGGGACACGAAAAATGGTTTACTACAGGTAGCATCCTTGACGCGTTTTACAACAAGAATTACTTCCCCCATCTATTGGAAAGAACATCTTATATGTTTGCTATAGCCGGTACCGTTGGTCTTGCCATAGTAGCGCTTATGAAGAAGGACCTTCCAGAAAAAACCTTTAAGGAGATAGTCAAGACCCTGTCTTATTGGGGCATTGGTGGTGTGGTTTTTGGGCTTATGTTCTTCGTGTGGTATATATCCACGCTTCCTAACAGAAGCAATGTAATACTTGAAAATATTATACCCCTTTACTTGAAATTACCTATAATGCTAATTGTTCTTCTGGTGCTCGCCCACTTTTTCCTAACAGCTGTCTGGCCACAGGCTGTAAGGTTCTGGATGGCTTACCCTATATACATCCTTATATTCTTCATGGGTGTATATCCTGAGGAGAAAATCAGAGAGACCATAAGAAAGCCTTATGTAGCCGGTGAGTTCGTGTGGGTTAACCAGATAATCTCCAAGGATGTACCTGCCAAGGGTATAAAGTCTGAAGTCCCCATTATAGATCAAAAAGGGCTTTTGACAGTAAATCCTTTCGTCCCAGAAGGTCTTAAGAAAATAAATTCTCAAAACGAGATAATGGCTGGAAAGGCAATGGCAATCCTTGAATGTTCTGGTTGTCATAATGTAACG
>Ga0272445_1002216_pt1 | contig 13659 bp, 16 predicted proteins | sample YNPCB0031_FD_194404 | JGI IMG/M metagenome (GOLD analysis project Ga0272445, IMG submission 194404) | Hot spring sediment microbial communities from Yellowstone National Park, WY, United States - YNP-CB-003-1 | ecosystem: Environmental > Aquatic > Thermal springs > Hot (42-90C) > Sediment... | reverse complement strand
CTAAGGCGCCCACCTCCTCGGCTAGGTGGGCTGGCACCAAGCCCGTGAAGGGGGTGCTGCTCCTCCTGTCGTAGATGGCCACCACGTCCTCTCCCTCGCCCAAGTAGGCCGTGAGGCCTCCGTAGAGGCTCATGAGGCTCAGCGCCGTCAGCGAGAAGAGGGTGGAGGAGAGAGATATCACTAAGGCGAGGGCGAAGACCCTCTGCCGCTTTAAGTACTTGAAGCACGCGAGCTTCAAGATGGCTTTACCTGCTCTCTAAAGTCGAAGCGCTAAGTCTTAGCTTGCAAGTCACGTGAAGGCCTTGCCTCCTTCGAGACCTCGGCCGCGTACTTGAGGGCCGCGATAACGTCCTCCCTCTTCAGCTGAGGGTAGTTCTCCAGCACCTCCTCGATGGTCCAGCCGTTGGCGAGCAACTCCACTATGAACTCGACCGCCATCCTCGTGCCCTTTATGACCGGCTTCCCGGCCAGGACTTCGGGGTCAACGGTTATCCTGCTCCTCCAGTCCTCCACTCTGCTCACCACAATACAACAGCCATGGCTCCTCTCAAAAACTTTTTAGCCGCGTTGGTGAACTGTGCAAACCATCACAGGCCGAGCTCCTTCAAGAGCTCGTCGACGTCCAAGACCTCCAAGGCCGTCACGTCGCCAGTCTCGCAGTCCCTGAAGAGGAACACTGGCGTCTTCAAGTCTAGGGGCTCCACCTCGACCTCGGCGCTCCTCGGGTACCTCACGTGTAGGACGTTCCTGACCAGCGAGGCCTCCACGACCTCCTTGGGGAACTCGTCCCGAGGCCTCCTCCAACCTCCTCAAGAGGGACCTCAAGTCTATGTCGAGCAACGTCCTCGAGGCCTTCAAGACCTCTCGCCCACCTCTTCGACATGAACCTCTTATACGTTTTAGGGCCTATCAAGTACTCGTCATCTAATACTACAACCATTAACCAAAGACCATCTACCTCTCTTTGAAGAAGTATCTGACGTCAGGACTATAAGCGTCCAAGCGCACCTTGTCTGGGGCTGACAAGAGCGTCTTCGAGAAGCCTCTTTAACGAGTCCAACTCTGTTAATTCAAGCAACTTACCAAAGTCCCTTCCATGCCTCCTAGCGATATGCGTAATGTACAAGAACTTCCTTTGGTATCATGTACTTCACGACCTTAGCCCCATCTCTTTGACCTACGACGATCAATCCGCTTTGACATAATGTGCACATCGCATGCTCAGCCACTTATAGTTGCTGTTCTACGTACCTCGCTCGCGTGGCTTTTAAGGCTGGGAAGGCGCATCCCAAGATCGAGGAGGCAAGGGCTAAGAGGAGTATTTGGAGGGCCTGGTCGACCTTCAGGAATGGTGCGACCTCTATGTTTGACTGGATCCACCTAAGCATCGTCGAGATCGCTTGAGCACCGGCCGTGCCCACGGCTATCCCCAGCACGGAGCTCGCGAGCATCAGTACAACTATGTAGGCCAAGACTATAGCGAGCGCCGTCGACCTCTTGGCCCCTAGAGCCCTGAGCATGGCCAGCTCGTAGCTCGACTCCACCACGAAACGCGAGGCGATGGCGTAGGAGGTCGCGACGATGGCGGCGTAGACGACCCAAGACCAAGCGCTCAGGAAGGACAGCGCTTCCAAGCCGACTTGTCGCGCGAGCCCTTTGATCTGCTGGACCTCCACCAGCTTGACGTCCTTCGGCAAAAGTCTTGCTATCTCGTCGATTACCTTCGGGCTGTTCAAGTCTTTTTTGAGGACGAGCTCGATGAAGGAGATTGAGCCGTCCCCGACGAGCATGTTGATCGTATCCATGGAGACCAAGAGCTCCGCATCGCTCTGCGTCTGGCTCCTAAACACGCCAACAACCTTCACGCGAATCTGCTTATCTCCTACGGCCAAGAGGATCTCATCCCCTAGGCCTACGGACAGCGCGTTGGCGAGGACCTCGCCCACGACCGCCTCGCCCAAGCCCCTCGCTGTGGTCCCGTTCAGGCAAGCCCCCCTCGCCTTGAGGAAGCCGCCCACGTCCTCCACGCCCCTCGCCCAGACGACGTCGCTACCCAGGCGCGTTGTCGCGTTGACGAGCACGATCCTCTGGGGGATCACGTAATCGAAGTAGCCGAGGGCCCTTAGCTCGCGGGCCAGCCCAGCGCTTAACCTGCTGTCGGTAATTGACGTGGCGCCCTCGCTTATGATCAAGTAGGTCCTGCCGGGGCTCACGAGCCTCCCGAGCGCCTGGGCGTAGGAGTCGACGTAGTTGACTATGGAGGTCGTCGAGGCCAGGATCGCGACCAAGAGGGCCATCGCCAAGATATATAGAGAAGTTCCCCGCCTCCTCAGGAGCATCTTAAGCCCTAAGGATAGCACATCCTCACCCGAGCCCGTTTAATCTGACCTCCTCCCCGCCCTAAAGTGCGAGGGCTCCCTTTAGGGGTTTCATTGGTTCCCCGCATCTATTCGGGTTTACATCTGTAAGTGATGTGTGGTCGAGCGGGCCTCGAACACGCCATGTGCTCATCCAACGAGCTCTAGTACTGCGTCGAGTTAAACGATCTCGAACTCTATGGGCATCCTCCTCGGCCTTGGCCCTTCGGACGTGAAGACTATGTCCCACGAGTTTACCTCGGGCCTGCCTATTATGAGGTCCACGCCCTTCCTGAGGTTCTCAGCGACCTCGAAGACGGCGCCGCCGGGCACTCTGACCCCCTGAAACTCCACGTCCACCATGCACCTCCCCACGATCCTCAGCCTCCCCTCCTCGTCAGCCGTCCTCAGCTCGTAGGGCTCCCTCAGGGGTATTATGGCGCCGAGCTCCTCTGCGAGGCCTTTGGAGATGACGCTCTTGCTAGCCCAGGTATCTACGAGGGCCTTGAGCTCCACGACCTTGTTTCCATAGCTCAGCTTGACGTGCGCGATGGCCTGTTCGGGCTTCAAGGCGATCCCCGTGTATAACGAGCAGGAGAGGACATTTTAGCCCTGCGGCCTAGCTCTTCCCTCAACGATAGCTCTCAACAAGTCCTTGTTTACGCCTATGCCGATCAAGGGAAGTAGATACGTCGTATCGATGATTAGCGCGCTTCAAGCCTTCTGCTAAGCTCTCCACGAAGCTCTTCAAACTCCTCGACGACGGTCATGTCCACTACTTTCTCGGAATATGGCAGCTTAATGAACTCCTCCTTGGTTGCCGACGAGATAGCTTCGGCAACGCTGAGCACTCCTACTTCGGGTCCTTCGCCATGACTTTCGACCTCATCAAGCTCGACCCCGCTTGCCACTTCATCCACGACTCTAACAACGAAGTCCACGCCACTGAACGAAGGGAAATCAGTCTCCTTAACATCTATAATGAAGACGGCAAGCCCGAGGACGTGAGCGCTAGAGCAGGTACCCTCCCTCGGGGCCGACGACCTCCAGCTGGCCGGTAAGCGGGTTGGGCTTGAGCCCCAAGGCCTCGAGGGCGTAGACCCCCATTATGGGCGTGGGGACGTCGAGCTCGGCCACTAAGGCGGGCCCCCTCCTTCCCTCGGCCTCGACCTCGGCCAAGTAGAGCTTCGCCCTAGCCCTCCCCTTATCTGCGAGGGTCAGCTCCACCTCGAAGGGGGCCTCGAAGAGCCCCACCTCAGAGATGGTCTTGGGGTCCAGCACTATGTAGGTCGAGCCAGTATCGACTAGAGCCCTTATCCTCCTTGAGCTCTTCCCCCTGACGACTAAGTCTACGTAGACGTGGCCCAAACAACCACCTACTCCGGCCTTGTAAATTCTTTGGCCTTTCAATTAAACTTTAGCGCGAATTCTGCAGAGTTTTGCGATGTGCGAAATTCAAGCCAAGCTCTACGAGGCCATGTGTAAAGCTCGAAGGAGCAACGAAGCCCCCGTCAACTTAACGCCCTCCTTCGGGTCGAGCGCTATCCCGTACTTATCCATGGTGCCAGAGCCTACTATTAAATCGGGCAGGCGCACTCTCTTGCCATCAACCTCTACCTCCTCAACGAAGTCGTCTACGACGAAGGCTGTCTCAGGTAATTTGAACTCGTCTATGATTATGGTGACCTGAGCGTACTTGTCAACCTCGATGAATTCGCCGTTAACCCGGTAGAGCCTCAAGGGCTTGTCAAGCACCAGCCACTTAGCACCAAAGCTCTCCTCGAAGAAGCTCCGTCGGACTGCCGTGACCCCCGAGCCCGTGTCGAAGAGTGCCATGCAATCGACCTCTCTATCAAGGAGCCTGATCTTCACGTTCCTCAAGGCGCGCGTAGCCGACACCATGAGGACGGTTTGAGGACGCTTGTATTAAGCGTTGCCGCACGCTCGATAGTTGGCGAGGGCAACCACGTTGCCGAGCCCAGCGGTTTTTGCGCCTCAATCCTTGGAGTTGCGCGCACGATTTTTTGAACATGGGTTAAGGGCCTTGCAAGGCACGTCATCAACGCTTCCACGATCTATACCTCATAGCATGCGAGGCGTAACACTCGGTTCGTTCCTTTGGGGCTGTTTCAGTCTTCATAATCATTTGTAGCGCTCATGCTCATTGATATAAAGTTTATAAGCCTCAGAAGCGCGAAGCTCGCCGGTGCCCCCGAGCTCCCGAGATCCGCAGAGGCTGTGAGCCCTAGGCGACTAGCGGGGAGCCACTGCGGTGAGCGGGCTCGGGGAGACCGTCGAGAGGCAGATGGTGGGGAGCTTGAAAATCACCGAACGTGAAGGACGATGAACTACCATCTGCTGAGAGACGGTATGCTCTATGGCCACGCGCTTTGTGCGGCGAAGCCCGGCTCTAGTGAGCGCCCGAAAGAGCTTGGACCACTACGCCCTTGCCTCGCCAGACCTTCTACTCAAATACTTCACGAGCTTCTCGACGAGCTTCTTGGCGTCCTCCGCGTGGGCCTTGAAGGTCGCCTCCCTCAGGAAGGCGTGGTAGTAGTTCGAGTGCAGAGTCTCGACGCTGGAGAACAGCCTCGTGTACTCGGGGTCTCCCTCCTTCTCCGACAGGTAGATGGATATCTCCTTCAAGTCCTTGTGGGAGTAGTGCGGGAGGCCCTCCTCCTCACCTATGGCGTTGAGCAATGACGTGACGGCACCCCAGTACTTCCCGCTTGCCTGCACGAGGTCCCCCTTTTCGCTCAGCTCTTCGGCCTCCCTGAGGTACTTCTCGTGGAGCTTCACGTAGACCTCCAGCCTAGCCCTCGGGTCGAGCTCTCTAGCTAAGCTGTTCACCAAGAACTCTACAAGCGGTAGCCCCCTTTTGCGAGCTTCCTTCTCGATTATGCTGATGACCTCCTCGGGGATGCTCTCCCTCGCGCTCACGGAAAGCCCCAGCTAACCCTTTATTCGAGGCCTCTTAAACCTAGAGCAGGCTGCGGAGCCCGCAGATTGATCGACCATCCCATCGCTCTTTAGGGAGGACGTTTTACGGGTTCTGAGCTACGTAGTCTTTGATAGACTTATGTAGCTCTTGGGATTCATTAGCTTTGGGCTCCTCTTGAGTTCATCGGAGCCTTCATCAGTCTCTTCCCCTGTCAGGGTGAACCCTCTCCAACCCTTCATCAGCTCGCTGAAGAGGCTTGGGGTTGGAGGAAGCCCCTCCATCTGAAGGTATAGGTTTATGGCTGCGTTGAGCTGCCTATCTACCCTCAACCCGCATTTGCATTCATACATCGCTCCTTTCGGGGCATTGACCATCCCACATCTGGAGCACCTCCTCGTGGTGTTCTTTGGGTTGAGGAGCACGACCTTTGACTTGTAGCTCAGGAGGGCTATGATCGTCTTCCAGTTGCTCTTTGAGATGTTCCTGTTGTGCTTTTTTGAGCCGTTGAGCATCCTGTCCTTCCTCAAGTCTTCGAAGCCATGGATATAGCCTTTGAACCCCCTCGCTATGAAGGTTGTAAGCTTATGGATGTAGTCTTTAGCTCTATTCCCTTCACGCTTGGAGTATTTTGCCAGAACCCTTCTGAGCGAGGGCTTCTTTGAAGCCTTCTGCTGCAGCCTCGCCCTCTTCGTTTCATAGGCTCTGTGTATGTGGAAGAGTTTTGTTAGGTCTATTCTGATCCATCCTGTGTTTGGGCTGAATCCATCTAGGCTCTTCTCGTTGCAGTCCCAAGCTATCTTGCCTTTAACTTCCTCCTCGTCCCTTTTGAACCTGAACGTCACTGTCAAGTATTTTTCACCTAAGATCAGCTCTCCCAGTTCACCCTCTGCTCTGCTGAGGAACCAAGCCTTAGAAATGTCGAATACTAGGTATTCTTCATGTGGCTTTACGCTGACCTTTATCTTCCCATCCTTATAGGTGTAGAGCGTCTCCTTGACCCTAACGAACTTCCTCTTAACCACTGGCTTCTCTCTGCGCCCTTTCCCTTTGAGGTAGCTCCTCCTCCAAGACTTCAGCATAGAGTATGCCTGCTTGATCGCTGAGTCAACGTAGTGCTTCGAGTAGTCCCAGCCTTCCATCAGCAAATTTCTTAGATAGTGGTTCTTGAAGGTGCTGTCTTTTGGGATTATTGGTATGAGCCTCTTTCTTCCCTTCCTATCGTGCTTTTCAACCCACCTGATTCCAGCCCATATTTCATCCACAGCTTTTTGAAGTAGCCTTCTGTATGCTTCGAGAAACTCGCTTACATCATATCTGTGCCTTATGTTGTATGCCCTAACCTGATACGAGCTTCCTGACACCTTCGACAACCTCCTTATATTTATGCGATCTCATCCCGTAGAGCTTTCCAGCAAAATGAGACACGATGGTTATTAAATCTTCAACAAGCTCCTCCTGAGGAGTCTTCTCCTCGCTGTTTATTACCTCTATCGCAGTTCCAAAAGCTCGGAACATCTTCCTCATCGTTTCGAAGCCGAACCTCGTCAGCCGATCTTTATAAGCGACGATCACCTTGGAAACTTTCCTCTCAGCAACCATCTCTAGGAGCTTGAGAAAACCCTTCCTTTTCTCGTTAAGACCTGAACCCACGTCGCTTGGTATTTGAACTTTGTCGTAACCCTTGTCTTTAGCGTAGCTGTGTAAAAGTTGCCTGTCTTTCCAAGTCGTCTTTTTGAGTTGCAGAGGAGACCCTAGCATAACCCACTACTACCCTCCTCTCCTTCAATCCGAGAAGTCGCTTAATTTCGCTTTCAGGTATTCTCCTCCTGCCACCAACCGTCCTGACGACTCTTATCTTCCCTTCTTTATCCCAGCGCTGAATGGTTCTCATGGTGACTCCTAGTAGCTTTTTAGCTTCTTTGAGCGTGTAGAGCCTCTCCATCGAGAGGAAAGACTACTTATGTCTATTTTAAGTCTATCTTTTTTGGAACTGCTGTTTAGGCGGCTCAGGTCGGCGGAGCTACACGAGAAGCATCCGCATTGGTTGGAGCGTGCGCTTGAACGGGTTGAGGATCAAGCCCAAGATCTCTAGGGTCACGACGCCCAATAGCGCTTGGTCGTCGGCCTCCCCGAGCACGACAGGGGTGTGCGCCTCGCCTTGAGGGAGCACTATGTAGCATTCCGAGACCTTGCGCCTCACGACGGTCCCGTCGGCGAGCACGAACTCGTGCTCCCTCAAGGGCTTGAGCCCTATTCTCCTCCAGACGTCCTCGGGGAGGACTGTGTACGTCGCCCCGCTATCGACGAGGAAGCGGACCTCCTCCTCTCCGAGGGGCCCCCTGACCCTCCCGGTTATGTACGTTATCCCCAAGGCCGCCACCGAAGGGCCTTCTACGCGAATTCTTGCGTGCTAGTCCTATTAAGGCCAGCCCTCCGGGGCATGAGGAGCAAGCGACGCTCTAGTCCCCGCGCGACTTGAAGGTGTCAGCCCCGTCACGCGACCTTGACGACGTCGAGCCTAACAGATGGGAAGCTTCGAGTTTTCTAAGCTTATCGACCATTCGTCGCCTGCCCTTGAATATCAGGTCCCTTGAGAGGTCGTACGCCACCTCCTCGACCTTCTCCAGAGCGACGTCGCTCAAGAAGGCCACTGAGTAATGGCATTTAAAGGGTAGATATGAGCGCTCTTAGTCCTAGCTCGTCGCGACACTCGTTGAGGAGTCCAAAAGGCCGCACTTAGCGTCACTTGACGTACACGCTCGCCGCGCCGTTCGAGTACACCAGGTTGAGGCTACGTGCCCTCTCCACCCAGTCGCTAGGCAGGTCGATGCTGTAGCCTCCCCAAACCACGTACCCGTTCCTCGCCATCTGCTCGTAGACGAATAGGGCTCGAGGGCCCTTAGCCCGTCCGCTCAAGTACTTGAGCCCCTCCAAGACGTCCACCTCCACGCCGAAGTAGTACTTCAGGAGGTAGAGGGCCTTCACATCGCCAGCCATCGTCGTGTTGCTCATGAAGTCCTTGACTAAGGACGCGGCTCGGAACTCAGGTTGCGTGTATAGCCAGAAGTAGCCTAGGTAGCGCTCTTGAAGGCTCACGCAGGCGTAGACGCCGTAGACGTTGGCGAGCAAAACGAAGAGGGCTATCGCTATCGCCCCCGCCTTGGACAAGCCCCGCAGCGCTCGCCTCGAAGTTCCACGCCACCCGCGCTCGTAGAGCCAGCGAGCCCCGAGGGCCGACAAGATTGCCACCGGCGGGACCAGGAAGTTTAGCCCTCGATAGGCGAGGGTCGAGCCCAGGCCCGGGTCAACGTTCCCCAGCACGGCATAGCACTCCAGCCCCAAGACGGGCGCGAGCCAGAAGAGCGGCAGGAGGTGTCGCGAGCCGCGCGACCTCTTCACTTCGTCGTAGCCCAAGGCGCAGAGGGGGGCGGCCACGACGAGCGGGCCCGCGTAGAGCAAGTAGCGCGTCGGTAGCACAGGGGCCCCCGGCGCGAGAGGCCTCACGGTGGATAGCCAAGAGAGCGACGTCGCGGCGAGGGCTATGAAGAGGGAGAGGGCTGCGATTTCCCTTCGACTGAAGTCCTTAAAGGCCAGCCAGAGCGCCGAGGAGAAGGCGATGACCTGGAATGAGGCGGCTGAGAGCAAGTCTATCGTGGAGATGAAGTCGAAGGCCCACTTGGCGTAGACGACGAAGTAGATGAGTGTAGAGCAAGCGAGGATCACCGGGAGTGAGGGGTCGCGAAGCCTCGGGGCTCGCCCCTGCCCGGCCCCAACGATTATAATTCCCAAGCTAGTCGAGGCCAGGATGGCCGTCGCGAGGATGGCAGTATAGTAGTGGATCGTGACGAGGGAGGCCGAGGCGAGGGCGAAGAGCAGGGCCTTAGCGTACCACGAGGGCCTCTCGTCGATGAGGAGGTAGACGAGGAAGAGGTAGAGGGGGTGGGCGTAGGTCTCTCCCTTCACACCAGCCGTCAAGATCACGTCGCTGAGGGCCACGGCCGAGAAGAGGGAGGCTACGAAGGCGACCCCCTCGCCGTAAAGGCCCCTCGCGATGGCGTAGAGCATCAGGGTCGAGAGGGCCCCGACCAAGGGCACGAGGAAGGCCATGGCATACATCGGCTGGAGCCCCGTGAGCACCGAGGCCACGGCCCCGAAGACCTTCTCCCCGAAGTAGTCAGGGCTCTTGCCCAAGGCGCCCGCCTCGCCGACGCGGATGGGTTGCTCGCCTAGCAGGAGCTCGGCGTACCTTATCGACGGCCAGGAGTCCACGGAGAACGGCAGGCCGCTGACCAAGTAGGGGTAGAGCCTCAAGGCCATCGCGACTACGACTGGCAGGGCAGCGTAAAGCATCGGCCTAAGGCGGTTCCCGCTCCCCTCACGGGGTAGACCCTCTGCCTTGGCTTGTCGCCTCAAAACGATCGCTATTAACGCGAGGGCGACGAGCAGGAGCGAGGGCGACGCTAGGGCGAGGAAGGACGCGATCTCGAGAAGCGAGTAGTTCAGCGCCAATCCGATCAAGGGGGTGAGGACCAAGATCGTGACGACGAATAGAGCCGCTGCTTCTAGAGGTTTGAGCCTTCCAGAAGGAGGTCCGTGCACGCAACGACCATCTCCGCGGCCCTGAGGTGTAAAAATTCTTCAGAGAGCTTTTTAGTTTTGACGCGTAAGGGCTTGAAAGAGTCGTAGCCCCTCCCTAAGGATCATCTTGCTGGTTAAGCGCTGCGTTCGATGAGAGTTGTCGGTGCTCGAACGTGAAGTACTCACCATGTATGGCGGGTCGCTCTACCACCTCTCTGGTCGCTCGCTCCTCCTAGCGAGCTCTTCATCAGCGAGCCTCCAGAGCCCCTCACCGGGCCTCAACAGCACAATCCCCAGCGCGTCCATCAGCTTATCGCTCAATATCACCTCGTCCTCTCCGGGCGTGATGACGACCGTCGCGGCCACGGGGCCTACCTCCCTTTCGCCCGCTAAGACGCTCACGCTGACGAGCCCTCGAACCAAGAAGGTGTTGACCACCCCGCCCCCCACGCCCCTGTACTCCCTGACCTCGGAGTTAGCCGGGAGCCTCGGGTAGAGGCCCAACCTCTCGGCCACCCGAGTCGGGACGACCACCTCGGGCTCCTCAGCCTCGTACCCGGAATTGGCTAGAGCGACCGTGACGACCTCGCCCTCGCTCGACGTGAGCCTGACCCTGACCCTAACGACCATGGTGTTGGGCCACCGCTACCCTAACGAACTTGCCGATCCTCTTGGGCTCGCTTAAGCGCTTGAACTTGCCGATCCTACTAACCATCGTCTTCTCAATTCCCTCTGCGGAGGCCTTCCTATAAAGGGTTTTTCCCCGAGGCGGTTAGGTTGTTCACAGGTTCAAAAGTGATTGCCTTAGCCCTCGCGTAGGCCTAGCCCCTCGAGATCGCCGAGGGTCCGAAGTGAGAGGACATAGCACGCCCTGATAGGAAGGCATTTGTGCGAGAGATAAAAGAGGTCCCCTAGCCCTAAAGGCACCACTCCACCAGTTCTAGACCTCGTCGAACTTAAGTAGATGACGTAGACTTGAGCCTCTCAGCCAATCTGAGCACCTTGACTTCATAGCTCGACAGCGCCCGCACAAAGGGACGGAGCACGGCCACCTTCTCGAACATGCCAGCCAAGGCCTCCACGTCCCTCCTCGTCAGCCCTCCCAAGAGGGGGGCGGCCGTCGAGTAGATCAGCAGGTAGAGCGAGGCGCAGAGGGCGAGGTTCGCGACCATCGGGAGGGGGGTGTGGGTGGCTAGCAGGGCCGTCAGGATCGCAGCTAGGAGGGCCGCTAGGCATATCTTGGCAGAGGCCTTGAGGTCCACCCACATGCCGTACTTCCGAGTCGCGACCCTCAGGCTGTACACCGTCGAGGCCGCCGTCGCCACTATCATCGCGGTTACGAGGCCCTCGACGCGGAGGGCGCTCGTGAGGGCCACCGCCGAGGGCGCGAACAGGACCACGTAGATGAGCGTCGCCTTGAGGTTGACCCTCGTGTCTCCCACGCCGCTGAAGAAGCTCCCGAGGACGACGGACCCTAGTCCCGCCAAGAGGAAGGTCGTGGAGTACAGGGCTAAGTAGAGAGGCGCACGGCTGTAGACGTCTCCGTAGACTATGGAGATCAGGTCTTGAGAGAGGGCCGAGACCAAGGCGGCTGCTGGGATCACCAAGGCCGACGTGTACTTGACGGAGTAGGCGAACATCGTCCTAGCCTCGCTGCTGTCGAGCTTGGAGAAGGCGGGGAAGAGGGCTGTGGCGATAGGTGAGGAGACCAGCGTAACCAGCACGGCGAAGTTCATGGCCGCGTTGAAGTTCCCGATCTCGAAGTTCGTCGTGAAGTGGGCGAGGGCCACGCCTCTAACCGTCGCCGCGAGGCTTCCGAGAGCGCCGGAGAGGTAAAGCGGGAACCCGTAGGACAGCATGTCCTTGAGGCCCTCCTCACCGACCCCGGCCTCGGGCCCTCTCGAGCCCCTAACCTTCGCATAGCGCCTGTAGAACAGCGCTAGGCTCGCGAGCAACCCGGCCACGTAGGCGGTCACGTAGCCGACGACGGCGCCCCATACGCCGAAGCTCAGGGCGAGGAGGGGGCTCAAGGAGGCCCTGACGGCCTGGCGCACGACGTCCACCGCGGCGTAGCCCCTCATGTCGCCGAGGCCTAGGAGGGCGGAGCACAGGAGGGCGGAGATAGGCTGAACCACGATGAGTATTAAGGTCAGCCTCACCAAGTGGGCCACGTCGGGCCTGCCCACGAGGAGGGAGGTGAGCTGATCGGCGAGAGCGAGGCCTGCGAGGGATACGGCGATGGATACCGCTAGGCCGAACGCCAAACTCGTCTTGAGGAGCGAGGTCACGCGACCCTGCTCCCCCCTCGACGAGTACAAGGCCGTGAAGCGGGTGATGGCTTGGCTCACCCCGAAGTCCGTGAACAGCATGAGGAAGCCCGAGACTACCAACGAGATCGAGTACACCCCGTAGAGCTCCGGGCCGAGGAGCCTCGCCACCAGTATGGAGCAGACGGCCGAGAGGACCGTCGCGAGGGAGCCTCCCCAGAAGAGGTGGAGGGCGCCGACCCCGGCCTCCTCGGCAACCGCGAGGAGCCCACTACGGGGGCTTGAGGACAAAGCGCACCACGCCCTGTACAGGCTTGAAGTGCCCAAGTCGAGGTGTTTTGAGCATTGCTCGGCCTCTACACGTCCCCGCGATAAAAGCCTTCGCTTCCCGCACGTCACGGAACGTGAAGGGCTACTTACCGAGGACGGGCAAGTTCTTTTCCGATTCTATGAAGTACCCGAGCTCCGCGCTTCGCCTGAGCTCCTTGAGGACCTCTCGCGGCGCCTTGTTCCTCCTCTTCGCCTCGATCTTCAGCATCTCGTTGAAGAGGTGCTCGAAGTTGTCGTAGAACAGAGGGTTGGTCCTCCTAGCCCACTTGACGTAGCCCTCGGCCAGCAACCAGTAGTTCAGGATCCAGTAGCTGAGCGAGCTGTAGATGAATTCCTTGAGCACAACCTTGGATCTTAGAAGCTCGCCCACGTCCTCCATGAAGTCTAGCGGTTCCCTAGCTTCGCGGTCTATCCTCTCGAACACCGCCTCATCCATTACTGGCGATTGCAACAGCTCGGCTAGTCTCCTCCTCTGCTCGATCATGGACTCTGAGTGGAATATGTCGTAGCATAGCGTCAGCGTGAAGCCGGCTGTGGACACCCTCCTCCCGTGCCTCAGCTCGAGCCACATGAGGACGACTGTCGCTACGATCCCCAGCGCCCCGATGGCGCTCAGCACGACGTCAAGCGGCACGTCCATTGTCGTTGGCCTCCGAGTTCGCGCGAAGGGCTCTAGACCCTCTGTCGATCGGTGATCGCGCTAACACTTAAAGAGCACGCCCCTTTGCAAAGCGGCCCCGCTCCTCGCGAACGTTACGCCTGCCTACTGAATTGGCTGTTAGCCGCGGCGAACTCGAAGACGATTGAGAGCCCCTAATGGGTCCTCGTGAGCTTCGACACCGAAAGCTCACGAATGCGCTTGCTCGCCGGGCCTCAATGGATATGAAGGAACATTAAGATCAGTTGAACCGCGATGGTCGCCAGCACTGAGATCGTGAGGGCCCAAGAGACCTTGGTCGTGTAGTCAATCCTCTTATCTAGCGAGTCGATCCTCTTGTCCAAGTCGCCCATCCTGTCGACGAGCTGGGTGAACGCGCCCTCGAGCTTCGAGACCCTCTACCTAAACTCGGAGACGCCCCTCCTCAAGTACTCCACGTCGCTTCTGAGCTCCTCCCTCAGCGCTTCTATGCCTTCCTTGAACTCCTTTCTAAGAGCCTCCACGTCGCTCTTTGTGGCCGTTCTAAGG
>Ga0272445_1002212_pt1 | contig 13671 bp, 13 predicted proteins | sample YNPCB0031_FD_194404 | JGI IMG/M metagenome (GOLD analysis project Ga0272445, IMG submission 194404) | Hot spring sediment microbial communities from Yellowstone National Park, WY, United States - YNP-CB-003-1 | ecosystem: Environmental > Aquatic > Thermal springs > Hot (42-90C) > Sediment... | reverse complement strand
CCACGAAAAGCTTATGAGGTTTGCAGAAGTAGCCACCATACCTGTTATCAATGGATTGAGTGACCTTCACCATCCCTGTCAGGCCCTTGCAGATCTCATGACCATTATGGAGAAAAAAGGCAAACTCAAAGGTCTAAAACTCGCCTATATCGGAGACGGAAATAATGTGGCAAACTCCCTTATAGAGGCTGCTGCTATTTCTGGTATGAATATAACAATAGCCTGCCCTGAAGGATATGAACCCGATGGAGATGTCCTTGAAAAAGCAAGAGAGGTGAGCTCTTCGGAGATCGTAATAGTCCGAGACCCTAAGGAGGCTGCGGGGATGGCCCATGTCCTCTATACGGATGTGTGGGTCAGCATGGGTCAGGAGAAAGAGGCAGAGGAAAAGAAAAGACACTTCAAGGGATACCAGATAAATAGGTCATTACTACAATGTGCAAGCCCAGATGCCATTGTAATGCATTGTCTTCCAGCTCATAGAGGTGAAGAGATTTCTGATGATGTTATCGATAGTCCCCAGAGCGTTGTATTTGATCAGGCAGAAAACAGACTGCATGTTCAGAAGGCACTCTTAGAATTTCTGTTACATAAAAAATAAACCTGATGAAAGGTATCCTCTCTGTCATACCCCTTGGAGGCCTTGAAGAGATAGGCCTCAACATGACGGTCTTTCAGTATAACTCTGACATGATAGTCGTTGATGCAGGTCTGATGTTTCCTGAAGAGGACATGCTTGGAGTTGACTTTGTCATACCTGATTTTTCTTATGTAGTTGAAAACAAAGATAAACTCAGAGGGATAATCATTACCCATGGACATGAGGACCACACTGGTGCCCTTCCCTTTTTATTGAAAGAGGTAAATGTTCCTGTATATACCACATCACTTACCGCTGGCATGATAAGAGAAAAGTTAAAGGAATCAGGGATCAGGGCAGAGATTTACACTGTTAGACCAAGAGAGAAGTTGAGCCTTGGCGAGTTTGAGATAGAGTTTATGAGAGTAACCCACAGTATTGTTGATGGAGTAGGACTCGGTATAACCACACCGGTAGGCAGGATAATCCACACCGGAGATTTCAAGCTTGACCCCACACCTGTTGATGGTGAACTCATGGATCTCCATAAATTCACTGAATACGGAGAGAAAGGAACTCTTCTTCTACTCTCTGACAGTACAAATGCTGAAAAGGGAGGCTTTACCTTCTCTGAAAAGGAGGTCAGGAGGGTCTTTGAGGATATATTTGCAAAGACCCATGGAAGAATAATAATAGCTACTTTTGCATCAAACATCCACAGGATACAGCAGGCAATTGATGTGGCTGTTATGTTTGGTAGAAAGGTCTTCCTCTGCGGTAAGAGCATGGTTGCCAATGCCCAGATAGCCCTTGAACTTGGTTATCTTAAGATACCCCCTGGCACCTGGCTGAGAATCGAGGAATTAAATAAGATTAGCGATGATAAGGTTGTTATAATAACAACAGGTTCACAGGGCGAACCCATGAGTGTCCTTTCAAAGATAGCTACAGGTGAACATAAACATATAAAGGTAAAACAGGGAGATACAGTGATTCTTTCAGCAAAAATGATCCCTGGAAATGAGAGGTCTATCGGCAGGATCATAAACCACCTCTTTAAAAGAGGGGCAGAGGTAATATACGAAAAGGTCTCAGAAGTCCATGTATCGGGCCATGCCTCAAAGGAGGAATTAAAACTGATTCTTAACCTCATAAAGCCAAAATATTTTATGCCCATCCATGGTGAATTCAGACACCTCATGTATCATGCAAAGCTCGCTGAAAAGGTCGGGATACCAAGAGAAAACATATTCATCCTTGAAAATGGTGAGGTCCTCGAGATTAATCAACAGGGCATTGCAAGAAAAAATGGGCAGGTAAATGCAGGAAGGATATTCATTGATGGAAAACTGATGGGCAATCTTGAGTCAATGGTTCTTCGAGACAGGATGAGGCTTGCCCATGATGGCATAGTGCTTATCCTTCTTGCCGTAGAAAAAACAACAGGAAGAATTATTACAGGTCCTGAGATTATATCGAGAGGGTTTATCTTTGAAGAGACTTCACAAGAAATAATTGATGAGGTCAGGGAGGTTGTAACAAAGGTAATACAGTCTGTAGAGCATGACCTGATTTCTGATACAACACTTTTACAAACAAAGATAAGGGACACCCTGAAAAAATACCTCAGGGATACCATGGGCAGAAGGCCAATGATAATGCCCGTTGTAATGGAGATATGAGATATGGAACTTTCACGGCTGGATAATCTACAGAGGACAGCTATCATCTCTACCATTAAAAATTCCTTAGAAAAAGAAGAAAATATAATATTCGCCTATCTTTATGGCTCCTTTGCTGAGAATGCCCATATCGTTAACGATATAGATATAGGGGTCTATTGTAGAAATCCTGACAATCCTTTCTCTATCCAGACTGATCTGAAGATTTTAATATCCAATAGATTAACTGAAAAGGGCATAGAATTATCACCAGATGATGTTGACATTAAGGTCATAAATAATGCACCTTATTATATTGTAATAGAGATACTTGAAAGAGGTCTCCCTATTGTTGATAAGAATCCAGCATTAAGAGCATGGTTTATAGAAAAGATATCCCTTGAATACAGGATTAATGAAATTATCTTAAATGAGGTCTATAAATTATAGTGGAGATTGACAGGAAAAGAATCACTCAGTATCTATATGAAATTCAGGCTAATACAGAGGACCTGAACTCCATACTTAATGAATTTACAGATGAAAAATTGATTGAAAACAAAAGACTGCTAAAATCAATTAAGTTCTCCCTTGTGGAAATAGCAGAAGCCATTTCTCTAATTATACAGCATATATTAGCTAAAAAATATCTCACACCTGTAAAAGGCTATATTGATACTATAAACAAGGCCTATGAAAAAGGCATAATTGATCAAGATATATACAACTCCTTAAAACCATTCTTTGACTTCAGAAACACACTAATCCACAGATACTGGGATATAAAAGAAGAAGTCTTAATCAGAAATTTAAGAGAAAACCTACAGAAATTTTATGAGTTTACAGAGGCAATAAGGAAGAAGTTTCTTCAGTAAACTTCATGTTGCATTTTCTTGATTCACTGTAATAAAATGAATCCAGAAAGTTAATGACGGCGAAGAAATAGTATGGAAGAAACAGGTCTCGTTATAAAGATCGAAGGCCCCAGGGCCTTTGTAGCAGTGGAAAGGAAATCTCTTTGTGATGCCTGTCCTGCCAGCACCGTCTGTAAACCAACGGAAGAAGGCACCATAATTGAGGCAATGAATAAAGCGGGTGCTCAGCTTGGTGACAGGGTAATTGTTTCACTTAAGGCCTATTCCTATCTTAAAGGTTCTATTATAGTATATGGCATCCCGGCTCTTTCCCTTATAGCAGGTGCAATTATGGGCAAAGAGATCCTGAAGGGAATCCTAAAACTTGACCCAGAGCTTCTCAGTGCCATCGGAGGCCTTGTTTTTTTTACTCTTTCTTTTGTAATAATAAAACTCGTTTCAAAAAAGTTCGATAGAAAGACAGAATATATACCAGTAATAGAAAAGATTATTCCTTAAGGGAGGAAGGCCATGCCAGTTTATGACCCTGAAAAAATCAGAAACATAGCCATTATTGCCCATGGTGGTGCTGGTAAGACTTCTCTAACAGAGGCGATTCTTTTTAATAGCAAGGCTATTGATAGACTCGGTTCTGTAGAAAATGGGAATACCACCACAGACTATGAGCCTGAAGAGATAGCGAGGAAGATATCCCTGAGTTCGAGCCTTGCCTACTGTGAATACAATGGCCATAAAATAAACATCATTGATACCCCGGGATTTATCAACTTTCTTGAAGACACAAGGGGATGCCTCAGGGTCTCAGACGGTGCTGTTCTTATTGTGAGTGCCATCTCAGGTGTAAAGGCAGAAACAGAAAAGATATGGAAGTATGCCTGTGAATTTGAGATACCAAGGATAGTCTTTATAAACAAGATGGATAAGGAGAACGCAAATTTCTACAGGGCAATAGGAGAGCTTGAAAAATCCTTTGATATAGAAGCCATACCACTAAATCTCCCTATGGGAGATGGCCCTGCCTTTAAAGGACTTATTGACCTCATAAAGATGAAGGCCTATACCTTCGAAAATTCTAAACCCGTTGAAATGCCTTTACCAGATATGGAGGAAATAGCCATATACAGGAAAAAGCTTGTTGAAAAGATTGCAGAAGCAGACGACAACCTTCTTGAAATATATCTTGAAAAAGGGGACCTCACAGATGACGAATTACTGAAAGGGATAAGGGAAGGCTCTCTCACGAGGAGATTTCTTCCTGTAACCTGTGGATCTGCCACAAGGAATATTGGTGTAAAGGAATTAATGGATATAATCCTCCTCTGTCTTCCCTCCCCTGTTGACATATCAAGGATAGTACCAATTAAAGGAAAATCACCAAAGGATGGCAGTATTATAGAAAGAAGACCTTCTTATAGTGAACCCTTTTCTGCCTATGTTTTTAAAACCATATCTGACCCTTATGCTGGAAAACTCACATTCTTCAGGGTTTATTCAGGTACAATAAAGGCAGATTCGACAGTCCTCAACTCTGTCACAAATACAAAGGAAAGAATAGGTCAGGTATTCTTTGCTATTGGTAAAAAGCAGATCCCGGCTCAGATTATAGGAGCAGGTGATATGGGAGTGACAGCAAAACTCAAAGATACTTCAACAGGAGATACCCTCTGCGATGAATCGAACCCGATAATATTTGAAAAGGTAAAGTTTGCTGATCCTGTCTTATCTTATGCTATTGCACCAAAATCAAAAGGGGATGAAGAAAAGGTGAGTGCAGGACTCCAGAGGATTCTTGAAGAAGACCCAACATTGAGATTCCACAGGGACGAGGAGACAAAGGAGATGATTATTTCGGGTATGGGACAGGTTCATATAGAGGTTGCCCTTGAGAAATTGAAAAGGAAATACGGAGTAGAAGTGATAATGAAGACTCCAAAGATTCCTTACAGGGAGACCATAAAGACATCAGCAAAGGCACAGGGGAAGTATAAAAAACAGTCAGGTGGCAGGGGTCAGTATGGCGATTGCTGGATAGAGATAGAGCCCCTTCCGAGGAATGGGGGTTATGAATTCATCGATAAGATTGTAGGTGGAGTTATTCCGAGACAGTATATACCAGCAGTAGAGAAAGGTGTAATAGAGGCAATGCATGAAGGTGTCCTCGCAGGTTACCCTATGGTCGACATAAGGGTAACACTTTACGATGGCTCATACCATTCTGTTGATTCCTCTGAACTTGCCTTCAAGATAGCAGGTTCCCTTGCCTTTAAAAAGGCAGCACAGGAAGCAAAACCAGTTTTATTAGAACCAATAATGAAGGTGGAGGTTATTGTGCCTGATGATACCCTTGGAACAGTTATAGGAGACCTCAACGCAAGAAGGGGAAAGGTTCAGGGGGTTGAACCTCAGGCAGGTGGTAATCAGAAGATCCTTGCCCTTGTCCCAATGGCAGAGATGCTCACCTATGCAAATCAGCTCCAGAGTATAACCTCTGCAAGGGGGCTCTATTCAATGGAATTCTCCCATTATGATGAGGTTCCAACCCATATTGCTCAGAAGATTATACAGGAAAGGCAGGCCCAGAAAAAGGCAGAGCATGAATAGGCTCGGTAGCATTAAATATCTTTTCTTATCAGCACTGCTTTTCACAGGAGCTGAAGATATTACTTTTATCCCTGTTTCCTTTGCCCAACAAACTGCAATCCCATCCATACAGCCACTATTTGAACCCCCTGTTAGTGAAACACCTCTTCCTTCTGAGGTAAGGTCTGAATACCTTGAATTAAAAATAGATAATAACCTTGTCTATCTCAAGGCGAAGGGTGTTAATCTGAAAGAACTTCTCACAAGGCTTGGTGAACAGGCTGGTTTTGAGGTGAGTGTGAATTCATCTACAACTACTATATCAAGTTCCATAGAGGGCCTTCCCGTAGAAGAGACAATTCACCGAATCATGAATATGATACAGGAAAGAAACTATAATATATTCTACAATGAAAAAGGCGATATCAAAAAACTCGAGGTCTTTTCATCATTAGAGTCTACTTCATCAGCTCCACAGCAGACATCCCAGAAACCAGGAGTCCCCAGATTCAGGAGGCCCGTGACACCACAGAACCCGCCTCCACAGGGTCAACAAATTCCTCAACAGGAGATCCAGCCACCTGCAAGGGTATTCCCACAAGAAGAGGATGACCAGCTCCAGTGAGCTATATTGCCTATCTTGACTGCTTCTCTGGAATAAGCGGAGACATGCTCCTTGGTGCACTTATTGATGCAGGAGCACCACCTGAAGAAATCACAAAGGCACTACCCTTCCCAACAGAGATAAAACCGACAAAGGTAAACAGGGCTGGTATTATAGCAACCCGTGTTGAGATAGTGGCCAGAGATGAAAAAACTCATTCCTTTAAGGATTTTAAAGATATTATTGAAAGCTCAAACCTTTCTCCGGGGTCAAAAGAAACCGCAATCCATATAATCCATGATTTATTTGAGGTGGAGACCCGTATCCACGGAACCTCCATGGATCATGCTCATCTTCACGAACTTGGCTCTATTGACACTATTATAGACATAATAGGAGCATTAAAGGGGTTCGAATATCTTGATATTAAAGAGGTATACTGTTCTTTTATAAATACAGGGAAGGGTTATGTAAAGACAGGACATGGTATTCTTCCAGTGCCTGCACCTGCTACGGTAGAGCTGCTAAAGGATTTTATTATCTATTCATCAGGACCTCCAGGGGAGCTCACAACACCTACAGGTGCTGCAATACTTAAGGCCATCGCAAAACCAACAGAAATACCTGCTATCAGGCTGAAAAAGATCGGCTATGGTGCAGGATCAAAGGATTTTAAAGACTGGCCCAATATCCTCAGGTTATTCATCGGGGTAAACTTAAAGGGCGAACCAGAAGGGCTTATATATGAAAAGGATGTCTATCTCATAGAGACTAATATAGATGATATGAATCCGCAGATCTATGAGCATCTTATAGAATTATTACTTGATTGCGGAGCACTTGATGTTTATATAGAAAACATAGTAATGAAAAAATCAAGGCCTGGTCATAAACTATCTGTCCTGTGTAAAGAAAAAGAGTTAAAAGATATTGTAAACCTTATCCTCAAGGAAACCACAACCATTGGCATAAGGTTTCAGAAGATAGAACGACTGATTCTTCCAAGGATTATAGAGGAATTCCCTTCAAGTCTTGGAGAGGTCAGACTAAAGATTGCTGAATTTCAGGGGATAAAAAAGATGAGTTTAGAATATGAGGATATAAAAAAGATTGCAAAGAAGACAGGTTTACCAATTTCTGAAGTAATAGAGAGAATAAAAAAAGAGACCTCTAATAGGAATGGGTAACCTCTTCTACACTTATATGTTCCTGTCTGATACCTCCAATCACAACAGTAATATTACTTCCTTTTTTAATTATTCCATTATTCGGGAAGATAATATAAGAAGGTGGCATCTGCCTCAAACCTCCCATAAGTCTTGGAGGCCTTTCAACAAAGATAATCTCTCCTGTAGCCTCGTCAACCATATAGGTCTCCTTTGGATTTAAAGGCCTTGCCTTTATATCACCCACAATCCTGTATCTTATCTCAACAAGCCTTCCTCCGCCGACAAGCATTGCCTTTGTAATCTCAAGTCTTATATCCTGAGATGGTATGCCTACAGGTGTCATTACAGGAGCTGTGGCACAAGAAGATACAAGCAGAAGAAAGAGAGTGACAGAGGATAAGGATGCCCTTAAAGAATAATCCTGTTTCATTGCCCGCTCTGTATATATAATCTCTGAATTGACCTGGCAAGACCTGTAACTGTATCTATATCAATCACCACACCTGAGAAGACAGTCCTTCCTTTTGCCACCTCAAACTTTCTGGGCATCTGGTAAAGAAATCTTTCTATAATTTGAGGAACTTCTATCCCTATTATTGAATCGAGAGGACCTGTCATGCCAGCATCCGTTATATATGCAGTGCCTTTTGGGAGAATCCTTTCATCAGCTGTCTGGACATGGGTATGAGTCCCTATTACTGCACTGACCTTACCGTCAAGAAAATATCCAAGGGCTATCTTTTCAGAGGTAGCCTCTCCGTGAAAATCCACAATAATAATCTTTGTTACCTGCCGTATCCTTTCAACTTCTTCAAGACCTGTCCTGAAAGGGCAGTCCACAGGTATCATAAAGACCCTTCCCATAAGATTAATCACGCCAATCTTCAAACCCTTATGAGGGCAAACAATACTTCCATGTCCTGGAACGCCCGGTGGATAATTGAAGGGTCTCAATATGTTAGGTTCTCTCACAATATATGGTATATCCTCCTTCTTATCCCAGACATGATTTCCCGTTGTTATAACATTTATTCCCTGTTCAAAGAGTTCCTTTGCAATCTTCTCTGTTATTCCGAAACCTCCAGCTGCATTCTCACCATTTGCTATAACAAAGTCTATCTTCAATTTATCTATAAGGCCCGGGAGGAGGGCTTTCAAAGAAGATCTGCCGGGCTTACCTACAATATCTCCGATGAAGAGGACCTTGAGATTATTTTGCATAATCTATATACCTCGTCTCTCTAATCACCGTAACTTTTATCTGACCTGGATAAGACATCTGGGCCTCTATCTTTCTTGATAGGTCCCTTGCAATCATAGCGCATTCTTCATCAGAGACCTCTTCAGGTCTAACTATAATCCTTATCTCTCTTCCAGCCTGCATGGCATAGCAGGCCTGCACACCCTTAAAAGACATAGCCATCTCCTCAAGCTGCTTCAGTCTCTTGAGGTAACTTTCGATACTCTCTCTCCTTACACCAGGTCTTGCTGCTGAAAGGGCATCAGCAGCTGCAACAAGGGCTGCCTCCACTGTCTCTGGATCTCCGTCTCCGTGATGGACGAGTATGGCATTTATAACAGCCTGAGACTCACCATATCTTCTTGCAAGATTTGCTCCTATCTGCTGATGGGAACCTTCCATCTCATGATCTACAGCCTTTCCTATATCATGGAGCAATCCAGCTCTCTTTGCAAGTTTTGGGTCAACGCCAAGCTCATAGGCCATCATTGAGGCAAGATGGGCAACTTCTATAGAGTGCTGAAGGATATTCTGGCCATAAGAGGTCCTGTATTTGAGCCTCCCTATAATGGGTATAAGATCTGGATGGATACCACTGAGGCCGAGTTCGAAAACAGCCCTTTCACCTTCTTCTTTTATTATAGCCTCCACTTCCCTTCTTACCTTTTCCACAACCTCTTCTATTCTTGCGGGATGAATCCTCCCATCAGCAATTAACCTTTCAAGGGAGAGCCTTGCTATCTCCCTTCTCACAGGGTCGAAACATGATAGAGTTACAAGTTCAGGTGTATCATCTACTATAACATCAACACCTGTGGCAGCTTCGAGGGCTCTTATATTTCTTCCTTCTCTACCTATTATTCTTCCTTTCATCTCATCACTTGGAAGACTCACAGCAGTAACTGTCTCATCAGCAACATAATCATTTGCATACCTCTGGACAGCAAAACTAATAATCTCCTTTGCTCGCTTCTCTGCCATTTCTCTTGCCTCATCCTCTATCCTTTTTGAAAGCCTCGCTGCCTCAAGTCTCATCTCCTCTTCCACCCTTTTTAGAAATTCTTTCCTCGCTTCTTCTTCACTCATCCCTGATATCCTTTCGAGAATAACCATCTGTTCTTTTATCAGGGCTTCATACCTCTTTTCCTTTTCGCTTAACTCCTTCTCCCTGTTATGGAGTTCCCGATCTCTTCTTGATAGTTCCTGTTCCTTTCTTTCGATCTGCTCAAATTTCCTGTCAAGGGCTTCCTCCTTCTGCCTTAATCTCTTTTCAAGATGGCTCAGCTCATATCTTTTTTCCTTCAACTCCTTTTCAGCCTCTGCCTTTGCCTGATAGGTTATGTTCTTTGCCTCAAGCCTTGCCTCTTTCTTAAGAGCCTCTGCCTCTTTTTTAGCCTCCTCTATTATCTTTGTCTTTTCTTCAAGAAGGATAAGGCGCTCTCTGTTTAATTTTCTTCTCAAAAATATGAATATCCCTAATCCCCCGCAAAGGGCAACGGCAAGCCCAGCAATCACAGCAATGATTATATCACTCATCCCTCAACCTCCTTTTTTGAATTCTTCTGGAAATAACCTTTTCATAACCCTCATCAGAAGGTTTATAGTATGCCTTCTTTAAGGGCATATACTCTTGCTTTACATAATGACCATCATAATCATGAGGATACTTATAACCCTTCCCTGCTCCCAACTTTGATGCACCGTGATAGTGAGCATCTCTTAAATGGAGTGGTATCTGTTGAAGAGGCATGGTTCTCACATCTTCAATGGCTCTTTCTATGGCAAGATATGAGGCATTACTCTTTGGAGCCTGTGCCACATACAGGGCAGCCTGAGAAAGGATAATCCTTGCCTCAGGCATTCCTATCCTCTCAACAGCCTCCATTGCAGACTGGGCAATCACAAGTGCCCGGGGGTCTGCATTTCCCACATCCTCTGATGCACATATTACTATTCTTCTTGCAATAAAAAGGGGATCCTCACCTGCTTCAATCATCTTTGCAAGCCAGTAAACAGTGGCATCAGGATCAGAACCCCTCATGCTTTTGATAAAGGCTGAAATGGTATCGTAATGTTCCCTTTCATCGTAATATATAGTCTTGCTCTGAACCGCCTCCTTCACCTTCTCCAGTGTGATATGCCTTCTGCCATCTTCTTCATGGCATATAAAAAAGGAAAGTTCAAGGATGTTAAGGGCCTTTCTTGCATCACCCTCGGATATGCTGGCAATGTAACGGAGAACATCATCACTCAATTCAATCCTTTCATTTCCGAGTCCCTTCGGGTCATTAAGGGCCCTCTTAAGAATCAGGGATATCTCTTCATCTGATAGGGGATAAAACTGGAATATCATTGACCTCGATGAAAGGGCTGGCACAAGGGAAAAGAAGGGATTATAGGTTGAGGCACCTATAAGTATAACCTCACCTGATTCAACAGATGGGAGGAGTGCATCTTGCTGTAATTTATTAAATCTGTGGATCTCATCAATGAAAAGGATTGTTCGAGCCTTCTTCGCTTCTTGAAGGGCATCCCTTATGTCCTTAATGCCTGCAGTAACAGCATTGATGGACAGAAACTGGGACCTTGTCTTTTTAGCGATAATCCTTGCAAGACAGGTTTTGCCTGTCCCTGGTGGTCCAAAAAATATCAAAGAAACAAGCCTGTCCTCTTCAATGAGTCTTCTTAAAGGTTTTCCAGGAGCTAATAAATGGGACTGTCCAACAAATTGATCTATATCCTCGGGCTGCATCCTCCAGGCAAGAGGCTGCGCCCTTGAACCAAAGAGACCCATAATGTTCCTCGTAAATAATTTCTTCCTCTCCGGCAGGGAGAGGCAAGGCTGGTAAAGGTGGAGGGATGGTCAGGTAATCTTCAAATAGAGATATTCATCTGAATCTATATTAAAGGCCCGCAGGCCTCTGGATTTTACTGATATTCCCTCACAACCAGCCTTATTTATCCCACCCTGCGGTGTAGATGAAAAATTAGATCCCCTAAATCTATAGGTGGGTGCCTTGAAGGAGACTTCAGGCTTCCTCCTCACGGAGGCATGCACACCGTACTCCTTGCGCTGGCTCCCTATTGAATCTAATTGCCGGATCAACTTTATCATCTCAATCACCTGCAGGGCAGGTTAATATATTTTAACCTACTCAGACCTTTTTCTCAACACTTGTTTTGCTCAAAGAAATGGTCGGGGCGACCCGATTTGAACGGGCGACCACTCGCACCCCAAGCGAGTGCGCTACCAGGCTGCGCCACGCCCCGAGTATTTGATTTTAAAGGATTTTTTTAAAAGCTGTCAACACTGGATAATTGGTATCGTGAAAGTATTGTGAAACCTCAGGCTCTTTCTGCCTTAAATATAGCTACCTCTGGTGAGAGAAAGGCTGAGATTTTTTGTGCCGCTTCTTTCAGATGAGATGGAGATAAGTGAGCATACCTCATAGTCATTTTCAAGCTTTTATGGCCAAGAAGCTTTGAAACCGTGGTTATATCCACTCCTGCCATGACCATCTGGCTTGCGAAGGTATGCCTGAGGTCGTGAAACCTGAAGTCTTTAATTCCTGCCTTTTTCAGAGCAGAAGCAAATCGCTTTCTGAAATTTTTCCATACCTCTGGTGGAAACACATAAGGAGTGTCAATTCTCCTGGGTAGTCCTGCAAGAGTCTGGGCAAGTACTCCACTAAGAGGGATTTCCCGTTTCTCACCAGTCTTTGTGGCTGTATCCTGAAGAAGTACCACATGGTTTTTGAAATCAATATCCTCCCATCCCAGTTTTTGTATCTCACCACGTCTCATACCAGTAGAGAGAGCAGTAATCACTATGGGTCTCAATTCATTGTCACAACATTCAATCAATCGGGAAATCTCTTCTTTGTTTAGATACCGCAGTCTGTTTCTCTCACCACGGATAGGTTTTACCTTTCTGACCTGTTTGAGCTGGTCTTCAGTGACCATGTTCCAGTCGCAGGCTTTACTCATCATAGCCTTAAGGGTGCTAATCAATCTGTTAACACCACCAGCTTGAAGACCCTGAGCAAGCAATTCAGACTGGTATGTCTCAATAACCTGTGTGGTTATGTCTTTCAGTAGATATGAACCAAATCGGCGTTCCAGCTTGTTGACCGAGTAATATCTGGAGCCTCTATTATCTAAAGTATAGGTCTTGAGCCTACCACGAGCCCATCCACGATATCTTTCCACCAGGTCTTTAAATGTATATCTCTGTCCTTCTGTCTTTTCAGGTGTCCACTTGCCAAGTACTATCTTTGCCTTTAAAGTTTCGTATATTTTTTGAGCAAGCTGTTTATTATCTGTTCCAGTTGATTGTCGATAGAGTTTACCATTAGCTGTAAAAGACATCCACCAGTGAGGTGAGTCTTTTCTTTTATAGAGTCCCATACTTCCTCCTTTCTGGGACCCCAATCCTTGCGTTGTCAAAGAGCTGGTTCAATTATAACACAACACAAAGCTTAATGAACTTAATTATGGATTAAGTTACTGTATATAATAAAATCTCTTATTTTATTCAAATTCAAAATTTTTCAAAAAAATCAAGGACTTATAAAAACTAAGGCTAATTAAGTTTTGAATGGTTTTTTTACAAATAGAGTTATACGGTGATGTAGTTGGTTTTGTTAACCAGTCTTATGTAGCCTGATAAGGCAAGGGGTGGCTCCTTTATAGCCTTGTAGAAACCTGTTTTCAGCCTTTCTATAAGCCTGAAAGGGGTTGTAAGGGGATGAAATCCCCTTACTATCAGCCTGAACCCAGTGTCAGAAACAGGCCAAGCGGCAATTAATCACGGCAATTAGAGCAGGAAAGCTCATACTTCTGGTTGTGAAAATTTAACTCAGTTTTAGTATACTTAATTATGATTGGCGAAGCAACAATTTTGGATGAGCCATAAATAATAACCAAATGGAATTAGAATAGCGAGGGATTGAAGTAAAAGGA
>Ga0272445_1002208_pt1 | contig 13698 bp, 10 predicted proteins | sample YNPCB0031_FD_194404 | JGI IMG/M metagenome (GOLD analysis project Ga0272445, IMG submission 194404) | Hot spring sediment microbial communities from Yellowstone National Park, WY, United States - YNP-CB-003-1 | ecosystem: Environmental > Aquatic > Thermal springs > Hot (42-90C) > Sediment... | reverse complement strand
AAACTGGTGTCAACAATGAACTGGAATCAGCTGATAATGCTGATGATTTTTATTAGCGTTTATGGAGCAATAGCACTTAGAAACATATTAAGAATGAACATACCTATTTGGGCTATTATGATGGGGGGAGCGGTGGCAAGTGTAACATTAAATGTAATAAGTCCTGAAAATGCTTATAAAGCTATTAACATGGATGTTATAATTTTCCTTTTTAGTATGTTCGTCATAGTAACAGCATTAGAAGTCTCAGGTATTCTAGATTATTTTACAAACTGGCTTCTTACACATTCACATAAGCCAGAAGACGTCATATTTCTTATACTTTTTGGCATAGGCATAATTTCAGCATTTCTTATGAATGATACATTAGCGCTCATGGGTACACCAATTATGCTTCAATTATCTAAAAAAATGAACATTGACCCTAAACCACTTCTTATAACATTGGCATTTGCGGTAACAATAGGCAGTTCAATGACTCCAATGGGCAATCCACAAAATCTTCTCATAGCATTAGTAAGTAACGTTCCGGCACCATTAATAACGTTTGCATATTATCTAGTAATTCCTGCGCTCATGAACCTCTCCTTAACATATTTAGTACTTAAACTATGGTATAAAAAGGAACTTACCAAAGCTAGAGCACACTTTTCAGAAATAATCCGTAGTGAGATGGCGTTAAGAAGAAGTTTAATCAAAGATACTAAACTTGCCAAATTAGTAGTTATAGTATCTATTCTTACCATAGGTGGTATTATTGCTAGTAATTTAGCAGAAATGTTTGGCTATTATACTTTAGGTATTAGTTGGGTAAGCTTAATCGGAGCAACGGTATTGCTTATAATTACTCCAAAGAGACGTGAACTTATAAAAAGTTTAGATTGGAGCATACTTATATTATTTGCATCAATGTTTATTCTAATGCAAGCAGTATATAATAATGGTATTTTAGATATTTTTGCAAAATTATTACCACCATTAGAAAGAAGCCCAGCAGGTTTATTTAACATTATTTTTATTAGCGTGATATTAAGTCAGTTGGTGAGTAATGTTCCGATGGTGTCCCTTTATCTTCCCTTAATGAAGAACATTTATAAACCTGATGATGTAAAGGCATGGGCTGCATTGGCCGGTGGTAGCACTTTAGCAGGAAATTTAACATTATTAGGAGCGGCAAGTAACCTAATCATAGTTGAAGAAGCCGAAAACAAGGGATACACATTAGAATTCCTTGAATTTCTAAAAATAGGAATCATAATCACGATAATTAATGTGATAGTACTCTTAGTATTTCTTATAATATTACCATAATGCATATTAACTAAGCTTTAGATAACTTTAACAGAAACTACTTTTATAATACATATTGTATGAAAATAAATTACGAAAAGGCAATAATAGCCCAACAGCTCCTATCACGTTTAATTAAAATTGAACCTTTAACAATTAAAAAAGATAGCCTCATAGGAGGCGTTGACATTTCCTATTCTGGAAACACAGGTATTGCGGCTTATGTTTGCATGAAATATGGCTCATTTGAACCAATTGAAATAAAATATGCTAAAGTTAACCAACTACCACCATACGTACCAGGACTACTTTACTTAAGAGAAGCTCCGGTAATAGCAAAAGTTCTCTCACAATTATCGCAAAAACCGGATGTATTACTCGTTAATGGCCATGGTTTAGCGCATCCTAGAAAAATGGGACTGGCAAGTTATATTGGCGTTGTATTTAACATCCCTACAATAGGTGTTGCGAGGCATCTTCTTTACGGAGAAATTAACTGGTCTTCAAATCCACCTCTAATAGTTGTGAATAATGAGAATGTTGGTGCAATTTTAACAACAAAAAATAATAATAAACTCTATATAAGCATAGGTCACAAAGTTACACTAAATGATGCCATTAAAATAGTTAAAGAAAACCTTTTTGACTTAAACTTACCAGCACCGATATGGTATGCAGATAAGTTCTCAAGAGAAACCATCAAAAGAAAAAATAAAGAATTAAACACGTGGATCTAATCAACTGATCTACATATCTTTCTCCGTTAATGATAGCTCTAATATTCATAAGTAATTTTGATATTATTTACGACTAAAGTTGGGAGATTCTTGCTTCTAAGATGATCATCGATTGGTTATTCATCAACTTTTTAAGAACTAATGTTCTGGACTTTCTTGTCGAGTTTATTATAAATTTGTTAGCAGAGAAATGTTGTTTAAAGATATTCATGTACCTTTTATATAAACTTATGTGGATAGTCTCTTAAAAGATAAAGAATGTTATTTTCATAAACTTTATTTATTTAGATGATTGATTAGTTTGTGAATAAAATGATAAATATTAATATTGATGAAAAAACTGGTATTTCTTCGTTAAGCATAGATGATGAAGAGCTTATATGGGATATTCAACCAATTCTTTATATTAATGGTATAGAGCTTTTTTTATCAAATATTACAAGGCCACTTATTATACAGATTCGCGGTAGGGATAATATTGGTCTGTTTAATGGATGGAAATTTAAATGGTATTTAGCTGATAAACCGCTCATTGAAACTAGAATAAAATACTATTTTAATAAAGAAGCTATAATATTCCAAATGAAAGCATTACGTACATTAAAAGGTGTGAGGCTTAAGGATAGTTTTTTAACTACAACTTATAATTATCCAGCTTTTAGAATATCTGATGATGTGAGAGTATTATATTATACATGGGGATTAACTGGAAGTGAAGATTATCCTCGAGGATATTGGCCTGAGGCATTTACTAGCAAGGGTATTATGGATGTGACTGAGCACGATCCGTTCTCACCTTTTATTATTAGTGGTAAGAGTGGGACTTTAGTGCTTTCTGCTTTCAATATGTTTCCTATAAGTCCGATGCGAAGAAGGGGTGATTATATAATGCGTGGTATTCATGGTTCCATAAATATTATAAAAAGAGGTTTTACAATAGAAACTGTTGGTGTATATGGTCGTAATCTTATTGATGCGCTTAATAATTGGGGTTCATTTTTATTAATGATTAATAATAAAAAGCCTATTGGTGTAATGGATCATTTAGTACTTAGGAGTCTTGGATATTGGAGTAGTTATGGAGGTTATTATTCAGAACTTTTTCATCCGTTAGATGAGAATACTATAAAAAATCTTTATGAATACTTTAAAAAAATGAACATAAAATTAGGATATATTGGTCTTGATTCATGGTATATTTTTGATAAAAAAGGTTTTGTGAAAGAATATAAACCTAATCCACAACGTTTCTCTAAAAATTTGGATAAAATAAGTGATGAGATACGTACTCCTTTTATACTTCATCTTTCAGTCCTTAGTAAAGAAAATTGTTATTCTTCTAAGTACAATTTTATTTCAAAACAGAATGAACAGTCATCAGTACCAATAGATAAAAAATTTTATGATAATTTGGCTGAAGGTTTAGTATCTGAAGGTGCTATAGCTGTATTACAAGATTGGATACGCATACAACAAAATTTAGTAAAGAAATTGCGCTCCGATCCTGAAATCGCTGAAGTCTGGTTTAATATGATGGCTGAAAGTTTTGCCGAGAAAAAATTGGCTATGATACTTAGTATGCCAACGATTGGTTTTATTTTATCATCGGTTAAACATCAAAATGTTATAGCCATAAGGTCATATAACGATTATATTATGTCTCATAAAGGTCAATTAAGATTATTAAGAAAGATTAAAAAAGTAAGATGGAAGACAATCCCTAAAGGAATCTATATAAAACAGAATTTCATGATGAGCATGCTCATTAGAGCCTTAGGCATGCTACCATTTTTTGATTTATTCATAACAAATTCTAAACATCCTAAAGGGTTTGCTGAACCTAATGCAAAATATGAAGCTCTCATGAGAATCCTTAGCGGAGGAATAATTGCAGTAGGTGATAAAATTGGATACATTAACAAGTCAATACTAAAGTTATTACTAACTAAAAATGGAGAACTCGCAAAACCCGATGAACCAGCAATTCCATGGGAAAACACTATTGAAAGTGACATATTATTTGTGCACACTTATAGTAAAAAAGGTAAGTATCAATGGAAATACATAGCAATAGCAAATACTGGTTATACTGTTCAAAGTTATAGTTTCGACCTTGAAAAGATATTTAAAGAAAGAATTAATTTTGTTTATGATTATTTCAAGAAATATATGATAACTGGTTCACGAATTACAGGAAACCTAAAACCAGGTCAAATAGATTATTACATAGTACCACCAATAATTAATGGAATAGCTTTACTCGGATTTATAGATAATTTCATTACAATGCCAAGCTATCTTATAGATTCAATAAGAAAGAAAACGAACCAACTCATCATTAAATTAAAAACCATACCATCTAAAATATATAAAATAAGCGTATTTCCTGATAATGCAGAAATAAAAAGCATTAATGGGGGAGTAAAAATTCGTCAGATATACTTTAATAACTTTAAGATAATAACATTAAAATCGGTCAATAACTTATTAGAGATAAAGTTTATTATCACCCAAAAAACTAAAAGTTAAAATTTACCCTTTATATATCAGAATATGGAATAGCCCGGTCGTCTAGCGGACAAGGATGCGGGGCTTTGGACCCCGAGACGTGGGTTCGAATCCCACCCGGGCTACCATTCTTATCCAGCCGACTTTCTTTCCTTAATTCTTTCTAATGTCCATTTGATGCTGTTGCGTAATTCTCTCATTACTCTCTCGTTATTAGTATCAACATTTCTTATGATAAGTTCTTTAACATTATTAACCTCATCTTTAATAACTTCATAAAATAATGCTTCACTCTCCTTCTTACCACTCTCAATATCCTTACTCTTCATACCATCAAGAACCCTGCTTATTAAAAAGCTTTTGAATGGTGGTATCCCATCATCAAATTTCAAACCTGGAACCACACGTACAGTATTCTCACCAACATACATTTTCGCAAGCTCTGAACCATCCTTTGATAATATAGTCTCCTCCTTCTCACTAGGTTGTGGTGCAACAGCTTCAACCACTGGTGCTTGAGGTGTAACCTGTTTTTGAAGCTCACTAGCTGGGATAAAACTTTGTTCACTCAATGCTTTATCAATTAAGCTAAGAAGAAGCTTTGTTCTATCAAGTTCCTTTTGGAGTTCATCTACACGTTTTTCGAGTTCTTTCTTCATATCGGCCAAGATTTTTACGTTTTCAGACAAAACTTACACCAAAGAACAAAAACATTTTCCAGAAATTTAAACTCATCGTTCTTATTAAGTGAACTACTTGTTAATGAGTACAACAATTAATCAAGATAGTGCACTTCTACAGCAAGATTATCCAAATTAAGTATCATAAATGTTGATTGATTAGTGAGATAACCACATAATTCGCCTGGGTTTATTGATAATGTTTTTCCTATTTTTTGTTGCTCAACTTTATGAGTATGTCCACTAATAACTACATCATACAATTGACTCTTTACTAGCGCATCAACAATTAGTCTTTCGGTTCCATGTAATAATGCAATTTTTCTTTGCTCAAGTTCAACAACCTCAAAATCTTTCTCTAATTTAAATCCTAGTGATTTTGCAGTTTCTCTAAGAAGATTTCTTTCACCATCATTATTACCATATACTCCAATAAATTTAAAACCATTGAATAATTTTAGTGTAAATGGTGCTACGATATCACCAGCATGAAATATGTAATCTATCCTTTCATCCTTAACTCTTTCTAAGAATTTCTTTATTGCATAAAAATTATCATGCGTATCAGAAATGACAAGAACTCTCATGGTTGTTCACCTGGTCCTATGACTTCCTCTATTTTCTTTAATTGATTATTATACATTTCAATTAGTTCGGATTCTGTAGTGGCATCTTCAGGTCCTTTATCATCTCTGTATTTACCTGTAAATCTTGGAAATCTAATAGCTAATCCTGCTCCTTTTCTGATTTTACCACTACCTGCTGTGTGCATAGGACTTATAGTTATTTCATCACCTATTATTTCTATTACTTTAGCTGGTACAAACCATACATCAGCCTCCATAATGCTGTCTACTCTTGGATGTTTATGAGGTATTACGTATGGTTTCATCATTTCAGGTAGTTTAGCTAAATCATCATCAGTAAAACCTGAACCAACTTTACATACAGTTTTGAATACATCATTATCAGGATCATAACACGCTACTAATAATGCGCCATATGTTCCAGCTCTTCTACCGGTTCCATAGAAAGCTCCCACAATAACTAAGTCTACTGGTTCTATCATTTTAGATTGATATGATCGTTTTAGCTTGATCCAGAGAAATCCTCTGGAACCAGCCTGATAAATTGAATCTTTACTTAATGATTTACACATAAGACCTTCACAGCCTTCAGAAATTGCTTGATTCATATATGCTTCAAGTTCTTCGGGAGTTTTTATAATCTTTTGTTCTGCTAATCGAGATCTTTCAGATACTTTTATGATCTTACTTAATATTTCTCGTCTTACTTGGTAAGGTTCGTTAGTAAAGTCTTGGCCATCTGCATATAATACGTCAAAAAAGAATAGTGTTACTGGATATCGTTTCATGGCTTCTTCAACACCATATTTCCTACGTCTATGCATTAATTCTTGAAAGGGCATCATTTCGCCTGTATCAGGGTCTATGGCTACAGCCTCGGCTTCTACTATAGCCTCATTAGCCATAACATTTTCTGATACTGTCTTTATTGCATCAGGATAATGGTGTGTTATATTTTCAAGTTTTCTCGAGAAGAGTATTACCTTAGAACCCTTTTTATGTGCTTGTATCCGTTCTCCATCATATTTATATTCTGCTGCGCACGCACCCCCTAATTTAGCTAAAATTTCTTCTGCAGTTGAAAGACGTTCGGCTAGCATTGGTCTAACTGGTCTACCTACTGTGATGCGAAATTCTTTTGCTGCATCAATTCCTTTTAATGCTACTGCTTTTGCAACTTCTCCAAGATCACTAGTAAGATTATAAGCTCTTTCAAGTATTGGTCTATAATCTTTTGTACCGCCATAAGCTATTGCTAGTGCGTCTAATATAGTCATATCCGCTACACCAAGTCTTAATTCTCCTGTAATGAAACGTGCTAAATATCTTGCTTCACGGGGTGATGCTTTGTTAAGTAAGCCTGCGAATAATCTGATTTTCAAGTCTTGAGAGCCTTCTCCAGTAGCTTTTGCGATTTTATCTAATGTTTCATAAACTTCTTCAACTGTTAACTTAGTTTGTTTCTCAACGTCAAGAAAACTTGTTAAAGCGTATGTTTTACGTTTTGATAATGCGTGTTCTGCAACTTCTCCTAAATCACCCAATTTTTTGTATAAAGATTCTATTTCATTAATAGATAAGCCTGATGCATGAGCTATAGCTCGTTCAACCATTCTTTCAGCCATTCCAAGTTCTATACCTATGTATTCTGGGTAAAGACGTCCTTGCGTTAAATATATGACCTTATCAATAATTTCACCAGGAATACGTCTAAGCAAATCTACAAGAAGGTCAGTCATTTCAAGCCTTTTTGTCGTACCTTCAATCTTTTCAAATGTATCAACTAAAATTTCAAAATCCATCTCGTATTATATTATTTTAATCAAATAAATAAACTCAACCTCTTTAAAACTTATAAATACGCACACCTATATTGTCAGGTTGTGAAACTACAATCTCCTCAGGAGCATAATCATTTATAATATCCTCAACAACACTTCTCAATCTTTGCAAACTCACAATCTTAATATCCATATTATTCCAATGATAATTAAGATTAGTGGTAGGCATCCATTTAAGTATTTTTAATGCTTCTTCATCTGGTTCACGTAAATTATTCTCCCTAATCCATTCCGGGGCATCCCCCTTAGCTTTAACACCTACAACGATTCTCATTTCATTTCTTTCAATAGGTGTAACATCATAACTCTCTAATTCATCATTATTAATAATGAATTTACTTAATCCTTTAGAAAAGTTAAGATATAAAATCCATTGCAGATCAGTTAATTTTTTAGTTGTCTTAATAATTTCAGAATATATTGATTTCATGTTGAGCGAGCTAGTTGAAAGGCTCTTTAATGCTAAATGTACACCAAGAATTATGGAAGATTGTACACCTAATTCCCAAAATGGTGGTGCATCAACAGCAATTACAATACCTAATTTATTTCCAAGCGTATCATAAAGTTCATCAAGAACTGTTTTGACAGACCCGCTTAATTGACAATTAATATCTAAGCCACTAAAGTCATTATAAATACTTACAGAAGTACCCCTGAGTATTGAAATTGTGGTTACGTAAATTTTGTTATTCGTTCTCTTATAAGCAATAGGAACATAATAAGGTATATAGATGCTGACCAATGGTTTCACTTCTAATCCTCCTTACTATTTATTATCATCTTTGATAGCGTAATGACTCCCTTATATTTATTAACTTCCCTACTCACCTTAATTGCCCTATCAGCATATGTATCATTATATAACACCTTGCTCACCAAGACATCTAGATCATCAGTTACTTTCTGAAGAGGTTTTACAACACCTAATCCTAATCTCTCAATAATACTTGCATTCCCCATTTTCTCAGTATGCCCAATAGGAGGTATACCTATAATAGGTATACCTATTTTCATAAGCTCAGCAAGTGTTGTTTGACCACCTGTCGAAATTGCAACATCCGCAGCTTTCATATAAATATAAACATCATCAACGAAGGGATAAGAATAAAAATTGTTTACTTGTGGTATAAAACTATTTAATGCTCCGATCTCTACCACAGTATAACCAAGTTTGGCAAGTTTTATTAAACTAGGTAATAATTTTACATGCGCAATATTTCTCTCAAGCTTATTTCCAGAAAGTATTACAACTATAACAGGCGATTTAAAACCGAGAATTTCTCTAGCTTCTTCCTTAGAGGGGAGTTTCATGAGATCTAAAAGAAGTAATGGACCTATTAGCTTAAAACGATCCTTATAACGTTGATGAACCATAGTGTTCATTCTTGAGATTGTGTAGGGCGGGGGGTAATCAGTTACCACAATATTATTACTCCTAGCCCAAAGGAAACTAAAAATCTCAAAAGTAAAACGTTCACTAACTCTTTTTACAATCTTCGTGATAAAACTCATAGGCCGTACACGCGGTATTTCAACATTTAATTGATTCAATACAGTTATAGTTGGTATTCCAATAATCCAACTTGCTAAAGTAGAAGAGAGTCTAGAGTCAGAAACTACAACATTAGGTTTAAAAGTTTGAATCCTACTCATCTCATAACCAAATTGTTTTATAAACCTGTAAAGTGAAATAACACCATAACGTATAATAGTATTATGAAAATCAAAATAACCATTCTCATTAAAAATGAGATCTATCTCAGGTGATTTATATATACACTCATTGCAATATAATTTAGATAAATACTGATAACCAACACCATACGTCGAAAAAATAATATCATTTACTCCAAACATTCTCAAAGATTTAGCCAAAGCATCCATTCTTCTCACATGACCAAGCCCAATTCCACACGGAGCGATGTATACTTTAATTTTCATCTAACCACCACAAAAACAAAAAACTCTTTAATTAATATTATTTAGTACAACTGTCCACCTTTAAAAGCGAGACTTTCGGTTATAATGTTTAGTAATCTCATTCAAAACATTATGATTAACCTTTACCCTTATTTAATGATTACTTTATTATTCACTACGCTGCCATTTTTCTATCATAAGCCTAATGATCTTGCCCTTGGGTTCAATTTCAGTAAAGATTTCGGCTTGAAATGTATAAATTTTAGTATTTTTCATTATCCAAGCATCTGGTGGTAAACCAGCCTTCATGCACGCTTGCCCAAGAAAAGTTTCAACATCCCACTCATATTCAACAGGAACCTGTGGTAACAATAAGCCTGACATAAATCCTCTTTGAATAATAAGTCCATCCCTACCAATCTTAATACTCTTCCTAATTTCTTCTGGCGTACCTTCAATAAGTTTAGGCGGTGTAAGAATACTAACCTCAAATATTACTTCATCAAGTTCTTTCTCTTTTAGTGGAGGAAATCGTGGATCTTCAAATGCAGCGCTTAATGCTGATTCAATAGTAGCCTTTAACAATGGTTTTATAGGTAATGGAAACCCAATACAACCACGCAATTCTTTCGCCATTCCAATTAATGTTTCACCACTACTAACCCTATAAATAGTAGTAAATACACCGCGCTTCTCCATAAGCTCTTTAGGAGCATCAACAGGTATAGGTAATTCACTACCATTAATAAAATAGTTCTCTACAGCCCTACGAGCAAGCTTTACAAGATATTCCCCATGCTTAAGTGTTAAACTTCCCATAATATCTCAAATAAAGATAAAAATAAGAGAGATAAAAAGATTAACAAAATAGTGACAAATAAGTTATATCTACTCATGTAAATTAATCGAGATTAATCATCAACAATATGATTTTAAAAATTAATAGAACATATAATATGATGATCACTTTTAGCGAAAGATTTATTTTCTATAGCTCAATTACAAAAATAAGGTGAAACTAATGAATAATATCGATATATATATACTAACTATACCAATTTCAGTTGGTTTAGCACTACTTATGTCAGCATACTTATTATGGCACATATCAAGACAGAGTTCAGGAACAGATAAAATGATAAGAATAAATAAGGCTATAAGAGAAGGCGCTAAAGCATACTTAAAGAGACAGTACAAAGTTATAATAACAATACTCTCACTAATCACAATCGTACTTTATTTCGCAGTAGATTATAATATACATCAAGGAACACCATACGTATCATTAAGTTTCTTCCTAGGCACAATTTCCTCAATAATAGCTGGTTATGTTTCAATGGAAGCAGCAACAAGATCAAACGTCAAAGTTGCAGAAGCAGCTAGAAAAAGCCAAGCAAAACCATTACAACTCGCCTTTTATGGTGGTCTAGTACTCGGATTAATGGTTGTTTCAATGAGCCTTATAGGTGTAACAGGATTATTTTACTTTTACTGGTTACTCAACGGATGGGGTAATTTAGAAAAAATACCTGAACTTATAATGGGCTTCGGTTTTGGAGCAAGTCTAGCAGCATTATTCATGCAATTAGGTGGAGGAATATATACAAAATCAGCAGACATAGGAGCAGATCTAGTAGGTAAAATTGAGGTAGGCATACCCGAAGATGATCCAAGAAATCCAGCCGTAATTGCTGATAATGTAGGTGATAATGTAGGTGATTGCGCAGGAAGAGGAGCAGACCTCTTCGAATCAATCTCAGCAGAAAATATAGGTTCAATGATTATAGGAGCAGGACTTTACGCAATATTAAAGAATCCATATTTCATATTCTTCCCCATTGTTGCTAGAGCTGTAGGCTTAATAGCAACCATGATAGGAGCGCTAGCAGTAAGACCAAAAGAACCCACAAAACGAATCATGAACGGAGGAAGCATAGCAATAGAAAAGGAAAAAGAAATACTAATAAGACCAGTAACATCCCTTAGAAACGGACTTGTAGTTTCAACTATTCTGATCGCAATATTGTTCTATTTCGTAATAACTGGAATGTTAGGTGCTGCCGCAATTTACTTATACTTCGCTTCGCTCATGGGCTTAATTGCCGCCTTACTTATAGAACTAGTCACAGAATATTATACAGGAGATCATAAACCAGTAAAAAGTATAGCCGAAGCTGCTAAAACAGGTCCAGCAACAACAATACTCATGGGACTCTCAGTAGGTATGGAATCTACTGCACTACCAGTAATAATAGTAATAATAGCCCTAGGAGCAGCATATATATTTGGTGCTTTATACGCCCCATATGCTGGCTTAGATGCGCATACAGGTGGTATTTATGGAACAGTCACAGCAACAATAGGCATGCTCTCATTGACAGGGATTATATTAGCTATAGATGGTTATGGTCCTATAGCAGATAATGCAGGTGGAATAATAGAAATGGCAGGCGTTGAAGAGGAAGTAGGAAAAACTACTGAAGTACTTGATGCAGCAGGTAATACTACCAAGGCATTAGCGAAAGGATTCGCTATGGGTAGTGCAGTAATGGCTTCATTGCTTCTCTTTCAAGCTTATGTTGACGTAATAAGATTAGCAGCAGGAAATAAAGCATATCAAATAAATCTTGTACAACCTTCAGTCATAATTGGTCTTATACTTGGTGGTATGATAGTTTTTCTCTTTGCATCACTAGCAATAAGAGCTGTAGGTAGAACAGCTTCAGATATAATAGAAGAGGTGCGTAGGCAATTTAGGGAGATACCAGGTTTACTTGAAGGTAAAGCAGAACCACAGTATGGGAAGTGTGTAGACATAACGACAAAATCTGCACAAAAGAACATGATTGCGCCAAGTTTAATAATTCTTATAACACCAATAATAGTCGGATTCCTCTTAGGACCAGAATCTGTAGGAGCATTCTTAATAGGTGTCACAATAACAGGCACGATGTTGGCATTCTTCATGAATACTGGTGGTGCCGCATTTGATAATGCTAAAAAATACTTAGAAAGAATAGGCCTTAAAAAGACAGAACAACACAAAGCTGCCGTAGTTGGAGATACTATTGGAGATCCATTAAAAGATACAGCAGGTCCCAGTATTCATATAGTATTAAAGTTAGTTAACAACGTAGCAATAGTAATGGGAGCACTTTTCGTACTATATGCATTGAGCTTATTACCTTAAAACTTACTATAATATTTATTATTTTTTCTATATTTTTATTAAAAATAATTGAAAGATAAAAATAAATAGTTTTATCTCCTCAATAATAAGGTGTATAATATGCATAGATTCCCATTTGATTTTGGATTCGTAATTAGGTCTCCTAACAAGAAAATTTACGGATTTAGCATTCTAGTTGAAAATATAATCGGTGTCATTGGTAACATTGGAAAAGCTTGTGCCGAGAATCATATTAATATTATAAATTTAAAAACAAGCATTATAAATAAAGAACTTGCACATGTGTTTCTTGCGGTTGATATGACGGATGCGCTTGTTGAGCCTTCTGATTTTAGGTCTAAGTTACTTGGTGTGGAGGGTGTTAGGGATGTGGAGGTTATTAATCCTATACTACCTGGGTTGCTCATAGATACTACGCACTATCCGCTAAAATTATACGGTGATACTAGAAGCATTGTAGCAAGCGAACTAATATTGTGGGGGATCTTCGTAGGTTTGAGGGGGCAACTAGGGGAGCCAGTTGCGGCTGTAACATTGTGGAATATGGGTTATGGTGCTGGTAAGAGGTTGTGGGATTTGTATCGTAGTTTTAGGGGGGCTGCTGTGAGGGATGTTGTGGAACTTTTGAGGCAGGTGTCAATGTCTACTGGTTGGGTGAGTGATTTTGAGTTGGTGGAGTATGATCCTGTGGGTTATAGGGCTGTTGTGAGGGTTTGGGATAATATTGAGTGCAATATTGTTGGTAGGACTGGGAAGGCTGAGAGTCATTATATAAGGGGTATTTTGGCTGGCTTTTTTACAAAACATTTTGATACTGAATGTCAAGCCTTTGAAACACGATGCATCTCAAAAGACGATCCATACTGCGAATACGAAATAAAACCAAAAGTGGTCAATGTTTAAGTATTTATAATTTAATGTTTATTGATATAATGGGAAATG
>Ga0272445_1002207_pt1 | contig 13705 bp, 16 predicted proteins | sample YNPCB0031_FD_194404 | JGI IMG/M metagenome (GOLD analysis project Ga0272445, IMG submission 194404) | Hot spring sediment microbial communities from Yellowstone National Park, WY, United States - YNP-CB-003-1 | ecosystem: Environmental > Aquatic > Thermal springs > Hot (42-90C) > Sediment... | reverse complement strand
TAATTTACTTATTATCTATTCTCCTCATGGTTATTCTTATTCTCACGAGATTCGTCCCGATCCCATTCGGATTATTTACTGCAGCATCAGGATCTATGGAGCCCAGCATAAGACCTCTAGATCTTGCGATTGTCTTCGGGAAAGATTATAAGGTTGGAGATGTCGTAGTATGGTGTTCAAGTACTTTCTATTGTGTTCTTCATAGGATTGTGTATATCTCTGAGAACTATATAATAACAAAAGGTGATGCAAACCCTGTGTCAGACCCTCCCATCTCAAAAGACCTTATTAGAGGAAGAGTTGTTCTTGTGATCCCTAGAGAGATATGGACCCTCCTTACATCATTCTTCATAGGGATCCTCATATTTTACTATAGAAGAAGAGTTTATGAGACAGTAATCGTCTCTGTAGCGTCTGTAGCTCCCATAATCATTTACTCACTTATTGTAGGAGTTATGATTGCATTATTTACACAGCAATATAGTATTCAGATTGTTCATCCAGAGATCCACTTGTCGAGATATGATATATATGATGTTAATGGGTCTTGTGTCGTGAACATAAGTTATTATGAGGTCGGCATAAAGATCTTATCTGTAAGGAAAATCTACATCTTCAATAGATCTATAAATTCTTTTAATTACACAAATAACTCTATATCATTTATCCTTCCAAAAGATCTTGCGTTATATCATGCATCAACAGGATCTAGAGTAAATGTCTATGTAGAGGCAGATCTGAGTAGGAAAGGTTTTTTAAAAGGATTTTATCAGATACCTATCTCACTACGGAAGCCTTTGATTAAGATCATTAATGAATCCCTGTATATCGAGAATCCAAATTGTTATCCACTAGAGTTCAATATCACATGGATGTTCAGTGTTGCTGGAGAGCCTTGGAGATTTGAGAGCTCAACATATGTTCTTGAGAAAGGATCCTTGATGCTTAACCCTCCTCAGGCAAAATTCGTCTATGTTGAAGTAAGATATAGATGGTTGGGTGCAGAGTTCTATGAGAGATTATATGTCAGAGGATAAGAGAGAGATCAGTAGACTCATATATATTGCAAGAATAACTATTCTCATACTTATAATCGTAGAGATAGCTATGATAATCATGGTCCTCATCACACCGATCAGGAGATATTCTGGAGGAGTTGAAGGATACTACTCATACACAAGTTATAAAATAATTTTCTTAGAGGAAGAGGTTGGAAGCGGTGTTCTCGACACTATAAACGTTATCGTGACGACATCGTCAGTTGTAAACATAATAGCACAGATCATTGTTTTCATAATGATCCTCTTACAAAGAGAGTTTGTATATGGGGGTCTCTCGTTAGGAATATTGTTGATATCAGTAACCTATTGCGGGTCATTATATGGATCATTGAACATAGTCTTTAGAGAGTTATCAAGAATACCACAGGTCTATAACATATCAACTACAGCAGGAATAGTGACTTTTCCAGGATACAAAGTCTATGAGGGGCCGATAATGTTCTTAATAGGAATACTTCTCTTCATAATAGTGGTCAAGGTCGCTGTATATGTTGTTGGATACATATATCTTAAGAGAATTGTTGAAAAAGAGGGTCTTAACAATATATAACTTGCGTATCAAGAAGTTATTGATGAAATAAGATGATCTTCAGAAAAGTCTTTGAAAAGTTTTATAACGAATTCTCAGAGTACCAGACATTAAATTATTACATATGATAGTTAGTTATCACAGGACCCTAAGTCGACAGGTCTTTTAGAGGCAGCTGAGAGACTTACTGAGTAGCTTAGAAAAACCAGTTTATATGTCAAGACCTTCTCTGAAATTCTCTACTATGAACCTCAATATAGCTTGTTTCAGAAATTCATCCTTGGAGGCTAACGCCACAGCCTATAGAACCAATGAATAATCTATAGATTCATCATCTCCAACAATTCCCACGACCTTTAGCCTGCCAATACCTACAACAACCTCATTAAATTCTCTTCATTAGGATATTGAAGCATCTTAGATATAATATCATCAGGGATCCTTCCGAGGCCATTAAGATAGTATGGAGAGTCCTCTTGATACATCAAGGATCTCCGCCGTCTTGTTGAAAGCAAGCTTGACCTTAACTCTTCTAAGGGTCTCTCTTCTCACACCATCACTGAGACCCTGACATTAACCTTACTATTCTCAACACATTAATCCTCCAAATACTTCATCATATATCGAGATTGATGTTGTAGACCCGTCTGACGAAGAGATCATTATATCATATGATTTTCAATTAGAGAAAGAACTTTCAAAATTAAAGAGGGCTCTCGAAGATTGTGTCCTCATTAAAAGTAGGGATTTATTAATATTTAAATATCTTATTGATAACGTATCTCTGGTGATGTATTTATGAGCTTAGCTTCTGTGAAGGAGATAATCGGTAAGGCGCGGGGTGAGGGTAGGTATAAGTTGCTTGAGCATGAGTCTTATGAGGTGCTTAGGTATTATGGCTTACCAGCACCTAAATTCGGTCTAGCTAGCTCCTCTAGCGTAGTCCTCCTGAATAGCGCGGTGAACGTGTCAAACGGTACGGCGTTCACGGGGAAGGCGTTCAGCAGTACCAGCCTCAAGCTACTCCTCACCCCCATGTAGTAACTCCTCGACCTCCTCCTCCGTTGGGATAAGCGCCTCGAACTCTCTGAACTCCTTGGATGCTAGGTGGACGGTGTGCAGGTAGTCGGATAGCGTGTAGACCCTGAGGAAGGCGTCCCTGAAGTCGCCTTCATCGTACCTAACCCAGTCGTGCGCCCTGAATCTTCTATACCTAGACTCGGGGCATATCCATATTACGTCGTTGTACCACGACAGCTCCACCGGCGTGTTGGCGCCGTCGAAGTCGCCCACGTAGACAACCCTCCTGCCCCTCAGCCTCCTCATGACCTCCTCGTGGTCCGCGGGCTCCACGCCCCTAGATGTGATCCTAGCCTTGATGAAACCGTTGGGCGCTACGTACACCTCCACGTCCTCCCTGGACAGCGCTAGATCCGCTAGGATCCTTAGATTAGATGCCCACCACTCCATGCTACCGCTGTTGTCGAGGATTAGGACTACTGCGTCCCTCACCCTGCTCATCGTGTAGTAGCTGAGGGGCTTCCTCTCGAAGGGCCTCAGCATCAGTTTCTTGATGTTGTACTCCTCGGGGGACCTCGGGTCGTAGACCTTGGTTTTCTCCTCCGCTATCGCCTCAATAAACCTGTAGAACTCGGTCTGCCAGTACCTGGTGCTCCCGTCCGCCGCGAGCTTCACCCAGTACCTCCTGGCCTCCACCACCCTCCTCACGCTGAGGGCCCACCTCCTCTCGGTACCCCACTCCAGGATCAGCTCCCTAGTAGTACCTAGGGCCGCGCGGATCAGCTGCTGTAGCCTACCCCTTCCCCCTCCTCCACCTACCGCAGACCTCCGGCTCGCCCGCATCGTAGCACACGGACTCCACGTCCCTCTCCAAGGCCTTGAGTAGCAGGTACATCTCAGCGCTCACGTATGGACCCCGGGTGTAGGGCTGGGCGGGAGTACATAGGCGGTTGGGTAGCGCGCTTACCTAGGGGGAGGTAGCCGAAAGTGGTTCCGAGGGTTTTATTAGTTGCTTAGCGTCCAGCATAATAGGTGCCTATGTCGGAGATACTGAAGGTCGTGGGGAACAGGCTGATAATCCCGAAGAGGCACGTGATAAGGGAGCACAGGAGGTACAAGATCTACCTGCCGGAGTACTACAACGAGATCTGGGAGGAGATAAACAGGCAGGGCAAGACCGTAGACGTGATAATAATAGTTAGGGACTAACAGCATTCTACAGCCGGATTCCGACAAACGTGTATAGAAAGCTATGGCCACGTTTCACGGACACGCGGACAGAAAATGAAACATCAGCTCCCGTAGTCTTAGGCCTTTCGAGCCCGTGACCCGGGTTCAAATCCCGGCCGCGGCGCCAGCTCATCCCAGGCATATCCACTCTTGAACTCATCATCCGCAGCTCCCTTCACAACCACGAAATGAGTATATGCAGAGCATAACCTGTCATAGAGACTACTAACGCGTAAGTTCGATGGTAAGGTTGCCTAAAGGAAGGTTCCTTAGCTACCTTCGAGAGGTGCTATGCTAGCGGCACCGCTATTCTCGAATAAGAACATGTTCTTCTCTATTCGTATTACTCTGCCGGTAGCTGGGGAACTTATAGGTTTATCGCCCACGTAGCCTAGGATTTCATCTTTATGTACGTTTGTCCCAGGCTTCACTACAGGTCTTGGGAAACCTTCTACTGGGGTTCTTGCTTGGACTAGCTTACCGTAATAGGTTTTTTCTGTGGCCAGGGTCATTGTCCCCAGGTCTCTTATTGCCCCTATGTGAGCTAGGGTACCGAGAACTACTCGGAACATGGTCTCCCCCCAGCTCTCGTCATAGTAGCCGTCACCGCCCCCGGTTTCTATTATAGCTGCTGGAATACCCCTATATGAGGCCTCGACGAACAGTTGACCGCGTGTACCGTTAGATTCGACTACTGTGTCCCAAGGCATCTTATCAGCGAGTTCCTTAACCCTAGGGAACTCCTTGTAAAGTGCTAGGATGTACTGGTACGAGTTTAACCCAGCACAGTGTAGGTCTATCACATAGTCAGACGATAATGCGAGCTCCCATATGAAGTTCACTATTCTTTTGGTGGTGGGGGCTCCCGCACCATCTGGGAAGACTCTGTTCATGTCCACGTAGTCTACTGGGCTTAGTCTAGTTCTCGATGTGAATCCTAAAACGTTGACCACGGGAACCACGGTCACAGTGCCTTCGACACCTTCTTTGTGCCTGAGATACTCAATTAGCTTATAGGCGGCATAGGTACCCGTAACTTCGTCTCCATGTAGAGCGGCTGTCACCAAAACATGTGGTGACTTTCCTACCCCAAACCTATAGTACTTGAGCTTAAGTTCCGGTAACTCGAAGAGTTGCGCGCCCATATTGCATTGTCCCAACCCACTCCTAAACCCAAGGATATAAGTTCTCGTGAAAGTTGATGTGATTGAATTCCGTGGTAAGTACTTAACGTGAGGTCCTTCGCTCTCCATGTGGTTCGTCTAGGTGATTCCGTTGGGGATGAGAACTTGAGTGATTGTGAGGATGGTGGGATCGGTCTGCTAGGTAACTCTCAAGCGTAAGAAGCACAAAACTATTTAAACACTCTTGTCCACATCATATTTACGGAGTGCCGCCGTAGCTCAGCCTGGTTAGAGCGCCGGACTCATACGGTTGCCTGGGAGATCCGGAGATCCGGGGTTCGAATCCCCGCGGCGGCACTCGGGATGATTGGAGACTCCAAACCTGAGAAGTGATGGGCTCCATCCCTGTATGACCCTAGAATAGGTTAAAAATGTGGTGGCTTCTACTTAAACGGTGTGTGCTGTGGACGGTGGTAACGACATAGTGTCGTACCTGATAGTTATGCTATTCCTAGCTTCGTTTCTAATGAACTTCACAGATATTCCTCAGAAGATACAGATGCAGAGATTCTCTTCCTTCGTTAGGAGGAGGTTGTACACTCTTGAGGAGCTTGAGGCGGATACTAGGCGAAAAGCGATAGCGTATATGAGTAGTGTCGGTGTGAAGGAGCCTTCGAGGGTTCTAGAAGGCTTCATCGACAACTTCTTCCTCATCAGGCCCGTGGACATAGAACCCACGGACATCATCAAGAGGCTTAAGCATCTCGTGAGGGTTAGAGAGAGGTCCGTCAGGGACTACGTGAAGAGGGTCTTAAGCGATGCTGAGAAAAGCGTCCAGTACTCCGTGGAGAGCATTCTCGAGGTCGCAAGTGCGTTGAGACTTCTGAACAAGCTGATCAGGCACTACCTAGAGCTAGGAATAAAGTACAACAACTGGATAATGGTGATGCAGCTCGCTATGCAGATCCCCGAGGTAATGGAGGTAGCTAAAGCATACGCAGGCTCTGTCGACGCGTTCTCCTCAGGAATACCGATCGGGGACGGTGTGGGCCCGCTAGTAGCTAAAATGTTAGCGGGTTGGAGAGAGCCATCACGCGAGCTATCTGAAGGTACAGACCTCTACGAGGTTGAGATAGACAAGAAGAAGGTATACGTAATTAAAGCCTCCGGACCCGGCTCCAACGTTGGGTGGCCTGGTGAGGCACTAGAGCGCCTAGTTAAAGAGTGTGGTGGGAACATCGACAGAATCATAACTGTAGACGCAGCGTTGAAACTTGAGAGCGAAGAGTCTGGCGAGGTCGCCTACGGCGCTGGTGCTGCTATAGGGGATCTAGGCCCGGAGAAGATAGCTATGGAGAGAGTAGCCAGCGAGTACTCAATACCTCTCGACGCTGTAGTAGTGAAGATGAGTGAGGCTGAGGCACTCAGCCCGCTGAGTAAGAAGATATATGAGGGTGTTCTCAGAGCATATGACACGGTCCTCGGGATCATAAAAGAGAAGGTTAGGGAGGGAGGTACTGCGGTAGTCGTCGGGGTAGGTAACACAGTGGGTGTTAGATAAAATGCTCGCCCTGCAACTAGACGCTCTCCTCATGGCTCTAATGATAGCGGTACTCCTCCTACTACTAACAGCAGTATTCCCATGGATCCTCTCAGCAGTCGGCTCGAAGTCTAAGGTAACAAGAGAGGAATTAGTCGAGGTAGTTAGATGCCTTAAGTGCGGTTACGAGTCCGTAAGGAGGCATGAGAAAGGAGATTATGTCGGTAAGATAGTGGGTAGTTGCCCCAATGATGGAGGCTCCCTAGTAGTGAAAGCGATATATGTCGAGAAATATGTTCAGACAAGCTGACTCCCTCCCTACACTGAACAATAGAAGACTTCAGCTATAAAGCAAGTGGTAGCCGGGCGGGGATTCGAACCCCGGTCACGGGGGTTCTCCCGCTCGGCCGCCGCCCTGTTCAGCTACGTCTACCTAGCTTATAAGTGTTAACACCGTTACGGTCTAAAGGTACTAAATAACCCTAAAAGGTCTTACTGACCTCCTTCATGCCTTAGAGGGCGAGGACTTCAGTTGTGACTGAGATAGTTTGCGGTCGGTAGACTTAAATACTGTATTAAATTCAATATTGGGAGGTAGGCGTGGGATATTCAAGTGCTAGTGCCAGTCTCGCTGAATCTAGCATAGTTGAGCAACTGGTAGGAGTCTACAGGTTAGTCTCCGACGAGATGCGCGAACTGAATAGCATGATACGGGAGACGGACCTATCCCAGAGTATCCTTGTTGAGAAGAGGTACGAGAAAGTCAGGAAGTTGAAGAATGATGTTGAGAGCGCTGCTTTAAGTTTGATGGAGTACTTCGTGAAGGTGTCGGAGTATATATCATCGAGAGAGCTCTACGCCATGGTGTTGGACGAGACTATAAGGATAGCTGAGGATCTCGAAGCAGCTGGTTACAGGTTGTTCTTGGTGAGCAAGTTAGGGGATAAGGTACCTGATAAGGTTTATGTGATAGTTAGCGAGATCTCCAAGAGAACTATGGCCATGGTGGGTATGCTCAGCGACATGATCAGGAACATAGGGAACGACAAGGTCGTTAAGGAGATATTCTCCGAGATAGTGAAAAACGAAGACACTATCGACGAGCTCTACAGGGAAGGAGGTCTCGAGTGTGTGAAGATAGCGCGGGAGTCTGCCAGTGCTTCAATAATTAAAGAGGCCCTCGACAAGCTCGAGGACTCTGCTGACATAGTTAAAAGGGTGGCTACATATATCTGGTTCCTCTCGTCGTTCAGATAGGGTCGAATCCTGCGGGGTCATATACGGGCATCTAATAGGCTCTAAGGTCGTCATATTCGACATTGAGAAAGCCAGGTGCCTCTTCTCGCACGGATTCTATGGAAAGCCTGTAGGCCTGAGGAAACCTAAGGACACCAACATAAGCGTACCGCTCGAGCTCTCCCTCATCGAGGCCGTGTACCTAGCAAGAGAAGGGTTGCTGAAGGTGCTCCTAGGTAACCAGGAGGTGTCGGCTGAAGCGCTGAGAGAAATCGTAGGCAGAACCTTCAGCAATTTCGAGGAACTTTATAGGGTCTATGAGGACATCAGGTCACAGGGATTTACTGTGAGATCCGCACTCAAATACGGTACAGACTTCGCTGTCTACAGACTGAGGCCAGGACTCGAGCACGCACCTTTCTTGGTAAAGGTGGTCTCCAAGAATCAGATGCTGGATCCTGGAGATCTCATTGGGTGGGGCAGGATATCGCACAGCGTTAGGAAGACGTTGCTGCTCGCTATACCTAGCTCCAAGGACGTTATCTACGTGGTGTTGAAGTGGTTTAAGCCCTAAGACCTAAGTCGGTGGTGCGTTGATGGTTAAGGTAATCGTTCTGAGGTTAGGTCATAGACCCGAGCGCGACAAGAGGGTCACCACGCACGTAGGTCTTGTGGCGAGGGCTTTCGGAGCTTCAGGGTTCGTGCTGGGTGATGTAAAGGATAATAAGGTAGTTGAGAGGCTCAAGAAGGTGTGCGATGTCTGGGGGCGTAAGGACTTTCTAGTCCTTGACGGGGTAAGCTCAGTTGAGTATGTGAAGAGCTGGAAGGAGCTCGGGGGAGTGGTGGTGCACCTTACTATGTATGGGCTCCACATAGATGACGTCATAGGTGAGATCAGATCTTTAAGCAAGGACTTACTTACGATCGTGGGAGCTGCTAAGGTACCCAGAATTTACTACGAGCTAGCCGACTACAACGTAGCAGTAGGTCACCAACCGCACTCGGAGGTAGCGGCCCTAGCGGTATTCTTGGATCGTTTCTATGAAGGGAAAGAACTTAAATTTATCTACTCCGATGCTAAATTGCAGGTAGAGCCAAGCGCCCGAGGTAAGAAGGTGGTACTACGTGAGCAACCGGGTTGATGCCCTAATGAAGTTCATCGAGGGTTACGTCGGTAGTGACGGCGCTAGGGTCTTCCGGGCATTATTTGAGAGCGATAAAGAGCTTAGCTATAGCGACATAATAGCTAAAACAGGTCTAGACGAGCAGACCGTCAGGAGAGTGCTCTACGAGCTCAACGACCTGGGCTTAGTTATATACCGCAGAGTCCAGTCCGCCGAGGACGGCAGGTTCATCTATTACTGGACCGTGAACTCCTACGGAATAAACCAGGTGCTCCTAAACCGGAAGAGGCAGACCCTTGAGAAGCTGAAGATGCGGCTTGATCACGAGGAGAGAACAGCGTTTTTCCTGTGCATCAATGACGGAATCAGGCTGACGTTTGATGAGGCTCTAGAACTCGACTTCAGGTGCCCTAAGTGTTCATCCCTCCTAGTTCAGGAAGATAGAAACCCGTACGCTGAGATCCTGAGAGGCTTCGTCAGGAAGCTGGCCAAAGAGATAGAAGATGAGTGGAGGCTCGTCTCTTCTTGACCTTTTCTCCGGTGCTGGAGGATTTTCACGCGGTTTTGTTGAAGAAGGGTTTGTGACTCTCCTCGCCATAGATAACGATAAGTCAGCGGCCCGAACTTTCACAGCTAACTTTCCCAGTGCTGTAGTTCTTAACGAAGATATAAGAGATGTGTCATGTGATGACATCAAGTACTTTACTGGCGGTCAACACCCCAATCTCGTTATAGGTTCCCCTCCATGCGAACCATTTACTGCCGCGAATCCGAGGAGGCTTAAGGAGCCTCTAGATCGGCTGTACTCAGATCCCGTAGGCTCTCTGGTTCTAGAGTTCGTGAGGTTGGTGGGCTGCATGAGGCCAAAGATATTCATAATGGAGAACGTGCCAGCCATCCTAGAGGGGGATCTAAGAAATGCCATCAGGCGCGAGTTTGCGGGTGTAGGATACAGCAACATCCACTACAACATACTGAGGGCTGAGGACTTCGGGGCCCCGTCGCGGAGGGTGAGGGTCTTCATATCGAATGTTCAGCTAAACCCGCCCAAGGAGAGGACCCGGAGAACCGTGTGGGAAGCTATAGGGGATCTCCCACCTCCTTCGCAGGATCCCCTGATACCGAATCACGAAATACCTCCGTCCCTAAGCCCTAGGAAGCTTAGGAGAGCATCTAAAGCTAAGTTCGGGGTAGCCTTAGTTAAATATAGAGGCTACGGTGGGAGGCTCTACCCTAATCTAGTAAAGCTCGACCCCTTCGACCTAGCACCGACCGTTCTAGGCTCATCCCGATTTATACATCCCTACGAACCTAGGTTGCTTACGGTAAGGGAGCAAGCCAGGCTGATGAGCTTTCCAGATGATCACGTCTTCTTTGGTGGTAAGGAGGAGCAGTACAACCAAGTTGGTGAGGCTGTCCCACCAGCTGTCTCGAGGGCACTAGCTAGGTACGTACTTAAGTACTTAACCTAGCCACCTTGAAGTAGACCTTATCCATAACGTTGAACCCTGAGAGGAACTCGCGCTTACTTGCCTCAACAATTACGATGAACCCCCAGAGTGACAGGACTATCTTAGAGGACTGCTCGTCATCGTTCTTAACGCTGATTACATAACCCCACATGACGAAGTCCACTCCCTTGTTGTACGGTGGGAGCTCCTTACTTATCGATATGGCTACCGCATCACCCGGTTTAAGCCTCAGCAACCTACTGTGCGCATCGAACCTCACCTTAACATCTCCGCAGTCAACTGTATAGATCATCACGTTCGGTATGTAGGACCTTGTAACCTCAGATACTTTACCCACAACCTCCAGCCGGCCGAGCACCTCCGGGTGGTTGCCGCTGGCATACTGCTGTCCATGTTCTTGGGGACTCATACCTCCTCAACACAGAGGATTCCCAAGTAGAAATATAAGGGTTTTTGATGCGTCCAGCCTCGAACGTTTTTTATGTTGCAGCTATCTGTGGGGCAACTTGATCTGCGAGAGTCTCTGGGTCTTCGCCAGGAGGCCGGTCGAAGTTAAGGCAGTAGAACTCATAAGGGCTGCTGTGGTTTCATGTGACCCTAGTAGGGTTAGGGTTATTGAGGAGTACTCCGACGGCAGCTTGAGGGTCTTAGTGGAGGTAGTCTCTAAGGAGAAGTGTGTTGAGTATCTTTCACCTATACTCAGGTATGTCCTCGGGGATGATGTGAGGATATTGTCCTCGAGTTGCGGGTCGGTCCCTTTACTACACGCCTCCGCAGGCAGAGTAGGGTAGAAGCTGTGTTTTCCATACATGCAGGTGGTAACGGACTAGGCGACCGGGGCGTGCTGATAGGGTACACCAGCGAAGCACCTAGGCTGCCGGTATACGTTACACCGGAGGATATGCTGAGACATTGCCTTATTGTTGGGACTACAGGCTCCGGGAAGACGAGCCTGGCTATGAAGCTCTCTAGTAAGCTGAGGCAGTACGGTGCTGTCCTAGTGCTGGACTGGTACGGTGAGTACCTAGGGGTAGGAGACCGCACCGTGTCTGTGGGTGCGGAAGAACCTGTGCTCGTACCTATAGAGGACTCCCTAGATGCTGTGTCGCTTCTCGAGGAAGTACTCGATCTTACATCTCCACAGGCCTACTTACTGACTAAGGTCTTGAGGAGGCCTAGAGACCTGGAGATCGTGACCGACTTACTGGATGCCTACGAGCCGGAGGCTAGGTGGGAGATAGAGACGAGAGCTTCCCTAGCTAGGAAGGTGTCTCTCCTGCTTAAGTACGGGAAGATATTCCGGGTAGTCCACCCTGAAGAGATACATAGGGTTGGTGAGGTATTTAAGGGCAGGCTAACGGTGTTCGACTTAAGCACCTTGAAGACCGTCGAGCTCAAGCGTCTAGCGGCTCTGGGGGTTCTCAAGGCCGTCAAGTACCTGAAGGAGAAGAAAGTCATAGACGGTAACATATATGTGGTAGTGGAAGAAGCACATAACATCATGACCAAGAGTAAGCTCCTCCAGAGATACCTCGCGGAGGTCAGGAAGCTAGGCATAGGACTAGTAGTCGTTACGCAGTCTCCAGCAGGGCTAGGCTATGAAGTCATGAACAACACGAACGTTAAGATAGTGAAGTCCCTGAAGTCAGCCGAGGACATAGCCACGATATCGAGATCGATGAACCTCGACGGTAAGCTGGCTTCGTTACTGAATAAGCTCGGGTACGATGAGGCACTAGTTGAGGCCCCGTCTATCCCTGAGCCAGTACTTGTAGAACTAGAGCTAACATGATTTTTCGCTCGAAACAAAGGCCCTTGCCATGAAGGATCATAGAGGTCCTTCAAGCATTTAGGGACGTAGTGATCGTAGAGCTTGACCACGCAGATCGTAAAAAGTCGCATCAGCTATCTTAACCACCTGCGTTTCCCCCAGGTGGCTTCTCTCAATGCCCTCTAATAGTATGACCGGCTTGTAGTTCAATGTCCTGCCAGCGATACCTCCCCGGAAGCTTCTTCCCGTGATAACCACTTTAGCTAAGGAGCCTACGTATTCACGGTTTACGTTGAGCCCGATCCTTTCGACTAGCTTACTGAGGATGGTTGATCTAAGCTTTTTGACGTGTTCGGGTACCTGCGGCATCGAGGCAGCCTCTGTTCGCGGTCTGATGGTGTACTGAGCTATATGCACTTTATCGAACTGAAGCTCAGCAACGGCCCTAATGGTGTTCCTAAACGCTTCATCATCCTCCCCTGGGTGCCCCACGATTATATCGGTAGCTATAGTGATGGTCGGTACTTTCTGCCTGATCTCCCTGACTATTTTCTTGAACTCGTCGTAGGTATACCTCCGCCTCATGATTTTCAACACCCTGTCATCGGCTGACTGTAGGGGTATGTGGAGGTACTTGAAGACCTTAGGCTCTCTGAGGATCTCGATAACCCCATCTAAGATCTTGGCTAAAGTGTCCGGGTTAGTCATCCCTATTCTAAGCATGTAGCTTCCTGGGACTTTCTCCACTATGTCCCTAACTAGGTCAGGCAATCTGTAGTCCCCGATATCGAGTCCGTAGGACCCGGTGTCTTGGGCTGTTAGCTCCACCTCGACAGCCCCCTTCTCGACAGCATCACGGACCGCGCCAACTATATGGCCAGGCCCATAGGAGCGTAGCCTCCTTCTCGCCAGCTTCGTAATACAGAACGAGCAGTTTCCGACACATCCTTCAGCTATGGGGACCGCAGCTACAGCACCCTCTAGATACGGCTTTAGGAATGTAGTATCCCTCTCACCTAGGATGTAGTCAGTACCGCTCTCAACGGCTTCAAGTAGCTTAGTGATGTTTTGGGGGGATACGAGGACAGCCCTCGGGGCGATTTTCTTAACCGTATACGGCTGTGCTGAAGCCATACATCCAGCTACAACGATTTTCTTACTGTCCCCGTGCTGCCTATATAGGTAACTCAACCTCTTAATTATCTTAAGCTCAGTGTCGAGGCGGACCGTACAGGTATTGACAACCACAACATCGGCCTCATCCACATCCTCAACTACTCTGTGCCCTCTACTAACTGCTAAGGACTTCATCAGCGAGGTATCTGCCTTATTGAGAGCGCATCCATATGTCTCGAAGTAGATGTTCACCTCCAGACCTCCATCGCTACCCAAACCTAGGACCCTTATTTCTTTTCTACATGCTGCGATCTCAGTGCGCCGCCCTCAGTTTTCATTACCTTTCAGGCGAGGGAAGGTCAGTGCAAACAGTGGGAGTTCTATGAAGCTCAGCCGCACATACAAAAGCTTAAAAGACTACATAGCAAAATTCTGAGTGCGACGAAGAGGGGGATGAGGATGAGCAAGAAACCTCCACACAT
>Ga0272445_1002204_pt1 | contig 13727 bp, 20 predicted proteins | sample YNPCB0031_FD_194404 | JGI IMG/M metagenome (GOLD analysis project Ga0272445, IMG submission 194404) | Hot spring sediment microbial communities from Yellowstone National Park, WY, United States - YNP-CB-003-1 | ecosystem: Environmental > Aquatic > Thermal springs > Hot (42-90C) > Sediment... | reverse complement strand
GAGCGCTACATGAACTCACCTCAGTTCAAGAGGGGCGTCGAGGAGCTGCTGAGCTTAGCGCGTCGAGCCCGCCTATGCCTGCTATGCGTGGAGGAGAACCCGCGCGGGTGCCATAGGAGGTTCATAGCTAGGTACCTCCAAGGCCTAGGCGTCGAGGTCCGCCACATCCTACGCTAAGGCGACGCTTAGCGCCCCCTCAGCCATTAGCTCAGCCCGCGCAGCCTGGACCGCCCCTCCAGCTTCCCGCCTCCAGCGTCCAACGCGCCGGCGCCCTCCGCGATGGCAGGCGCCCTGAGCTCGGGCATCGCGCCGAGGCTGCACTGGCCATTGGCGTAGGCATGCCTGAGGCCTCAGGCTCAAAGCGATCGCTCCTCGCTGCGCCTCACCAACGACTCCCACCTGAGCCTCCACAGCCCCTTAGCGGGGTCCTCGATCGCTATGCCGAGCTCGCTGGCCAGCTGATCGCTTATCAAGGCCTCGTCGGTGTACTCAGAAATGACAACGTACGCTCCGACGCCCCTCTCCTCAGCGCCCCCTAGGAGCAGGCTTACGCGAGCACCTCCCACCCTATACACCTTCATCAGCCCCGACGCGGTCTTGTACGTCTCCACGACGACCCCCTCTGGCAGCTTGGGCCAGAGCCCGAGCCTCTCCGCGACTTCCACTGGGACGAGGAGTTCGGGGACGTCGGTCTCGTAGCCGGTGTTGACCAGCGCCGCTAGATCCAGCGACGCCCCTCCATACTTTACCCTGACCTTAACCCTGACGCCCACGTGGCTCCATCCTCAGCGGCCTAACGTACCCGACCCTCTTCTTGACAAGGAGCCTGAGGGGCCTAACGTACCCGACCCCAGCCAACGACACGCCCCTGATGATTAGAGGCCGAGGATTATTAAGTTTTCCACTTGAAGCGAGGATACTGTCAAGTTAAGCCCTTCTACGTGGTTGGCCGTCAATTATCTATGCCTGAGGAGGGTTGGATCGCATTAACCATTGGGAGTCGTGTTGGCGCTAGGATTGAGGCGCTCGCTGGGCTCAAGGCTAAGAGGATATCGGAGCACGTCCAGAGTTCACCTGAGAGGCATTGACAAACAGTTAATTAGGCCTTAACTTGACAGTATCTGAAGCGAGGGCCTGGCGACTCAGCATGTTGCGCTCGACGCCTTAAGCTGCCAGGTCCTGAAGCGAGATGCCGTCAGGCTAAGCCTTTTGCGCGGTTGGCTGCCAATTATTTAGCCTAAGGAATGCGACAAATCTGCTCGTGGGGTTGAGGAGGGCGAGGCGCTGCCATTCAGGCCTCTAACACTTCGACGCCACTAAACCTCTCTTTCGAACTCTGCTACGCGTGGCTGGCTACATGAGCTGCCTGAGGTGTTGAAGAGTGCGCGCAGGAAGGTTTGGATAGGCTTAAATTTTGTGGAGCCCTTAAGCACGTGGAAAAGTGTAATGATGCCGAAAATGAGGCGAGGCGTGCTCGTCCTGTTGATGGTTTTAGGTGGGGCCGCTATTGCCGCCGCTGCAGGCGGGTGGCATTTATTTCAGCAGCGCTCGCCTCAGCCAGCAAGCGGAGGGGGCTTGGCTCCGGACTTCCTCTTAACTGACTTGGAGGGAAAGGCCTTTCGGCTGAGCGACTTCAGGGGCAAGGTGGTCGTCATAGACTTCATGGCTACTTGGTGTGGGCCCTGTAGACAGCAAATACCCCACTTGAAGGCCGTCTGGGAGAAGGAGGACTACAGGGGTAGGGTCGTCCTGATATCGATAGACGTAGACGTAGCTGAGCCCGAGGAGGCGCTTAGGAGCTACCGTCAAGGGTACCCCTATGCGACGTGGACGTGGGCCAAGGACACCGCCGAACAAAAGGTGGCTCAGTCCTATCAGGTCGTCGCCATCCCGACGATAGTCATCATAGACCAGGAGGGCTACGCCAGGTTTAGGCACGTGGGCTTGACGGACGCCTCAACCTTGATTCAAGAGATCGACCAGCTGCTGGGCCGAGCTCGGTGACCCTCTTGGCCCTAGAACCCTCTGGGCTGGCGCTCGTCTTTTCAGCTGGGGCCTTAGCCCTCCTCTCGCCCTGCAGCTTCCCGATGCTCCCAGGCTACATATCCTACTACGTGGGGGTTAAGGCCTCTCCGAGAAGAATTATCTCCGCCGGGGTCGCCTGCACGTTAGGCATCCTCGCCGTGTTCTCCGCGATCGGCCTCGCTGCCTCCGCGCTTCGCGTCCTTGAGCCCCAGCGCATACCGCTCCTCGAGCTTGCAGCTGGCCTCATGGTGATCTCCATGGGCGCCATCATGGTGGCTGAGCTTAAGTTTCCAGCGCCCTTCGTGGTTTCGAGGGCTCCGAGACGGGGAGGGCTCATAGGTGCCTTCCTCTACGGCGTCGCTTACGGCCTAGCTGCCTCGAGCTGCTCGGCCCCTATATTCCTCTCCGTCATCCTCTATGCAGTTGTGGCGGGTGGACCCCTCCACGGCGCGATAACTTTCGTCGTATACGCCATCGGCATGGGAATCCCTATAATCGCGGTCACCATCCTTGCAGCTAAGGCTAAGAGGTTTATACTTGAAAGAATGGTGGAGATGACGCCCCGCTTACAAAGGGTCAGCGGCATAGTTCTCATCATGATAGGGGCTTACTTGATCTACTCCTACTACCTAGCGTTCTATCTCGCCGTATGATTAGAGGGAGCTCGTCCACGTAAGCCATCCTTAAGATGTGAGGGAATGCCCACCCATTAAATCTTAGGGCTAGGATTGAGCTGCTTAGGAGGGGTAAGCCATTCTTCACCGACATCTAACTACGGCTACGGCATCTCTAGATGGTTGGAGTCAGCTGGCACTAGCTCCCATCCATCTCAACTGCACTTCATCGCGGATACGGTTTTTGGCTATGTCGTTATAGAATGCAACTTGACGAAGTTCTTAAGCCGCGCCAAGCTGCTAAGCCGCATACCTTCAATTCCCTTCCTGAGTTTCCTCGAGCTGTTCCGCGCGAAGATAGGGGTGGATCTTAATTCCCCTCTTGAGGCTTCCCCAACACCTCCGACACCACCAGCACCTCAGTCCATGCCCCTCCTTCAACCCTCCCTTCAAGCTCCACCGCGCGATGGGTTTATAAGAGCTTCAAACGGCCGCAGCAACGTCATCGCTCCTCAACAACCCTCCGAGCCTCTAAGGCCATCTTCTCCACGGCTGGCAGCCTCTTCTTCACGTCCTCAGAGTCAAACTTAGCTTCATGAAAGCCCCAGACATGCAGGGCCCATGCCTTGTCCCACGAGTCGAAAAACCACTCCCCCAGCTTTTCAGATATTCTCAAAACGGCTTTCTCAAGTTCCGTGGCCGTCCATCTACCCCTTTCACTAACCCTCTTGATAACGTCGCTTAAGTTAAAGTATGCCGTAAGAGCCTTCACAGCTTCCTCAGCAACCTTATACAGCTTCTCGCTGGCTTGAACAGGGTTCTTGTCGGCAAGAGGCCTGCCCTCCTCCAAGTATCTTAGGGCTAGTTCAAGGTGTTGCTTGGCGTCAAGTTCCACGCTCATATAGCTCATAAAAGTATATCACTTGCTCAGCTAAAAAGGCTACCGCGGCTGTTAAACCCTAATTTAATGTTGAGGTTTATGTATGGTATGGTGGGCCCGCGATCCATTGCTCGAGGCTCATCGCCAGCGTAAGGGAGCCCAGCGTGATCGAAGCTAGCAGCCGTCTGCAGGCGCTTCGTGAGGTGGCTGCAAGAGCTTTGGCCCCCGAGGTTTTGAGCTGCGCAGGGTGCCCTCATGCGTGAGGTCGTTGAAGGACCGTTTTAGCTATACGATGAGCTGTTGCAGAGATCTCAGGTGGACGAGCATGCGCGCTGCCTGTATGGATGTTTAGGAGTTGTTGAGGCTAGCCTCTCGCACCTTGCCAAGGTGTTTCGTAGCGACGTTGATGATAGCTGGCAAGGCTCAGCTGATTGAGCCCTCGGCAGATGACGGTTGAAGAGCACTTTAGCAGCAGCATATAAATTTGAGCGGGCCATCAAGCTTTTGGGAGCCTGAGGTGGGTAGGAAGGAAGGTCCTAGTGTCCGAAGATCTTCTCAGGAGGCTCTGTGGGCAAGGCAGCCTTGAAGGGTGCAGGGTGAAGCTTGGGAGGTGGGCCTTGAGGGAGGAGATAGGTGAGTTCGTCGGTCGTAAGGGTGAAGTTGAGGGTCAGGTCGAGGAAGAGCGGCTGAAGCGTTGAGGTCACCGCCTTAGCCAGCGGCGGCGCTGAGAGCCCTAGGCCGTGCATAGTGATCCAGAGGGGCTCATGGAGCCCCTGATGACTGAGGTCACGATCGACGAGCTCGGAATCCAGGTCGTAAGCTTCAGCAGGGGCTGTGTAGACATGTGAGCGACCTCCAAGCAGGGCGGCGGCCAGCGGCTCAGAACTCCCCCCGCGGGTAGAAGAGGAGCCTGCGCGCTGAGGAAGGCTAAAGGGGCTCTTGTTGCGCTAAGCCTTAACTTCCCCCTTCTCCTCCACCTAAGTGGCTTGAGCAGGGAGGTCCGCTGCCCAGCCTGCAGCCAGATCGGAAAGGCGTACGTCGCGAGGAAGGGGGACGCCATCGTAGGCGTCCAAGTGTACCACGGCGGGAAGACGCTCCACCGCGTGTCTAAGTCCACCCACCCAGCGTGGGTTGGTAGGGTGCTGAAGGAGCTCCTGAAGACGGAGGAGGAGAGGAGGGAGGCCGGCATCGTGACGGTCGAGGACGCCGCTAAGCTTCTCGAGGAGCGGGGGGAGATGCTTCAGAGCGAGCTGCGCAGGGCCTTGAGCGTCAGCAGCGCGAAGGCCTCCAGGCTGGCGGAAGCGCTTGAGAGGAGGGGGCTCATTAAGCGCGAGCCCGTCAGCCTAGGCGGAAGGGGTGGAGCGACGTTCAAGCTGATATGGGTGGGGCGGCCAGCCAAAGCTGAAGCGAGGGCGGAGGCTCTCGAGGCCGTGGATGAGCTGATCGACATCCCCTGCTTCACCTGCCAGCTCATCGAGGCCTGCTCGCCGGGTGCCAACCCCAGCCCAGCTAGCTGCTCGGAGCTCACGCAGTGGCTCCTCAGGGAGGCAGCTCATCGATCGCCTCACGGCCTCCTCAATCATGGGGATGAGGCCTAGGCCCGCCGCAGACAGCAGAGGGCTAAGCGTAGGCGCGCGTGAAGGAGGTCGGTGCGTCCCGGCGCCTTAGACCCTGCAGGCTCAAGCTGGAGCTCGTCGAGGCCCTCGACAGCCTCCATCGGCTGAACACCTTTGCAGCTCCCCACCCACGCGGGGCCGAGGCGCTCAGCGCATGAATGGCCGCTCATCGATCGCTAAAGGGTGTGTCGATCATCGCGCCACCGTAAGTCTGCGCTTCAGCTAGCTAAATAGCTTTTTGCAGGGGTTTGGACTGGCGACTTGAGTGATGAGTGATCGACAGGTCAAGCGCGCTTAGGCTCGCACGTCAATACTACAAAGGTCATCTAATGCTCCGGAATAACGCCTCAGGGGGTCTTGAAGCGGCCTGAGGAGGCGCAGGCTCATCGTATATGGAGGCGTTATGGCAGCAATAAGCCTGCTCAAGGCCGCCTAAGCGGTTAAGACGCGGTTTAGGATGCCCCTGGAAGGCGCGGCAGATTAGGGGTTAGAGCCGATGGGCTTCAAGCAGGGCTGAACTATAGCGTCAGCTTGCGAGCCTTTACGAGGGCTGAGCCCACGTCCTACGTTGACGCGCCGACGCTAGCTACCTGCCGAACCTACGCTGCCTAGACTGGTAGACCCTTATGGCCCTAAGCAGGTCGATCCTCCTGAACTCAGGCCAGTATACGTCTAGGAAGCATAGCTCGCTGTAAGCTGACTGCCATAGGAGGAAGCCGCTTAGCCTCTCCTCGCCCGACGTCCTTACGATGAGGTCTGGATGAGGGTTGGGGAGGTGGGCGGTGTAGAGGTGGCGCTCGATGAGGCCCTCGTCGACCTCGCCTGGATCCACCTCACCCCGCCTAACGGCTTCAGCTATCTGCTTCACGGCGTCAACTATCTCAGCTCGGCCGCCGTAGGCTAAAGCTATGTTTAGGAAGTGCTGGTCGAAGCCTTCAGTCTTGCGCTCAACGTCCTCAATCAGCTTCCTGAGCCCTTCGGGGAGGAGCTCCCTGCGGCCGAGGAGCTTGACGCGGACCCGGTGCTTGTAGATCCTCGGGTCTTCGATGAGCTTTAGGATCCTCTCCTCCATTATCTTGAAGAGGGCCTCAACCTCCTCACGGGGGCGGTTGAAGTTCTCGGTGGAGAAGGCGTAGAGCGTCAAGGTCTTCACCCCCAGCTTTAAGCACCAGTCTAGCAGCTCCTCCACCCTGTCTGCGCCGTGGAGGTGGCCCAGCCATGGCTCAAGCGTCCTGCTTTGAGCCCACCTGCGGTTCCCATCCATGATGACGGCTACATGCTGCGGGACAGGCTTGCTCTTAACCTGGTGGAGGAGCCACCTCTCATAGAGGCCGTAGACGCCCAAGGCCCTTAAGAGGCCTCTAAGCAAAGCTCATTCCTCAGCGCGCAGTTACGAAAAGTTTAGATTAATAAGCTTGACGAGGCTGGGCTTGTCAGCCGCCATCCAGCCTTCCATTAACTTAGCTATAGAGATAAAAACGCGAAGAATTGAGCGCGCTTGGAGCGAGGCTAGGCTTAAAACAGCGGCAGTCCCTAGGATAAGCTGAGGCTCTGCTTGACGCGTAGGCTTGGAATCCTTCACCGCGAGGAGCTCTTGAAGCATAGCTTCGGCGCCTGGCACCCGTTTAAGGGGAGGGAGCGCTATGAGGCCTACATGAAGCTCCTTAGGGCGTCAGGGCTGCTGGATAGGCCGAACGTGAAGCTCGTAGCGACGAACCTAGTGGCCTCAGAGGAGGACTTAGCGGCGGTCCACGACGTGGAGCTGATCTCATCCATCAAGTTCCTAAGCGCCCGTGGAGGCTGGCTTGATGGAGACACGCCGGTGCCTCCAGGAACCTACGAGCTGGCCTTGATCCAGGCTGGGGCCATGATGCAGGGCTGCGAGATGGCCTTGAGGGGTGAGCTTGAGGTGGCCGTTCTATGCGGCATGTTTGGAGGCCACCATGCCACCCGCAGGCACGTAGGTAAGTCCTTCGGCTTCTGCTACTTCAACCAGGAGGCCGTCGCAGTTAAGTGGCTTCAGCGCAGGGGGCTGGCCCGCAAGGTCTTCATCCTAGACCTCGACGCCCACCATGGCAACGGGATCCAGGAGGCCTTCTACGAGGACCCCTCCGTGCTCTACATGTCGCTCCACCAAGACCCTAGAACCCTCTACCCCGGGACGGGCTACGCCAGCGAGGTGGGTGCAGGCGAGGGGGCTGGCTTCAACGTCAACGTCCCGCTGCCTCCAGGCGCTTCAGACGATGAGTACTTGATGGCCCTCCGAGAGCTCTTCCCACCCCTCCTCGAGGCCTTCAAGCCCGACCTCCTCTTCATCCTCCTAGGGGCTGACACCTACTACAACGACCCTCTGACCTCGCTCAGCTTGACGATGAGGGCCTACCTCGAGGCCTCCAAGCTAATCGCCTCCGAGGCCGATAGGGTGTGCGCTGGGAGAGCTATGCTGGAGCTGGCGGGAGGCTACGACGTGGAGGCTACAGCTAGGGCGTTCTACGTGGCCACCTCAGTGATGGCTGGGGTTGAGGACGTAGAGGTCGGCGACAGGGAGGCCTTCCACGACCCATGGGCGGCTGAGCGAACTAGGCGCGTAATCGAGGAGGTGAAGCGAAACCTCTCACCCTACTGGCCTAAGCTGTGGGGGTGAGGTGGACGGTCGCTAAGGCCTCCTGGCTTACCGTCGTCCTCCAGCCCATAGGCCGCGTCGACCCGGAGCTCCTAGACCTTCTCTCGAGGGGCGTCGAGCTTAAGGTGCCCGGCTCCTCCTGCATGGCGGCTGAGAGGGAGCTTCCACCGCCAGCGTGGGCCTACGACCCCTGGAGGCGTCAATACCTCTCCCCAGCCATCTTGAGGGCCCTCAGGGAGCTCTACGGCTCCAAGCCCCACGACCTAAAGGTGTTGGGGGTCGCAGACCTAGATGCCTACACGCCCGGCTTAAACTTCGTGTTCGGGGAGGCTGAGCCCCTCGAGGGCTACGCCGCCATCTACCTAGCTAGGCTTAAGCTGGACGTCGATGGAGGGCCCGTGGAGAGGAGGGTTTTCGCTGAGAGGTGCTTGAAGGAGGCTGTCCACGAGCTTGGACACACCCTCGGCTTAGGCCACTGCTCCAACCCGACCTGCGTGATGAGGTTCAGCAACAGCATCGTCGAGGTCGACTACAAGACCTCAGACCTCTGCGCTAGATGTAGGGCTAGGCTCCTAGCTTCGCTCTCAGCCGCCGTGGAGGCTGAAGGTTGAGGCTCGAGGAGCTTCTAGGCGGCCTCAGGACCACGGTGATAGGCAGCTTCCCCCTCCCCCACTCCTACGAGAACATGGCTAGGGCGCTGAGGGATCAAGTGGAGGCGGGCGTAGACTACCCTTGCTACGGCCAGCTCATGGACATGAACCTTATGTTCCTCAAGCCCCTAGCTGAGCAGGGCTGCGGCTTCGAGCTTCGAGGGGGCGAGGTCTGGCTGGTGGGGGAGCCTAAGCCACCCTCCAAGCCTATAGCCGTCGAGCTCCTCAAGTTCGCCCTCAACCTCCTCTCCCAAGAGGGCTTGGCCTGTAGGGTGCTTGGGGTGAAGGTGCCCATCACGGGGCCCGTCACGCTCTCCTACGCCGTCAAGGTCACGGAGAGCCATAGGGCTGTGGAGTACCCAGACCTCGTCTTGGCCATGGCTGACGTGGTGGCTGAGGTCGTCAGGCAGAACGATGAGGCTGGAGCCAAGCTGATAACGCTGGACGAGCCCGCCCTCCCCTACGCCCTTCAGGCGGGCCTCCTCAAGGAGGAGGAGGCCTTGGAGGCTCTCGACCGCCTAGCTAAGGCCTTCTCTAGAGCCATCCCCTCGCTCCACTGCTGCGGAGCCGTGAGGCCGGTGGCTCAGCTCCTCCTTCAGTCCAAGATACCTGTGCTGAGCCACGCCTTCAAGGCTGAGCCGCGCAACCTAGAGGCCTACACGCGTAGGGACCTAGAGGCCTACGACAAGGTCCTAGGCTTAGGCTGCGTGGACTCCAACCCAGACCCCCAGCTTATGATGGATGTGGGCGCCGGGAGGGCTCCATGGAGCGCCGCCGTTGAGAGCGTGGAGGAGGTGGAGGCCTTCATAGTTAAGGCTGGCGAGAGGCTTGGCTTCGAGAGGCTCCTCATCCACCCAGACTGCGGCTTTGGGGGGCTTAAAGCCTACTTTAAGGACGACTCGGGGCACCTCATAGCTGTCGCCAAGCTTAAGTCCATGGTTGAAGCGGCTAGGCGGGCCCGCAGGAAGGCTGGGCTGAAGCCCAGCTAGCTGAGGGGGCGTCAACGTTATTAGGATGAAGCTCAAAAGCCTCGGGGGCTTCACGTGAGGCTGAGCACAGGCTTCATCATAGCTGGAGCCTACGCGGATAAGGTTAGGAGGGCCATTCACGCCCAGCTGAGGGAGGCTGTGTCTAGGGGGGAGGTGGAGCTGCGGGAGGTGGATAGAGCGAGGGCTGAGCTAAATAGGATCCTCCATAGAATCATAGTTGAAGAGCTCAAGTCGGACAAGGGCGACGTGGTGAGGGCTAGGGTGGACTACGACGTGGTGGACGGGAAGATCGTGTTTAAGCTGGACACCCTCAGCCTCGAGTACTTCAAGCGGGTGCCGGACGGCGAGGTGGCTAAGGCTGTTGAAAGGGGCTTAGCGGAGATCAAGGGGGAGGCAGCCCATAGGGGGGACCTCGAGGTGGAGAGGGCGGCTTCAACCCCCGTCGGGGACCAATTGTTTAAGGTTAAGCGTGAGGGCAGGGAGGTAGGCATGCTGCTCGTCACACCCCTCGACGGCGAGGTGATGGTTAGAGGAGCCCTACTGGAGCCTAAGCCCATCATCTTGAAGGGTAGGCTGCCCGCAGCTAGAGGCCTGGAGGAGGCCTTGAGCCGAGGCATGGCCAGCCTGCTTCAAGGAGGGAGGGAGGTATCCGTCGAGGAGGCTGAGAGGGCCTTAAAGGACCTCAGCGCCTCAGCTCGATGAGCTCCAAGGCTCATGAGCTAAGCCAGCGCCTCACGGCGCCGAGGAAGTAAGCTTATATGGCCTGTAGGCGAAGGCTAACCTGTGCCCATCGTCCACGTGTATGTGTGGAGGGGGTTTTCAAGCGAGGCTAAGAGGAGGGTTGTTGAGGGCGTGACGAAGGTCTTCACTGAGCTGGGCATCCCAGCGGAGGGGGTTGAGGTCTTGATCCACGAGGTACCCATGGAAAGCTGGGGGGTTGCTGGAGAGCAGGCAAGCGAGAGGTTCAAGCACGTGAGGATACCGTGAGGCAGGCCTGAATACACGCCGCCTCGCCACCCTAGAAGGGCCCATTAAGCCTAGCGTGTAGCCTCGCAGCCTCACCGTGGGCCTTGAGGCCGAGAGGCTGCATAGATTCAACGAGCTTGAAGGCCTAAGGAAGGGCCACCTTGATTGAGGTCAACATGCATTCACGCCCAGCCTCCACCTCAACGTCGAAGCCCCCGCAGCTAGGGCACCTGACGATGGGGATGGGTAGCTGAAGCGACTCCAGGGTTGACGGCGGCCCCCCCTCATAGCCGCACCTCCTACACCTCAGCTTAGCCCTCACAACCTCTATGGTAAGCTCAGCTCCTCGAGCCTCAGTGTCCTCCGTTAAGGCCTCGAAGGCGAGCTTAAGCTGCTCCGGGTTCAGATGGGTTAGCTCGCCGACCTTCATGGAGACGGCTAGAACCCTAGAGGCTCCTCGACCCCTAGCTACGCTGAGGGCAGTCGACACCACCGACTGCATGACGGAGAACTCGTGCAAGCCTACAGCAGCTAGGAGCCAAGCCTATAAGGGTGTAGGCGCTTTGGGCCTCATGACCTCCTAAGGCCTCAAGGCGTTTAACCTTCCATCCCTTACCTAAAAAGGGAGGGAAGCGGTGGCTACTGGAAGCCTGGTAGGCTACGCCTTCTTCTTCAGCCTTATCTCTATCGTAGATACTCTACGGGGGCGGCTAGCTCCTCCACTAGCGCCAGCCTCAGCGGTGTCGCTGCCGCCGCTGACGCCAGTTACCTCCTCGGAGCCTATGGTGATGCTGGACACCTCGAAGCCCTTCAGGACGGTCTTAATGGCCAGCTGGCTTACGTCAACCGCCCTGCTAATGTTCATCCCTCTAGCCTTCAACACCACCTCGTCGGCGCCCCTAGCCACCGCGGTCAGTATGGCCTGTATGTAGCTGGCGACAGGCTTCCTCCCCACCAAGACCACTCCAGCCTCAGCCGACATCTTACAGCCCTCTGACTGAGGGAGGCCCAGTGAGGGCTGAGGCTTAAGCTTTTCCCCCAAGGGTAAGCCGACGCCTTAGCCCGCGCTGAGGCCATCGACGCGTAAGCCGCGCTTCTTAGGCATGCGGCACGTGATGTAGGACGCTAGGCTTGAAGCCCCTCCTTCACGAGGTCTAGGAGCTCTCCAGCCTTCAACACCTCAAACCTAAGGAGGTCCATGTCCAACACGTCTTCATGGAGGAGCTCACCCCTAAACAGCCTGCTCCTAGCCATAAACCTCTCGTAAAGCCCCCTCGCCGCCAGCTTAGGCACCTCAACTTCAACAGACCTCAACGCCCTCCTACGCTCAAAGTGGCTTCTAGGCAGGCGCCCCATAGACTTCAGGATGAGGGCGTCGACAGCCTCAACCACAGCCTCCCAAGCGAGGCTGGCTGCATCCCTCATCTTCAGCATGCTGTTCTCCCCAACCCCCTCCTCAAGCAGCCTCAAGGACACCTGGTATAGGCTAAGCGCATGGCTCAGCAGGCTGCTCGGGCTGCTCGACGCAGGCTCCAAGCTGCCCCCCTCCACCCAACAGGCTTACATTTAAATGAGCGTTGAGGTTGAATGGTTAAGCTGGTGGTGAAGGGTTGGCTGGAGGTAGGCTGTCGAGGGCTGCAGGCCTACTTATACTTTTGATCCTGCTGGCCTCTATCATCGCCACGGCCATCCTATACCTCATCAGGTGACCCAGCGACCTTATAAGCAGGCTTCACGCCTGCCTCTCGGTGGATGCCGTGGGCGGCACCAAGAAGAAGCCCATCTCACAGATGGAGAAGCAGCAGAGGATTAAGGAGAGGAGGGAGAAGGAGAAGGCTGGGAAGGGGCGTAAGAAGGCTGAGGAGGCTTCAAGCGCTAGGGCTGTCGTAGCTTCAGAGGAGCAGCTGAAGCTCATGGAGCAGGAGGCCCTTGAAGCCGGCTACCTCACGCCCTTCATCGTGGCCTCCAAGCTCAACGTCAAGCTCAGCGCAGCTAAGATCCTGCTGAAGGACGCTGAGGCCAGAGGCATCGTTAAGCTGGCAGCTAAGAGCCCTAGGACCCTCATCTACGCTCCAGCCGCTGCCGCTGCAGCCGTCAGCCCAGCCAAGCCTACATGAACTCAGCCAGCGAAGGCCCTCTACGCTTAACCCTCGGCAGCTTATCGGTTGCGTTGATCACGCCGCTCGACGTACGCTCAGCGTAGCCTAGCTCCAGCAGCCTCCTTACGACTCGAGGGGGGTCCTTGACGCCCATAGACTTAAGGTCGTCAATCAGCCTAAGCTCCCCTACGCTCCAGTAGTCGTTTAGGTAGGCTATCGCTGCCTTAAGACCCTCCTCCACAGCCCCAGCCTCCTCAGATGGCGCCGCTGCAGGCACTGCTTCAGGCGGTGTAGGCGTAGGCGCTGAAGCCGGCTTAGGCGTGGGTGGAGGCTGAGGCAGCCTGACCGCGGCGGGAGCCTTAAGGTCCTGAAAGCCCTCAACCTCCCTCAAGCCCTCAGGAGCCTCCAAGAGGCCTCTAGACACCAGCTCGTTCAGAACCACGGCAACAACCACGGAGGAGCCTAAGCCCTCTCGGCCAGCCCACTCCACCATGTCGTTGAAGCTGGCCGCGCCTCCCTTAGCCTTAACGGCCTCCAGGTATCTTTGAAGCATCCGCTCGAAGGGGTCCTCAGCCAAGCTCCCTAGCTGCTCGAGGAGGCCTCCCTTAAACCCAGCCCCTACATCCACGTCGAAGCCTTATAGAGCAGAGACGCCAAGCCAGCCTTGGGCCGCATCCATGCAGGTTGGCTTAATCTCAGATACGCATGATAGGCTGGAGGCCATTAAGGAGGCCGTGAGGGTCTTCAACGACCGAGGGGTGGACCTAGTGCTCCATGCAGGCGACTACGCATCCCCCTTCACCGCCGCCGCCTTCAAGGGGCTCCGCTGCCGCCTCATAGGGGTCTACGGCAACGTCGATGGAGACCGCGAGCAGCTTAAGGAGCGCTACGCTGAGCTGGGGGAGCTTAAAGGCCTCCTAGCCGTCCTCGACCTCGCAGGCGTGAAGGCTGCGCTGATACATGGATCCCCGCTCGAGCTGGTTGAGGCTTTGGCGAAGAGCGGCGACTTCGACCTAGTGGTCCACGGCCACACGCATAGGGTGAGGGCTGAAAGGGTGGGGAGGGCCCTCGTAGTCAACCCGGGGGAGGCCTGCGGCTACCTGACCGGCAGGGCAACGCTAGCCCTCCTCAAGCTCCCGGAGCTTAAGGTGGAGCACCTCGAGCTTAAGGTAGGCCGGGGGGCCTAGCAACCTCTCCCCTCCAAGGTTATTGGCGCGCCTCCCCACCACAGGCGATGGCTCGGGTGAAGCGCATGCTTGAACACC
>Ga0272445_1002199_pt1 | contig 13755 bp, 8 predicted proteins | sample YNPCB0031_FD_194404 | JGI IMG/M metagenome (GOLD analysis project Ga0272445, IMG submission 194404) | Hot spring sediment microbial communities from Yellowstone National Park, WY, United States - YNP-CB-003-1 | ecosystem: Environmental > Aquatic > Thermal springs > Hot (42-90C) > Sediment... | reverse complement strand
GCGAGATCAGTGGGCAATTGAAGGAGCTGGAGAAACGCATTGAATAGGTGAAGAGCGCACAACAACCACAGCCAACACAGCAACAGGCTGTGACGGAGAGCGTTACTTTCTTCCTCGGCGACCAAATGATGCAAATACCAGTTGGGCAACCAGCTGAGGCGCATCAAAAGCGCCCATAGGCTGAGTGGGTGAATTGGTGTGTGGAGGTAGGTAAACATGCACAAGCTTAGTTGCGGTGGTAAGGGTTATTGGCTTCTGTCTGTTCTGCTGGTCATTCTCATGTGCAGAGCCTACTGCGATGATGCTGTCGTTGAAATACCGCTACAAATGAGCGTTGGCGAACTCATCAAGCTATCGCTTGGTGGCGATTTTGACTTCTCCGTCACCGACCCATCCGTTGTGCTTGTGAGGAAGGTTGAAAGCTCAATTTTGATTGAGGCAAAGCGCCCTGGTCAAACGAGGGTTTTTGCTGAGACGAAAGGGAAACGCTATTGCTTCACTACAACAGTATCAGCGAAGGCTGAGGAGAGAGCCACAGAGGGCGAAGAGAAACCGATCGTTACAGCCATTGCGCCGATCGCCGAGCATGTCCAGAAGGCGATAGGGTTGCCCACAGTGCAAGTGCGTGTGGAGGCTGGCAGGCTCATACTTGAAGGGACAGTCTCAAGCGAATTTGAAAAGGAGCGCGCTGAAAGAATAGCGCTTCAGTTCTCGCCGAAGGGCGTGGTAAACAACTTGGTTGTCACAACTGCAAAGGAAACACCGCCACTGCAAGAATACATCAGCGTTAGTGCGCTCACAAACCCGATAGTGATGACAGCACCCGGGGAAGGGAAAAAGATTGAGGTTGAGTTGCCAGTTGGCATGAGCATGGTCATCGAGGCGTCAAAGGGGACAATAGAACAAGTTGCTCTTGGGAATCCAGAGTTGGTTGGGGTTATGGCACCGTCAAAGCTTGAGCTACTCGTTGTCGGCAAGAAGGAAGGGCAAACAAACATCATCGTTTGGGAGAAGGTCAAAGTGGACGAGAAGGAGAGGACGCTTTGGACGAACTTTTGGTTGCGTGTTGTTGCACCGCCAGAGAGGAAGCCTCCAGAAGTAGTTAAGCCAAAACCGACAGTCGAAGAGATAAAGCGAAGGATTGAAGACGCTATCAGCATACCGACTATCGTCGTCTCCGTGTATCCGCATGATGATGGTTTCATAGCCGTTTTGCGTGGCGAGGTTGACACCGAAGCTGAGGCAACCTTCGCTGAGCAAGTGGCATCGCTATGGGCGACGAAAGTGATAAAGCACATCAAAGTGAAGCGAGTTCCAGAAGTAATCCCGCCAGAGGTTGAGAAGGCGAAGCGAATTCAGGGCATGATAGGTCTGCCGAATGTTGAAGTGAGAATCGTTGACGACAAGATAGTGCTCACTGGGAAGGTCAAGCACAAGGAGGAAAAAGAGAAGGCTGAAGAGGTCGCAAAGCTTTTCGGGACAGTCGTCAACCAGATTGAGGTTGAGAAGCCAAAGACGGTTCAGCAAATATTTGTTGAGGTGAAGGTTCTTGAGGTGTCGAAGACAGCGCTTGATAAACTCGGAGTGCAAACTGGCGAGCAAATAACGGCGGGCATTGTGGGCGGGACTGTTGGAATAGGTGGGATTCAATTTGAGGCTGGTCAGATAACATTTGGCGAGGTGCCTAAAACAACTGCTGGCGCAGCTGGTGTTGCAGTCCCAGGTCCATTCACAAGGTTATCACCGATCGCCATACGCTTGAACATGCTCATCGAGAAAGGTCTTGCAAGATTGCTTGCACGCCCTCAACAGTTCGTCCTTGAAGGGACTGACGCCACATTCCTTGTTGGCGGTATGGTTCCGATACCTATAGCAGCGCTTGTTACAGGCGCTGCAGCAGGCGCACTTGGTGGTGTTCAATTCGCACCGTTTGGAATAACTCTCACATTGCACCCGAAGGCAACAGACGCAGGCGAGATATTCGTGCACTACCGCGTTGAATCATCCGCACCAGATTACTCATTAGCCACGACGGTTTACGGTGCGAGGGTGCCCGGCTTCAGGGTGAGACGCCACGAAGATAGAGTCCTAATGAGGGATGGCGACACGCTCGTCATATCTGGTCTCATACAGGAGGAAGACAGGCAACTCTGGAGGCGCTTCCCGCTCCTCTCATCAATACCAGTTATAGGCGAGTTGTTTAAGAGCCGTGAGTTCCAGCGCTCTCAATCGGAGTTGGTCATTACGATGACCGTGCGTTTGTTTGACGAACTTGTTAGCGAAGAGGCATTGCAAATGTATGAAGAGGTTTTGAAGCTACCACCGCTCCCTACCCCCGCTATGCCGACATTCGGAATAGGTGGAATTGGTGCTGGCGGCATATTCGGTGCTGGCAGATGAATGAAACCTCGCTCAATAATCATAGTGGGTTGAGCCACAAGGAGCCGTAAGAGCAGGAGGGTGATTGAAGCATGCCATCTGTCATCGTTGCCGACAGCGTCACCGAATCGCGTGAGAACATAAAAGCCCTTCTAAGGACGGATCCGACGATTGAAATCGTTGGCGAAGCAAGAGATGGTGAGGAAGCAATTCAACTTGCACGAGCGCTTTCACCAGATGTGCTGATCGTTGATGCAAACATAACTGGCATAGATGTGATTGAGCTCACTGAAAGGCTTTCACCGAGCGTCGGCATCATCGTTATATCGCTTCATGATGACAAGCTACTCATGAGGCAACTGATGCGTTCTGGTGCGAGCGACTTCTTGCTCAAGCCTGTTTCAAGGGATGAGTTGCTTGATTCAGTGAGAGCAGCTGCGTTGCGTGTCCAGCGCTACAGAACCGCAATATCAGGTGGTGAAACACACCTTGGTCAAATCGTTGCCGTCTACAGTCCGAAGGGTGGGTGCGGTAAGACCGTCATAGCATGCAACTTGGCAGTCGCACTCGCAAAGTATCACATCGGTCCAGTTTGCCTCGTGGACTTAAACTTGCAGTATGGCAATGCTGATATGGTTTTGAACCTGACGCCACAATACACTATCGCGAGCCTCGCGCAAAGGCAAAGCGAGCTTGAACTTGAGGTGCTCGAGAGGCATTTAACACCTCACGAGGAATCTGGCTTGAAAGTTCTCGTTGCGCCTTCCACACCGCAGTATGCTGAGACAGTCACTGTTTACCTTGTTGAGCAAGCTCTATCGCTTTTGCGCAAGGGCTTCGATTACATAATCGTTGATTTGCCGACCGTCCTTGAAGACTATTCAATGGTAGCGCTTGACAGCGCTGAATACATCCTCCTCATCACAGAGCCTGATGTGCTTGCGATACATAACACGAAAGTGGCTCTTGAGATACTGCGCCAGCTCTACTCACCAGAGCGCATAAAAGTCATCCTGAACCGCTCAAACAGTAGCATGCAAATAACTCCAGAGAGGGTTGAAGAGGTTTTGGGGTGCTCATTGCTTGCGCGGATACCAAGCGATGGGCGAACTGTTGTAAGCTCGGTTAACAACGGAATCCCGTTCGTGCTGAGTCATCCTCAAACTGAGATATCGCGCTCAATAATCCAGCTTGCCTACACGATAATGGGCAAGGAAAGACCGCTTGGTGAGCTGACGCAGGTGACACAAGAACAAAAGCGCATCCCGATAATCGGTCCTATCATTGACTTCATCCTCGGACCACGCTGATAGAGGTTGGAGTGAACCTCAATGTAGCGAAAGCACATCGCAGATTGATAGGAGCGGTCTTGCGAGTATGTTCCAATGGCGATAATGCAAGGCAGTTGCCTCAGGTGCAGATTTAACGCACCTAAATCCGATCAACGGTGAGCGTCCCCATGGGTAGTGAGTGCCCCTAAATGTGCAACGCAATGAAGATGGGAAGTTAGCCCAAGAGCCACCCCTGTGCACTTTCAACTTCTCACCATAGAAGGCATCATAGACTGTCCCAGTTTTAGCTCCCGGGTATGGCTTATACCAGTCTGAAGTCCACTCAGCCACATTCCCAACCATGTCATAGCACCCGTAAGGGCTGACACCTTGAGGGTAGCTCCCAACTGGCTTCAATCCCCTATGACCACCGTTGCAGAATTTGTATGGGTTGTTTTTGTCATCGGTGAATTCGTTCCCCCAAGGATACATCCTGCCATCGGTTCCCCTTGCTGCCTTCTCCCACTCAGCCTCGGTTGGCAACCTTTTCCCTGCCCACTTGCAATATGCGACAGCATCATACCAGCTCACATTGTTGACTGGGAATTTATCCTGCCCTTCTGGATACCGTCCATTCTGCCAATGAGGAGGCGTCGGATGACCAGTGGCATCACAAAAACGCTTATACTCCTCGTTCGTGACCTCGTAGATGTCAATGTAGAAGGCTGGCACATAAACCGTGTGAGCTGGGTATTCATCGGCATACGGACCTGCCTGACCACCAATGTAGTTTACGCCCATTATGAACTCGCCAGCTGGCACAAGAACCATATTCTGCGGCGCGCTCTCACCTGTCTTCGATTGCGATTGCAAAATGAACAACACACCAAAGCACAACACATGTAACAGGATGAAAGTGCCTCCAACCAACATAGCCAACGGACGCCTCATCTGCTCCACACCCTCCTAACCGATGGTGTTGGTTAGCCATCCTCAAGCAACCACTGACCTTGCAAAGCTTCGTTAAAGTTAGAGGTGAGGAGGGAACATTGAAGTTGCGCGTGGAGCTGGAGCGGGGATTCGAACCCCGGACCTGAGCATTACGAATGCCCCGCTCTGCCGCTGAGCTACTCCAGCCCCACAATTTGAATTTTAGCGCTGTTAAATGTGGCTTTGCGGGCTTGAATGGCGCTCGTTACTTTCCCTGCGCTGAGTCAACTGCAGTCCCTATCTCGACTGTTCCATCCTGTGGATTCCATGTGACGGGGAGCTCAAAAATATGCTCAAACAGACGCACGGGAACCATCGTGCGATTTAGCAACAGGAACGGAGCTGGCTTCATTTCCACAGGCTCTTCGTTCACAACAGCAAATGGGTTATCGATTGTCAGGCGCACCCGTTTGTCATTCCAACTCGCAATAACTCTCTTTTCACTGCTAAGCCAGTCGACAAAACCTCCTGCAAACTCCATTATCGAACGGAACGGTGTTACAGCCCTGTCAAACAAAAGGAACGGTTGAACATCGGTGTTGACGGCTCTCCCGCTATACCTGACGGATATCGGCAGTCTCGGTATCACAAGCGTTTGACCCACACGCAGCTTTATCGGCTTGTCGAGCTTGTTCGCCCTCATTAGCTCTTGAAGTGACAAACCAAACTTTCGTGCCAACCCACAGAGTGTGTCTCCCCGTTGGACGGTGTATGTGAAACTCGTTCTCCTCCTGACGATCACGACTGCAGGACGGCGCCCCACAATGTGCCTTGGAATGCTTGGAAGCACAACTGACGAGGTGAACTGCGATGGCGCAGGAACGCTGACAGACCTTAAGCGCTTCGTCGATGCTGAAGTGAGGGATGCAGTGCTAACTCGTCCAACTTGTCCCCACATGCCAGCTGGTAAAACGATCGATGGCTTTTGCTCAACGAACCTTTCACCAACCCTAACTGCTTTGGGAACTACGCTTGCTGTGATCACGGAAACACTGCTCTTGCTCACCGATGCCATAGCGCTCACAGTTGGCATAGCCACTTTCGGTGCCTCACATGAGCGCTTCTGTGGACTTATCTTCGCCATCCTGCTTTGCACAGCAGGCTGAACGGAGATGGCTTCAAGCTTGCCTACATACGCTAACTCTTCAACTCTTGGCGATGTAGGTCTCGGTTCAGTGGACGGATGTGGCAAGACAACTTCGGGTTTCAATAGCGCTGGCAAAGAAACAGTGGCAACTAAGGCACGCTTAACTTCGGATCGTGTCACCTCCTGCCACCTAACAGTGCGAGCACCAATTGGTAGCTCCGTTGGAGTAAGTTGAACAACCATTGGTGTTATCTCCACAACCGCCTTCAATGGGATGCTACCGCGCTCGCTGGCTGAGGCTTCTATGTCCACAACTCTCCTTTGGGAGATAATCGGACGCTGAACTTGTGTTGGTGTAACTAAGCTTGGTTGTGCACCAACAATGGCTCTCCCGGTCTCTCCACCTCTGCCAACTTCTGCCTTCACTGGCATGCTCCTCACTTGAGCCTTCGAAACGGTTGCCAATTCACGCTCAACGGCTTTCGGTAAGGCTATGTGAGTTTGAGCTCCAAGAGGCGTTGATAAGCGCAGATGCTTTACCAACTCAGCCCGCGCCATCGCTAACTTAACCTCACGCTCTAAAACTGGTGTTTCAACTTCAGGTTCTCCTCTCGTGCGTGGTGCAAGCAATGCAACAGCTGGCTCAATCTGCTTTGGAGAGACGCCAACCCTTCCCCTCGCAACTCCGCTTGGCGCTACCTCCCACCTTGAAACGAAGACGCCAACTTCAGGTTCTCCTCTCATGCGTGGTGCAAGCAATGCAACAGCTGGCTCAATCTGCTTTGGAGAAACGCCAAAGCTTACCCTTGCGCGCTCGACCACGCTTGAGATCATCTCTCTCAAACCTTCGCTGAGCGCAATTTTTGTTGCGAGCTCAACACTTGGTGTTTGGCGTGGTGTGCTTGGGACTGGTGCAGGTATGATTGTCACAGATGACGAGGGCAACTGTGGTGTTTGTGGCTCTGTAGTTCTGGGTGTTGGTGAGCGTGCGATCACAACGCCTCCATAAGTTGGTGTGGTTATTGGGCGCTGTCCTGTTCTTGGGGTGACTTCGGGACGCTGTATAACGGGCTCAGCTACTTGGTTTCTAACAGTCACAAGCACTTCGGGCGAGAACGCTTCCTGCCCTTGCCCATCAACAGCCCATGCTTGAAGTATGTAAAGACCATCTGGGAAGGCGGGCGATAGGTTAGGCGAGTTCGGTGTCTCTTTCACCATTGCCGTCGTATCCCATATCACAGTTGCCTCATAGACACGCTCCTTCAACCCACCACCCTTCGCATACAAGATGCTCACTTTCCTTCTCTCATCCTGAGCTGTTGCCTTTATGCCAACTTGCGCAAGTTTCCTGTCATCTTCAAACCTTGCTATGATGGCGACCTTGCCTTTAATGACAGAGCCACTCTTCGGTGAGAGTATCTCAGCCTTCGGCTTCGTTACATCTGGACCTTTGTAGATCGTCACGCTTGCCTCCCCAACTCTGTTGCGTGCATCAAAGACTCTTATCACGATCGTGTGCGGTCCATCTTTGAAGAATGTGGCATCCCACTCAAGCGTTTCTTGGACGGATGTTGCTGGTGGATTGTAAGCCAGACCATCGTCGCCTCTTATTCCGTCAACATAAGCTTCGGCTCTCACCAATGGTGTTCCATCGGGGCTCCACGCTTGATATGTGATCGGTATGATGTTCTCTTTGACGAATGTGGCACCGTCTTGTGGCGATATGATTTGGACGCGAGGATTGCCTTGCGTGGCATCCTGCTGTGCTAACGCTACTCCATAGGATATAACGAGGCATAGCAGGAGTAACAGTATGGCTTTCTCGCCTGCCCTCTTTCCCTTACTCATCTCCAACACCTCCCGCATGAAAACTACGCACTCAAAGCCTTTGTTGAGTAAAGTCATGCAACAGTTTAACGCTTGTGAATGGTTTTGTAAACAAACGCTATGGCACAAAGGTGCATGAACCCCCAAACGCGTCACGCTTTGATTATGGACTTGCCTAACATTGTGTTGCTGGTTTGCCCTTAAGCGTGGTGAGCACAAGATGGGAAAGGGAGAGGTGAATCTGCCTGAGCATCTCAAAGAGAAACTTGCCACCCTCCCAGATTGCCCGGGTGTCTACATGTTCAAAGACAGTGAGGGCAAAGTGATTTATGTAGGCAAAGCTTCTTCGCTACGGAACCGTGTGAGATCGTATTTCACGCCGAGTAGCTCACGAAGCTACTGGCATTCGAGGCTTATAGGGCATATCTTTGACCTTGAATACCTGACGACATGCTCGGAGAAAGAGGCGCTAATACTTGAGGGCAACTTGATCAAATTCTACCGACCACGATTCAACATCAGATTTAAAGATGATAAGCGCTACCCATTTTTGAAGGTGCCGATAGAGGAGCCCTTCCCGCCACTCATCGTCGTTCGGACTCCAAAGGACGATGGCGCCCTTTACTTCGGTCCGTTCACATCAGGGAAGGCGCTCAAGGAAACGATTGAGCTAATCAAGAAAGTGTTTGGTGTGCGCACCATGACGCTCATCGGCGACAGGAGGGTAAGCGGTTGCCCTTGGAGGGATGCATCCAAGAGGATGCCGAGGGCTTGCATAGAGTATCACATAATGCGTTGTAGCGGTCCGTGCATCGGGGCGATAAGCGAGGATGAATATCGAAAGCTCGTGAAAGATGTTTGTTCGTTCCTTGACGGAAGACACACTCAAGTGATCGAAGAACTGCGTAAGCAGATGATGGAGGCTGCAGAGAGGCTTGAATTTGAGAAGGCAGCGAGGTTGAGAGATCAGATATTTGCGGTCGAGAGCATAATTGAGCGCCAAAGCGTCGTCATAGGCGTCAGTGAGGATGTAGATGCCTACGGCTATGCTGAGAAGGGAGGGCTCGCTTGTATACAAATGTTGATGGTCCGTTCGGGCAGGTTGATAGGGAGTCAATCGTTCATAGTTTGCTCGCAGGATGCAAGGTCACCAGCAGACCTAATATCGGTTTTCCTGAAACAGCATTACTCGTCGCCTATAACGATCCCACAAACAATCGTCCTACCGATGCGCATCGAAGACCAAGAAGTTATAGCAGAGTGGCTCTCCGACAAGCGCTGTGGGAAGGTCACCATCGTCTTCCCAGTTAAAGGGAAGCTAAAGGAACTGCTCGAGATAGCACAGCAGAACGCCCAACAGTCACTAAATGCGGAAATTGAAAGGAGCGAAAGGGAAGAGCAGATAATCAACCAAGCGCTTAAATCGCTGATGCACTACCTCGGTATGGAACGCTTGCCGAGGCGAATTGAATGCTTCGACATCTCAAACATACATGGGCAAGTGGCAGTCGCCTCTATGGTTGTCTTTCAAGACGGACGCCCAGAGAAAAAATCATATAGGCGCTTCACAATCAAGACGCTCGAAGGAATACCAAACGACTACGCGATGATGAAAGAGGTGCTGAGGAGACGCTTCTTGAGGTTGATAAACGGGGACGAGAAATTCGCACAGCCACCTGATTTGCTACTCGTTGATGGCGGTAGAGGGCAACTGAACTGCGCATTGCAGGTGCTCGACGAACTTGGTATAAGCAACATAAGCGTTGCTGCGTTGGCGAAGGAGCATGAGCTAATCTATGTCCCTTCTCAGGGTGTCCCAATAGCTTTGCCATATAATGACCCAGCCCTCCTCCTGCTTCAGCGCATAAGGGACGAGGCACACTCATTTGCGATAAGGCATCACAGGATGAGGAGGGGGAAGTTGGCGTTCAGGTCAATACTTGACGGCGTCCCAGGGATCGGTGAGAAGAGGAAGCAGAGACTGCTTATGCGCTTTGGCAGTTTGGAAGCGCTTAAGAAGGCAAGCGTTGAGGAGCTGGCATCTGTGCCAGGGATGACAGTCAAAGTCGCCAAGAGGCTCTTTGAGTTCCTCAGAGGGTTGGAGGTTGAGCAACCACGCTCGTTGAGCGAGTATAAACCTTAAGTTAATGGCGCAGGCTATGAGCATCCAATTGCTAACTTAAGTCGCGTTGATTTGGAGGGGATGCTATCACCTTGGGTTGCGGAGTTGAAGTGAAGAGGCAGTGGCTGTGGCTCTTTGCGATTTCCATTCAATGCATCATGTGCCACAATTCGACAGCCCTTGAGAAGCTCGAGCCACCAAGTGGCTGTTACATCGGGGCTTTCATTGAGCACGATGATGTCGTTCGTGGTGACATAAAGCTTTTTGAACGCCTGACTGGGAAGAAGCACGCCACCTACTTCACCTATGTTGGCTATGGCTCGCCCTTCCCGACGGAGTGGGTGCGCAAAGTTATTGAAGCGAACGCAATACCGCACATTGCTTGGGAGCCAAACGATGGCTTAGATGTGGTTAAAGATGATGAGTATCTTCGTAGCTTTGCGCGCATGGCTGGCGATGTTGAATTCCCCATCTTCCTTCGCTTCGCGTCAGAGATGAACGGCGCATGGACCGCTTACTTCGGTGACCCGAAGAAATACATCGCCAAGTGGCGCCTCGTTGCGACGGTTATGAGAAGCGAAGCACCAAATGTGGTCATGTTGTGGGCGCCATTTTGCATGCCGAGGGAGAACATTGACGATTACTACCCAGGAGATGAGTTCGTTGATTGGGTTGGGGTCAACATCTACAGCGTCTATTGTCACGATGGTGACCCGAGAAGGAAAGCCTACTTTGAAGACCCCGTTGAGTTGTTGCGCCATGTCTATGAAACTTATGGACCAAGGAAACCGATAGCGATAGCCGAGTATGGAGCAACCCACTATTGCTATGGGACAAAGCGCGACACAACCGAGTTTGCGTTAGCGAAGATGCTTCGGCTGTATAACGCCATAGCGAGCGAACTCCACAGGGTGAAGATGATAAACTGGCTTAGCATGGACACGGCAAAGGTTAACCGCGCAAACAACTACTGCTTGACGACCAACAGTTATTTGCTCTCCGCCTATAGAGCCATCATCTCATCACAGCACTTCCTCAGCGAACCATACTTTGGCGACTGGTTTGTGCCGACAAGGCTTTTGCCACGCAAGCCAGTGCGCCTAATGAGCATATCGCAAGCACTTGACATCCCAAGGCAAATGACCCTTATGCCAAAGATATGCGCTCTTGAACCGACTAAAGTCAAGCCACCTGAGCGCTCAATCGGCGCTTACGGGATAACGGTTGTCGGGCTCAGGAGGGACGAACGGATAGATGGCTCAAGGCTCATCTGGCTATATGTGCCAAAAAATGTGAGGGTGAAAATGGTCGCATACAAGCTAAACGGTCGTGTCATAGCAATAACGAACAAAAGCCCATACTACGCTCGCATCAATCCTTTGGGCAGTTCTGACACACATCGCTTGAGTGTCATAGTGAAATTTGAAGATGGCGAATCAGTTGAGCTACCAGAGATAAAGTTCACAACTTCAAAAAGCTTGAGCAATCACTCTGATGCCAGCGAGACACAACGCGATGGCTAACAGACGCAAAAGCCAAGATGAAGAAATGTGCTCAGAGAGCGCTGCGCCGATTTGAGCTCCAAAAGCCATACCAACGCCCAAAGCGACCACCTTGTAAGCATCAACTGAGACACCGTTAAGCACATGTGTCATAGCACCGACGAGTGCGTTGACGCACACAACAGGCATTGATGTGGCTGTGGCGATGTGGGGCGGCATCTTGAGAAGCCATATGAGCAGTGGCACAAACATTATCCCACCGCCTACACCAGCAAAGCTCCCGATACACCCGATAAGGCTACCAAGGAGATATGCCATCAGGTTGTTTCCCCTCATCTCAATATGCGAACGATCAGTGTGTTGCGGTGCTTTTACAGTCTCGTGCCCTTTGATCGGTCGCACAAATAACCGAAGTGAAATGAGCAACAGCAGTGCGCCGAAGATGATGTTGAAAGCCTTCCTCTCAACAAAGCCCGTTAAGAAAGCGCCAACTATGCTACCTGGGACTAAGCTGATGGAGAGAGCTATAGCACAACTGTAATTGATACGGTTCAGACGGGCGTATGCCATTGACCCGAAAACAGCGTTTATGAAAACCGACAAAAGCGATATGAGAACAAGGGTTTCAGGTTCTTCGCTTGGGTGCATGAGGAGCAAAAGCGGCATAAGAATGAAACCGCCACCAGCACCGATAATGCATCCATACATGCCACTGAAGAAACCGATTACAACGAGCAGTGCGTATTTCACTTGCCATCGCTCCAGACGCCGTAAGCGCTGGGTCAAACTTCTTTGGCTGGTTTGCGCTTGCTCCCTTCGGTGCTTCTTCTCAGTTCGATTGTGACTTCAACTTTCCCACCATGCGGTGTAACCTCTTTATAGGCTACTTCGTAACCGTCCATTACAGCATAGATGTGCAGAGGGGATGTTGGGAGACCTTCAAAATTGGCGTGCCCATTCACATCCGACTTGGAATAGAACAGCGTATCCGTCGCCTTCCTCAACTTCCCGTGATGCGCGTCATGTTGCTTAAACCATCTTGCGAGCGCCTCAACCACTATCGGGTTGACCCTGCTTTGCGCTACAACCACTACAGCACTTTCAATCGGCGCCCTTGTCTCTGCGTCAATCACACTCACGAGGAGGCTTACGCCCTTCGTTACTATCACCTTGCCAACTTCTGCCCTCACAAACTCTTTCACCTCAGGTTTGAGCAGTTGCTCAACCGCTTCTTTTGGCAACGAAACAATTGTGGGGGCAAACCCTTCAACTTGGATTGTTAGCGTGACAGTGAACTCAATTCCCCTTGCAACAAGCATCGGTATTCTTTGGCGTAATGCTTTCTCGCCGATGAGGACGCTGAAGCGACCGTTTTCATCCGTCTCAGCACGCAGGTCAAAATAGTCAGCGAATGTGAACTGTCCCCCAAGCCTTGTAGCGCCACTTATCCTTAGCGATGTGACTCTGAAAGGTCTTTTGGCGATGGCGTTACCGTCTTCATCAACCAACTGCCCTTCAACGCGAAGGTCTGGAAGCCTGTTTCCCTCACGCCTCTCGGTGAGCATCCTCGGCAGTTGAAGCGCAACAAGGTCAACCTTGATCACTGAGCCGTTGGTGAGCTTCACCGTCTGTGATTTGATTGATGTGCTAAGCAAACGGCGAATTATCTGCGGAGCCTTCGCAAACACACCGCCTACCGCTGCCACTTCGTATTCGCCTTCCTCGGGAACACGCACAAGATACATCCCAAACTCATCGACAGGGGCTTGCTGCCAATCTTCACTGCCAACTTTTCGGTAGACCACTTGCGCATCGGGTAAGACGACACCGTCATCTGTCTTCACAAATCCCCACACCACAGCCTCTCCTTGAGACGCTATTGGGCGAAGCGTCACCCAGACACCAACACGAGCGTCATCAGCCAGAAGGCGAGTTTGAGATGTGGCTATGAGCACTTGCTGTGCTTCCAATATGGCTCGCACAGTGTAGTTCCCCACGCTCAAACCATCGAAGGAGAACTGTCCATTCGCGTTCGTTGTCACAACACGAGGCAGGTTATGGCGAGCACGCAACGCATCTTCTGGTGACGAGAGCATCACTGTAACGCCACCCTTCGGTGTCTGCCCATCGGTGTCAAAAACAGTCCCCCTAACTTCGCCACAAAAGCCATCGGCTACCAACAGAAGGGGCAGGATGATGTGAAAGCAAACCGCATACCTTGCACGCAACATTCAAAAACACCCCCCCTCTGGATGAGGACGCACCTTGATTGTTGTGCAGTTTGGATGCCGTCTTCGCCATACTGAATTCTTGCAAGCCACCATTAATGATGACGCTAAATTGGTGTGATGGTTCTAAGTGGCTTTCAGGGCACTCGTGAGTTTGTGTTTGCGAGGTGATAAGCATGGGCGAAGTGAAGACATTTGATGTTGCTGTCATAGGTGGTGGACCTGCTGGCTATGTTGCCGCTATAAGGGCTGCGCAAGCGGGCATGCATACAGTGTTGATTGAGCGCTCCGAACTCGGTGGCACATGCCTCAACAGGGGTTGCATACCGACGAAGGCTATGTTGCATGT
>Ga0272445_1002198_pt1 | contig 13758 bp, 7 predicted proteins | sample YNPCB0031_FD_194404 | JGI IMG/M metagenome (GOLD analysis project Ga0272445, IMG submission 194404) | Hot spring sediment microbial communities from Yellowstone National Park, WY, United States - YNP-CB-003-1 | ecosystem: Environmental > Aquatic > Thermal springs > Hot (42-90C) > Sediment... | reverse complement strand
CATTTTTCATTACACGGTTTATATTTCTGGAAACGGAGTTCACCATCAACACCCACACACAGCATTTAGAAAGAATAAATGTTATACTATGAAACGAAATCAAGAAGACTCACCCAACTTAACATTGCGGAGATAAACAACCGCTCCCCTGATCCCACCAAAAGCCTCGATAAGATCCCCCCACCTCTCCATGAACTTCTCAGAAACCAGAGGAACAACCCTTTCCTTCAGTTTAGGAACGTAAGACTCAATCATTTCCTGAAGACCGAAAGAACCATCAATCATCTCAACAACCTTATCCCTCAAAATCAACGATCTTAAGACCTTTCTTAACTTATCAACCCCCACCAAAAAACCCAAACCCTCAACAACCTTCCTCAACTCCCTGAAATCAAGAGGTTTCCCAGCCCTCCTCAAAGCCTCCAAAACCAGGTCCTCAATATCCTCATCCCGCAAAATGTCATAAACCTCGAAAACAATACCAAGGCTCTTGATTTTGTAAACCTCCTTTTTCTTCATGAAGTAACCCCCCATGAAATAGAAAGAAGACCCCGAATGACATTTAAACAGATTATCCTTTTCCTCCGTCAAATCAAGCGTGAAAACCTCCAATTCCAGATATTTAAACCCCCATAACAGAAATAACCATAAGAAAACAAAACACAACATAACATAAACGACCCGAGAGGAATCACGCATGAATCACAAAATCGTTACAAACGGTGTGATTCCCACGCTTAGACCTCACGCTCAATTTAATCAAAACCTAAAAAAACAAAAACAGTTCTTGCCCACACACACTTCCAGTAACTGGTGAGTTACTGAAAACAGCTTCTTGCTAGAAGTGGTTAGGAATAGAGGGTATATAAAGCCAATCAAAACCAAACCACGCACAAAACCAAACCCGATTTCTCACAAAAAACCAAACCGAAAACCCAAAACCAAAAACACACTCGATAACCACACCTAACAGAGAAACTTCAAACCAATAAGCTTATACATAGGTGGTTTAAGAGCAAGAGAGCAAGGACTTTATTGGTTTGAAGTTTCTCTCGGTTGTTGTGGGCTTGGTTGTGGGCTGGGCTGTGGGCTTGGCTTCTTTCGTAGATCTAATAGTTCTAACGGTATTCCTCCAAGCATCTCTCTAATTTTATTGGAAATAAACATGTATTCGGGTTTGAGAACGTAAACAGAGTTTCTTCCTCGACCTGAAACATCAATCAAGCCCTTCTCCTTATAAACTTTTGCTATACCTCGATATGTTGAAGAACCCTTAACCTCACCATGAATGAACAAATCAAGAAGAAAAACCTTGTGAAGCTCGACATTCACTTCATTAGCTGAAATGAAAGGATTAATCAGTTCTTCAACCTTCTTGATCAATGATTCATCATTCAACATCATGTTGATCCGCATTAGTATATCCCTGACCTCATTATTGAAAATCGTATTAACGCTTAAATCTTTGATGTTCTTGTTCACGTTAAAAGTGAACTCAAGCCGGTTCAAGACCTTACCGTTAATTTTATTGACGGCTTTTGAGTAAGTCTTAACCTGGAAACCTTTCTTCATTGTAACATAGTATTTCAACCCGAAATCAGAACCCCACGACACAAAAGACTGATTAGAGACATCATATTTCACCGTTTTTGAACTCCCTTCAAGAAACCTCAATGAATTAAGAAGCCTCAACTTATCAACATAAGAATCATGACATAACTCAACTTGCGTAACCTTGATAGTTAAATCCTCCCAGAAACCAAACAGCTTACTCCATAAATCCTCAACAATAAACGGAAGGTCATTCACAATGAAATCAACAACCAAGTGATTAGCTTTAAGAAACGAATTAAATTCGAATCCGCTTTTATAGGGATCAACCCAATTCGTAGAAAACGACTCGTAACCGGAATAATCAAAACCAACCTTGGTTTTAGCGTATTCAATCCCGTTAATGAAAACCCTGATTAAGGGAGGAGTAAACCTCTCAAGGTAAGGTTTAACCTCAACCCGCATGAAACTGTTTAAAGGAAAATAGAAAACTTTAACTTGCCGAATACTATTCCCGAATTTCTCGAAATATGAGATAAGTCTTGACTCCAGGATTTGCTCCTTGGTTAGTTCAAGGTTTTCAATAGCATAGAGATCTCCAGAAACTTTCGAAAACGAAGCAAAATCCCCTCCTCCATACCTCAACAAATTATTACACTTGTTTACGTCATCAACCTCAATCCCTTTTCGAAACCCGATCTTCAAACAGGTTATTGTTCTATAAATGCTGAAAAAATGATCAGTCATTTGCTTGAACGTGTTGGTTTCACGATAGGTCTTATACCTCTTATAATTGTCGTAATCAGAAAGATCGGAGAAAAAACTCGGATAAGCCTTAACCCAAACACGATCTATGTAGAAATTATTTAACGAAAAAACAGAACTTAAACTTCCATTAGAGGAGGATCCCACGACTCACAATTCACCTCAACACTCTCTTAACCATCTCAAGCAAACAGTCCTCACGATGCTTACAAATGCTACATCTGAAATACCTATCGCTGAAATGACCGAAACATCGAGGAACTCGTTTCCGCATAACTCACTCCCTAAGCTTATCAACCCACTCACAAATCGTCCTGAACAGATCAAGACGCTTCTCGAACAGCTTATAGATCAGGTAGTCAGTAGGTATAACGAACTTATCAATCCGCTCAAACCCTGTTTGAGTTCTTCTTGAGATGTTAAGAGTAATCCTATTCTCCCGTATGAAGATCGTTAAGATTGTGTTCTCTCCTTTAATGGTTATCGGCTTCTCAACCTCTTTCTCAACCTCTTTCTCAACCTCTACCTTCTCCTCCCTCTTCTCCTCCTTCTTCTCTTCAGCCATTAGGTTACACCACAAGATATAACTTCTTTCAGAGTTTATAAACTTGACTCAAATCAAAACAGAGAACCAGAACGGATTATGCGTATTTGACTAAAATAATTCAATAGACTTATAAGCTTCCAACCGGGAAAAAAATTTGGGAAAAGAAATGACTCAAGAATACATCAAAATCGTAAAGGAGATAAAACCGATAAGAACACACGTTTATCGATACGGGAGAATATCCATAAATCTCCCTGAACACACAATTGGTAAAAAAGCAATTGTTAAAGTCCTGGTTATTGATTAGCATAACCACTCCTCCCAACCAGATAAGGAATTCTCTGAAAAGCCCATCTATGAGCGGTAGAAGGAGGTAATTTATCTTTAAGGAAGTTGTAAACAGCTCTTGAATCCCTCTCACGCTCATACAACTCAATAGCCTTACTCAACAACTCCTTCCTAGACCCACGTTTCCTAGAGCTTAACTCCAACAACCGCTTCTTTATATGCCTCATCCTAATCTTCTCGTATTCCTGGAAAACCGGATAATAGAGAGGATAATAATCAATGTATTCCTTCTTAATAAGCTTCATAAAGCTCGGAAGCATCACGACCTGGTAACCCTTAGCTAAACCCACAATTGGATCTAACCCCAGACTCCGAGCAAACTCCTGAACATCACGACCTTGATCAGCAACCTCCTCATCACTCAAAGGTCTCACACTAACCCTAAAATTAACCTTATTGATGATCTGCCTCGGAATCTCCTCACTCGGAGTCGTGAAAATGATCCCAGCCGATAATGTCCTAGCTAGATTTAACAATTCCATAAACCTAATTTTCTCCTCCTCCCACCACGTAAGACGGTTAATAAAGAAACCCGCATCATCAAGTATTAAGATAGGAATCCTCTTCTTTTTGTTTAGATAAGACCGCATGATCCTGATCACATCATCTAAATTAAAAAAGAGATGCTTGAGAACACTATCCCACGAACCAAGAACCTCATAAGCAGTCCATAGAGCATATGAAGTTTTCCCGTAACCCATTGGTCCATAAACGTATGCGGTAACAATCGAATTATTTCTGTAAGCTTCCTTGATTAAACTACTGAGATACATTCACCCTCCCCACATAAAGACCCTTATTCTTAAGACCCAGAAGACCGCTCTCCTCAAGAACATCTACTATAATCCTAAACTTCAAGTTTGTCCTCACAACAGATATGAAACCCAGATCACAATAAGCTAAAACCAGATGATACACAAATCTTTCATAAAGATGAAAATCCTCGTCATAATTCTTATAAATCTCATTAACATAAGAACGCAACAACTCACCTTCATTAGAACTCGAATTCAAACTCCTACACCTATCTCTATTAAGAAAGTTAATGATAGGTTTCACAATCTTTCTGAACCTCCTCAAAACCTCCTCCTCTACTTCTTTAGGAATAATGTTCATTAAGTGCTCAACACAAACCAGAAAGTGATCATCCAGGATCTTAGCACAATAGTTAATCTGATTCAGTAGCAACTCCTCATAGCTCATGACCGGTTCAATTACTTTCTTAATAGAGGATTCCATGTTCTGGACCATACACCATCAGCTCATTTTTCATTACACGGTTTATATTTCTGGAAACGGAGTTCACCATCAACACCCACACACAGCATTTAGAAAGAATAAATGTTATACTATGAAACGAAATCAAGAAGACTCACCCAACTTAACATTACGGAGATAAACAACCGCTCCCCTGATCCCACCAAAAGCCTCGATGAGATCCCCCCACCTCTCCATGAACTTCTCAGAAACCAGAGGAACAACCCTTTCCTTCAGTTTGGGAACGTAAGACTCAACCATTTCCTGAAGACCGAAAGAACCATCAATCATCTCAACAACCTTATCCCTCAAAATCAACGATTTTAAGACCTTTCTTAACTTTTCAACCCCCACCAAAAAACCCAAACCTTCAATAGCCTTCCTCAACTCCCTGAAATCAAGAGGTTTCCCAGCCTTCCTCAAAGCCTCCAAAACCAGGTCCTCAATATCCTCATCCCGCAAAATGTCATAAACCTCGAAAACAATATCAAGACTCTTGATTTTGTAAACCCCCTTTTTCTTCATGAAGTAACCCCCCATAAAATAGAAAGAAGACCCCGAATGACATTTAAACAGATTATCCTTTTCCTCCATCAAATCAAGCGTGAAAACCTCCAATTCCAGATATTTAAACCCCCATAACAGAAATAACCATAGAGAAACAAAACACAACATAACATAAACGACCCGAGAGGAATCACGCATGAATCACAAAATCGTTACAAACGGTGTGATTCCCACGCTTAGACCTCACGCTCAATTTAATCAAAATCTAAAAAAACAAAAACAGTTCTTGCCCACACACACTTCCAGTAACTGGTGAGTTACTGAAAACAGCTTCTTGCTAGAAGTGGTTAGGAATAGAGGGTATATAAAGCCAATCAAAACCAAACCACGCACAAAACCAAACCCGATTTCTCACAAAAAACCAAACCGAAAACCCAAAACCAAAAACACACTCGATAACCACACCTAACAGAGAAACTTCAAACCAATAAGCTTATACATAGGTGGTTTAAGAGCAAGAGAGCAAGGACTTTATTGGTTTGAAGTTTCTCTCGGTTGTTGTGGGCTTGGTTGTGGGCTGGGCTGTGGGCTTGGCTTCTTTCGTAGATCTAATAGTTCTAACGGTATTCCTCCAAGCATCTCTCTAATTTTATTGGAAATAAACATGTATTCGGGTTTGAGAACGTAAACAGAGTTTCTTCCTCGACCTGAAACATCAATCAAGCCCTTCTCCTTATAAACTTTTGCTATACCTCGATATGTTGAAGAACCCTTAACCTCACCATGAATGAACAAATCAAGAAGAAAAACCTTGTGAAGCTCGACATTCACTTCATTAGCTGAAATGAAAGGATTAATCAGTTCTTCAACCTTCTTGATCAATGATTCATCATTCAACATCATGTTGATCCGCATTAGTATATCCCTGACCTCATTATTGAAAATCGTATTAACGCTTAAATCTTTGATGTTCTTGTTCACGTTAAAAGTGAACTCAAGCCGGTTCAAGACCTTACCGTTAATTTTATTGACGGCTTTTGAGTAAGTCTTAACCTGGAAACCTTTCTTCATTGTAACATAGTATTTCAACCCGAAATCAGAACCCCACGACACAAAAGACTGATTAGAGACATCATATTTCACCGTTTTTGAACTCCCTTCAAGAAACCTCAATGAATTAAGAAGCCTCAACTTATCAACATAAGAATCATGACATAACTCAACTTGCGTAACCTTGATAGTTAAATCCTCCCAGAAACCAAACAGCTTACTCCATAAATCCTCAACAATAAACGGAAGGTCATTCACAATGAAATCAACAACCAAGTGATTAGCTTTAAGAAACGAATTAAATTCGAATCCGCTTTTATAGGGATCAACCCAATTCGTAGAAAACGACTCGTAACCGGAATAATCAAAACCAACCTTGGTTTTAGCGTATTCAATCCCGTTAATGAAAACCCTGATTAAGGGAGGAGTAAACCTCTCAAGGTAAGGTTTAACCTCAACCCGCATGAAACTGTTTAAAGGAAAATAGAAAACTTTAACTTGCCGAATACTATTCCCGAATTTCTCGAAATATGAGATAAGTCTTGACTCCAGGATTTGCTCCTTGGTTAGTTCAAGGTTTTCAATAGCATAGAGATCTCCAGAAACTTTCGAAAACGAAGCAAAATCCCCTCCTCCATACCTCAACAAATTATTACACTTGTTTACGTCATCAACCTCAATCCCTTTTCGAAACCCGATCTTCAAACAGGTTATTGTTCTATAAATGCTGAAAAAATGATCAGTCATTTGCTTGAACGTGTTGGTTTCACGATAGGTCTTATACCTCTTATAATTGTCGTAATCAGAAAGATCGGAGAAAAAACTCGGATAAGCCTTAACCCAAACACGATCTATGTAGAAATTATTTAACGAAAAAACAGAACTTAAACTTCCATTAGAGGAGGATCCCACGACTCACAATTCACCTCAACACTCTCTTAACCATCTCAAGCAAACAGTCCTCACGATGCTTACAAATGCTACATCTGAAATACCTATCGCTGAAATGACCGAAACATCGAGGAACTCGTTTCCGCATAACTCACTCCCTAAGCTTATCAACCCACTCACAAATCGTCCTGAACAGATCAAGACGCTTCTCGAACAGCTTATAGATCAGGTAGTCAGTAGGTATAACGAACTTATCAATCCGCTCAAACCCTGTTTGAGTTCTTCTTGAGATGTTAAGAGTAATCCTATTCTCCCGTATGAAGATCGTTAAGATTGTGTTCTCTCCTTTAATGGTTATCGGCTTCTCAACCTCTTTCTCAACCTCTTTCTCAACCTCTACCTTCTCCTCCCTCTTCTCCTCCTTCTTCTCTTCAGCCATTAGGTTACACCACAAGATATAACTTCTTTCAGAGTTTATAAACTTGACTCAAATCAAAACAGAGAACCAGAACGGATTATGCGTATTTGACTAAAATAATTCAATAGACTTATAAGCTTCCAACCGGGAAAAAAATTTGGGAAAAGAAATGACTCAAGAATACATCAAAATCGTAAAGGAGATAAAACCGATAAGAACACACGTTTATCGATACGGGAGAATATCCATAAATCTCCCTGAACACACAATTGGTAAAAAAGCAATTGTTAAAGTCCTGGTTATTGATTAGCATAACCACTCCTCCCAACCAGATAAGGAATTCTCTGAAAAGCCCATCTATGAGCGGTAGAAGGAGGTAATTTATCTTTAAGGAAGTTGTAAACAGCTCTTGAATCCCTCTCACGCTCATACAACTCAATAGCCTTACTCAACAACTCCTTCCTAGACCCACGTTTCCTAGAGCTTAACTCCAACAACCGCTTCTTTATATGCCTCATCCTAATCTTCTCGTATTCCTGGAAAACCGGATAATAGAGAGGATAATAATCAATGTATTCCTTCTTAATAAGCTTCATAAAGCTCGGAAGCATCACGACCTGGTAACCCTTAGCTAAACCCACAATTGGATCTAACCCCAGACTCCGAGCAAACTCCTGAACATCACGACCTTGATCAGCAACCTCCTCATCACTCAAAGGTCTCACACTAACCCTAAAATTAACCTTATTGATGATCTGCCTCGGAATCTCCTCACTCGGAGTCGTGAAAATGATCCCAGCCGATAATGTCCTAGCTAGATTTAACAATTCCATAAACCTAATTTTCTCCTCCTCCCACCACGTAAGACGGTTAATAAAGAAACCCGCATCATCAAGTATTAAGATAGGAATCCTCTTCTTTTTGTTTAGATAAGACCGCATGATCCTGATCACATCATCTAAATTAAAAAAGAGATGCTTGAGAACACTATCCCACGAACCAAGAACCTCATAAGCAGTCCATAGAGCATATGAAGTTTTCCCGTAACCCATTGGTCCATAAACGTATGCGGTAACAATCGAATTATTTCTGTAAGCTTCCTTGATTAAACTACTGAGATACATTCACCCTCCCCACATAAAGACCCTTATTCTTAAGACCCAGAAGACCGCTCTCCTCAAGAACATCTACTATAATCCTAAACTTCAAGTTTGTCCTCACAACAGATATGAAACCCAGATCACAATAAGCTAAAACCAGATGATACACAAATCTTTCATAAAGATGAAAATCCTCGTCATAATTCTTATAAATCTCATTAACATAAGAACGCAACAACTCACCTTCATTAGAACTCGAATTCAAACTCCTACACCTATCTCTATTAAGAAAGTTAATGATAGGTTTCACAATCTTTCTGAACCTCCTCAAAACCTCCTCCTCTACTTCTTTAGGAATAATGTTCATTAAGTGCTCAACACAAACCAGAAAGTGATCATCCAGGATCTTAGCACAATAGTTAATCTGATTCAGTAGCAACTCCTCATAGCTCATGACCGGTTCAATTACTTTCTTAATAGAGGATTCCATGTTCTGGACCATACACCATCAGCTCATTTTTCATTACACGGTTTATATTTCTGGAAACGGAGTTCACCATCAACACCCACACACAGCATTTAGAAAGAATAAATGTTATACTATGAAACGAAATCAAGAAGACTCACCCAACTTAACATTACGGAGATAAACAACCGCTCCCCTGATCCCACCAAAAGCCTCGATGAGATCCCCCCACCTCTCCATGAACTTCTCAGAAACCAGAGGAACAACCCTTTCCTTCAGTTTGGGAACGTAAGACTCAACCATTTCCTGAAGACCGAAAGAACCATCAATCATCTCAACAACCTTATCCCTCAAAATCAACGATTTTAAGACCTTTCTTAACTTATCAACCCCCACCAAAAAACCCAAACCCTCAATAGCCTTCCTCAACTCCCTGAAATCAAGAGGTTTCCCAGCCCTCCTCAAAGCCTCCAAAACCAGGTCCTCAATATCCTCATCCCGCAAAATGTCATAAACCTCGAAAACAATATCAAAACTCTTGATTTTGTAAACCTCCTTTTTCTTCATGAAGTAACCCCCCATGAAATAGAAAGAAGACCCCGAATGACATTTAAACAGATTATCCTTTTCCTCCATCAAATCAAGCGTGAAAATCTCCAATTCCAGATATTTAAACCCCCATAACAGAAATAACCATAGAGAAACAAAACACAACATAACATAAACGACCCGAGAGGAATCACGCATGAATCACAAAATCGTTACAAACGGTGTGATTCTCACGCTTAGACCTCACGCTCAATTTAATCAAAACCTAAAAAAACAAAAACAGTTCTTGCCCACACACACTTCCAGTAACTGGTGAGTTACTGAAAACAGCTTCTTGCTAGAAGTGGTTAGGAATAGAGGGTATATAAAGCCAATCAAAACCAAACCACGCACAAAACCAAACCCGATTTCTCACAAAAAACCAAACCGAAAACCCAAAACCAAAAACACACTCGATAACCACACCTAACAGAGAAACTTCAAACCAATAAGCTTATACATAGGTGGTTTAAGAGCAAGAGAGCAAGGACTTTATTGGTTTGAAGTTTCTCTCGGTTGTTGTGGGCTTGGTTGTGGGCTGGGCTGTGGGCTTGGCTTCTTTCGTAGATCTAATAGTTCTAACGGTATTCCTCCAAGCATCTCTCTAATTTTATTGGAAATAAACATGTATTCGGGTTTGAGAACGTAAACAGAGTTTCTTCCTCGACCTGAAACATCAATCAAGCCCTTCTCCTTATAAACTTTTGCTATACCTCGATATGTTGAAGAACCCTTAACCTCACCATGAATGAACAAATCAAGAAGAAAAACCTTGTGAAGCTCGACATTCACTTCATTAGCTGAAATGAAAGGATTAATCAGTTCTTCAACCTTCTTGATCAATGATTCATCATTCAACATCATGTTGATCCGCATTAGTATATCCCTGACCTCATTATTGAAAATCGTATTAACGCTTAAATCTTTGATGTTCTTGTTCACGTTAAAAGTGAACTCAAGCCGGTTCAAGACCTTACCGTTAATTTTATTGACGGCTTTTGAGTAAGTCTTAACCTGGAAACCTTTCTTCATTGTAACATAGTATTTCAACCCGAAATCAGAACCCCACGACACAAAAGACTGATTAGAGACATCATATTTCACCGTTTTTGAACTCCCTTCAAGAAACCTCAATGAATTAAGAAGCCTCAACTTATCAACATAAGAATCATGACATAACTCAACTTGCGTAACCTTGATAGTTAAATCCTCCCAGAAACCAAACAGCTTACTCCATAAATCCTCAACAATAAACGGAAGGTCATTCACAATGAAATCAACAACCAAGTGATTAGCTTTAAGAAACGAATTAAATTCGAATCCGCTTTTATAGGGATCAACCCAATTCGTAGAAAACGACTCGTAACCGGAATAATCAAAACCAACCTTGGTTTTAGCGTATTCAATCCCGTTAATGAAAACCCTGATTAAGGGAGGAGTAAACCTCTCAAGGTAAGGTTTAACCTCAACCCGCATGAAACTGTTTAAAGGAAAATAGAAAACTTTAACTTGCCGAATACTATTCCCGAATTTCTCGAAATATGAGATAAGTCTTGACTCCAGGATTTGCTCCTTGGTTAGTTCAAGGTTTTCAATAGCATAGAGATCTCCAGAAACTTTCGAAAACGAAGCAAAATCCCCTCCTCCATACCTCAACAAATTATTACACTTGTTTACGTCATCAACCTCAATCCCTTTTCGAAACCCGATCTTCAAACAGGTTATTGTTCTATAAATGCTGAAAAAATGATCAGTCATTTGCTTGAACGTGTTGGTTTCACGATAGGTCTTATACCTCTTATAATTGTCGTAATCAGAAAGATCGGAGAAAAAACTCGGATAAGCCTTAACCCAAACACGATCTATGTAGAAATTATTTAACGAAAAAACAGAACTTAAACTTCCATTAGAGGAGGATCCCACGACTCACAATTCACCTCAACACTCTCTTAACCATCTCAAGCAAACAGTCCTCACGATGCTTACAAATGCTACATCTGAAATACCTATCGCTGAAATGACCGAAACATCGAGGAACTCGTTTCCGCATAACTCACTCCCTAAGCTTATCAACCCACTCACAAATCGTCCTGAACAGATCAAGACGCTTCTCGAACAGCTTATAGATCAGGTAGTCAGTAGGTATAACGAACTTATCAATCCGCTCAAACCCTGTTTGAGTTCTTCTTGAGATGTTAAGAGTAATCCTATTCTCCCGTATGAAGATCGTTAAGATTGTGTTCTCTCCTTTAATGGTTATCGGCTTCTCAACCTCTTTCTCAACCTCTTTCTCAACCTCTACCTTCTCCTCCCTCTTCTCCTCCTTCTTCTCTTCAGCCATTAGGTTACACCACAAGATATAACTTCTTTCAGAGTTTATAAACTTGACTCAAATCAAAACAGAGAACCAGAACGGATTATGCGTATTTGACTAAAATAATTCAATAGACTTATAAGCTTCCAACCGGGAAAAAAATTTGGGAAAAGAAATGACTCAAGAATACATCAAAATCGTAAAGGAGATAAAACCGATAAGAACACACGTTTATCGATACGGGAGAATATCCATAAATCTCCCTGAACACACAATTGGTAAAAAAGCAATTGTTAAAGTCCTGGTTATTGATTAGCATAACCACTCCTCCCAACCAGATAAGGAATTCTCTGAAAAGCCCATCTATGAGCGGTAGAAGGAGGTAATTTATCTTTAAGGAAGTTGTAAACAGCTCTTGAATCCCTCTCACGCTCATACAACTCAATAGCCTTACTCAACAACTCCTTCCTAGACCCACGTTTCCTAGAGCTTAACTCCAACAACCGCTTCTTTATATGCCTCATCCTAATCTTCTCGTATTCCTGGAAAACCGGATAATAGAGAGGATAATAATCAATGTATTCCTTCTTAATAAGCTTCATAAAGCTCGGAAGCATCACGACCTGGTAACCCTTAGCTAAACCCACAATTGGATCTAACCCCAGACTCCGAGCAAACTCCTGAACATCACGACCTTGATCAGCAACCTCCTCATCACTCAAAGGTCTCACACTAACCCTAAAATTAACCTTATTGATGATCTGCCTCGGAATCTCCTCACTCGGAGTCGTGAAAATGATCCCAGCCGATAATGTCCTAGCTAGATTTAACAATTCCATAAACCTAATTTTCTCCTCCTCCCACCACGTAAGACGGTTAATAAAGAAACCCGCATCATCAAGTATTAAGATAGGAATCCTCTTCTTTTTGTTTAGATAAGACCGCATGATCCTGATCACATCATCTAAATTAAAAAAGAGATGCTTGAGAACACTATCCCACGAACCAAGAACCTCATAAGCAGTCCATAGAGCATATGAAGTTTTCCCGTAACCCATTGGTCCATAAACGTATGCGGTAACAATCGAATTATTTCTGTAAGCTTCCTTGATTAAACTACTGAGATACATTCACCCTCCCCACATAAAGACCCTTATTCTTAAGACCCAGAAGACCGCTCTCCTCAAGAACATCTACTATAATCCTAAACTTCAAGTTTGTCCTCACAACAGATATGAAACCCAGATCACAATAAGCTAAAACCAGATGATACACAAATCTTTCATAAAGATGAAAATCCTCGTCATAATTCTTATAAATCTCATTAACATAAGAACGCAACAACTCACCTTCATTAGAACTCGAATTCAAACTCCTACACCTATCTCTATTAAGAAAGTTAATGATAGGTTTCACAATCTTTCTGAACCTCCTCAAAACCTCCTCCTCTACTTCTTTAGGAATAATGTTCATTAAGTGCTCAACACAAACCAGAAAGTGATCATCCAGGATCTTAGCACAATAGTTAATCTGATTCAGTAGCAACTCCTCATAGCTCATGACCGGTTCAATTACTTTCTTAATAGAGGATTCCATGTTCTGGACCATACACCATCAGCTCATTTTTCATTACACGGTTTATATTTCTGGAAACGGAGTTCACCATCAACACCCACACACAGCATTTAGAAAGAATAAATGTTATACTATGAAACGAAATCAAGAAGACTCACCCAACTTAACATTACGGAGATAAACAACCGCTCCCCTGATCCCACCAAAAGCCTCGATGAGATCCCCCCACCTCTCCATGAACTTCTCAGAAACCAGAGGAACAACCCTTTCCTTCAGTTTGGGAACGTAAGACTCAACCATTTCCTGAAGACCGAAAGAACCATCAATCATCTCAACAACCTTATCCCTCAAAATCAACGATTTTAAGACCTTTCTTAACTT
>Ga0272445_1002192_pt1 | contig 13803 bp, 9 predicted proteins | sample YNPCB0031_FD_194404 | JGI IMG/M metagenome (GOLD analysis project Ga0272445, IMG submission 194404) | Hot spring sediment microbial communities from Yellowstone National Park, WY, United States - YNP-CB-003-1 | ecosystem: Environmental > Aquatic > Thermal springs > Hot (42-90C) > Sediment... | reverse complement strand
CCCGCGGTGGGATCGGGGCCCGTGGTGGGATCGGAACCCGCGGTGGGATCGGGGCCCGTGGTGGGGCCGGAACCCGCGGTGGGATCGGGGCCCGTGGTGGTTGTTGTAGGGGCGGGTTCAGAACCCGCCCCTACGGAACCCGCCCCTACAACACCCGCGCCCACCGATCCCGTCCCTACACCCCCCGCACGTTCGGTGATAATAATGATGCCATGTACATGATTGGGCATGACCACAAACGCATCCAACTGCACATTGGGGACATGATTGGGTAGGTCCTGCCAGGTCTGGACAACGATTTGGCCGGCCTCATTTAGATGCATTTCTCCGTCTATGATTTCGCCGAAGAGGCATTCCCGACCGTGGGTGCAGATAGTGATGAAATAAGCCCCTGGCTGGGTGTAATCGTACCCCTTTAGGCGGATGCTGCGACGGTGGTGCTTTTTGGGGTCATAGGCCATAAATCCCCTTTGTTCCAAAAACCGTTCCATTCCCCTTAATCCCATCCTCCCCTAAATCCCTCTCAGCAGCGGCTCGCCCATCAATCGGCAAAGGGTGCGACATAAGGAAACGAACCAAACGCAGACTGCTTGTACCCTTCCACAAAGACCCCACGGGAAACACAGACCAGGGGAGCACCTCCACCGAAACTGAAACCCGCTGAGTAAATTCTTTGCGCCCTAACACCGCCTCACCCCGAAAGTCTAAGGTAGATAGTACCTCATTTAGGTAAGCCTGCTCTCCGATTTTTCTAGCAAACCCTCCGCTCTCTACTCCCCGCTGTATGGTCTCCTCAATGAGCGACACATTCTGAATCATGGGCATGTGCCTTTTTCTTTCCAGCTCCCCCCGCCGGAACCTCCCATGCATCGTAAGGAGGGGGCTTATACTCCCCCCCACCCTCAGAGAGGCCATAAGCTCTCTCACTACCCTCTTTTATACCAGTTGCAATCAAAAACCTTCTAAATGAAGAGAGAGGTTTTGGCGGCGGCCAGCCCGCAGGGCTGGCCGTCGCCTCAGCATGGGGCCGCCGCCCGCCTTCGGCGGGCGGCGGCCCAAAAAATACCACCAACCCGCCTTCAGAAACTCTTTGCATCGAATCGGTATTACTCGGCGCGCTAGTTATCTTTGGCTTCATGCACTCCCCTGCTGCTAAGCTGATAGTATGGGCTATATGCGGAGGGGTGGGGGTCTTTTGGGCGCAGACGCCGTGGTGCTTCCTCTTTGGGATGCGGGGGCTGTCAGGGAATGAAGACTGGAGAGATACGGCCTTCGTAGCATGTGCTTCTAATCCCGGGCTCATTCAGGAAGTGTTGGATGAGCTTACGAAGCCCCTCTCCGATCGCAGGCACATTAACGGGCCGATCGCCGCTGGCGATGGCGGACACAACTTCAATGGCCCTCACCGCTTTGCATGGCACTTCGTGCCCAACCAGTGGAGCTTAGCCGAAATCTCCATAGAGCTATGCGATGGCCGCCCTTACAGCGATGTAGAACAAAACCTACCCTATTGGCTCTATCAAGTGGGGCGCTTCTGCCCATGGGCCTCAGCACCCCTGCGAGAAGTACCCGTACCCAATGCCCTGGCGGCAATTCCCCCAAAACTCTCTCTCAATCCTACGGGAGACCATCTACGCGTAGAGGCTCCCTTCCCATTAGACGGGGCGGTTCTCACACTTTACAACTCCTCTAGCCTACTCATCCTGACTATCCCCCTCTCTGGACCCTCCTGCGAGATTCCACTCCCCCCTCTTCCCAATGGCCTTTACCTTATTCAACTTCACTTCGCCTCTACCTCCGTCTTTCGGCCCCTTTGGCTCCTAAGGTAAACCCACCCCAGCCAAGGGCCCTTTTATTTTACCTTACCCTGAGCCTACAGCACTCCCATAAGCCCTAAACCCTCTCGGTTTTCCGTCCATCCCCCCGCCTTCACTCCATCTGGCCGTATCAAGCCAAAGCTTAGGGATGCTGCTCCCCTCTCTTTTGCCTTGCGCATTCAATGGTATACGTTGGCATGGGCTCCGCTCTCCTTCTCAGCTTCTGTAAGGTTTTCCACCTGGAAAAGCAGGATAAGGGCGAACTCGTATGCCCGCTGAGCCGCCCCCAACTAAAAATCCGCAAGCCCACCCCCTCCTCCCCCTCTTTTACCACTACCTACTTCTCCGGAACGCCCCCAAGGGACTCCGACATTTTTGCCTTGCGGAAAAAATGTATGGCCTGCGATGACCTCCTCTAACTCTAAGGCATTCTCAGCCTTCCCATTCCCGGCTTTTATGCGATTTCATACTTCTGCAGGCAAAGGGCCGAATATAACCTTATGGCCTTTTCTGCACAATTTTTACAAGTCGCCTTTGCATAAAAAACTGCATTTCCGACATACCCCTAAGAAGGCTTTCGCTATAGGCGATTTCGATACAACTCCCCCTTGTATGACCCTCCTCCCTAGCCTATCAGGGATTTTTTGGTGTCAGGGGGCCGCTTTGGAGCGGAGAAGTACTCCCTCTGCGCCAAAGGGTGCAACCTCTCTGTTCGTTTATCTGTATATAGCTCCACGCTGGGCTTGTTGCTTTTGGTTTGCTGCGCACCTGTGTCTGCATTCGGTTCCCAGGGGTCCTGTTCGTATCGAGCATTATTTGGGAAAGCCTCATCCTTATCTCATTTGCGAGGGCTCCACTGGCACATTTCCAATCTTGAACCCTGAAAAGGAGCCGACGCTGCCTAAATGCTTTTTCGACTCTACCCTTCCCGAAAAAACTCAAAAAGATATGCATATGCGTAAAAATGGAACTGCGCCACATTCGGTGGCGGAAAAGACAGAAGTCAACTACCTCCATGAGGAGGTGGTGAAGAACCTTCCGAAAGGAGCGATGGAGCTCCTAATTGCTTTGAGTACACCTGCGCCAAAGGGATTTTGGGGGATCCCGACCCTTCTATGGGGGCCGCCCGGTAGTGGGAAGTCTTCTTTTGTGGAAAGCATGCAAAGAGAGTGGTTTCCCGTCTACACCCTCATTGCCAGCTTGCGTGATCCGACGGACTTCAATGGCCTGCCATTCGCCAAGGGGAACCGCACCCACTTTTTAGTCCCTGCTTGGGTGGAGGATTTTGAGAAACATAAGCAGGGTGTTCTCTTCTTGGATGAGATCAACACGGCTGCGCCAGCAGTGCAGGCGGCCTTACTTCGGTTGGTGTTGGAGCGGCGTTTGGGAAGTTATCAGCTTCCGGCAGGGGTGCGGGTGGTAGCGGCAGCCAATCCGCCCGAATGGGCCCCCCATCACTGGGAAATCGCCTTACCCCTCGCTAATCGCTTCCTGCACATTGAATGGGAAATGCCGGTCTCTACCTTCTTGCACGCGCTGCTTCACCACTATCCTAAAGGTCAGCCCTTCCCCATTGACCCCCAGGCCCACGCCCAAAAGGCCACCCTTTGGAAACAAGTCGTAGCCGCCTTCCTCAAACTTACCCCCAACCACCTCCAAACCCAGCCTACCGACACCTCCCTCGCCTTCGCCTCGCCCCGAACCTGGGAGTATCTCATTGCCCTTTTAGCCACTTGCGACCTCCTGGAATTTCTCCCCATTTACCATCGCTTTAGCAGGGAAATCGTCCATAAGGTCTTTCAAAGTCTCGTCTATGGCACGATCGGAGAAGCAGCCGGCACGGCCTTTGTGGAGTTTTTCTACACAAGGCTCCACCTGCCTGATCCCGAGGATATCTTGGAGGGACGCGCACCATTACCCCCCTCCCTTCGGCTGGATCAAGCCTGGACCCTCTTAGAAGCCCTCACCCAGCAGCTCCAACAGACTCCCTCTGACCATCCCCGCCTCCCCAACCGCCTCACCCACTTCCTCCGAGCGCTCCTCCGATTCTTAGAAAATGACAACGCCACCCCCGAAAAAACCAGTTCCCAATCTCCCCTTCCCAAAGACGAACTGCTGGAAAAAATACTTGCAGAAATCGGCAATCGTCCCCCCGAGAAGCCAAATAGCGGCACCACTCCCTCAGAAGGCACCAGCAGAGCCGATATTGTCTTTCCCTTCCTCCAACAGCTTATGCAAAACGGCTGGCTCAAAGACCACGCCGACTCCGAAACACACATAGCGCTCCTACGACAGCTAAGCAGTTACTTCAAGGAGCTTTATGCGCTCCTGAGAGAGATAGATCCAACTCTATGCGACCCTGAGGAGTTTTTTTCTGAATTTACGGGTGATTACAGCGACTATTCACTCTAAAAAACCTCCAAAATTTTCAAACATATGGGCTTCCAAGGTGTAGAGTTAGAGATTCGGGTGCCCTGCGCTAATGGCGAGGAGCACCCCGTACGAGTCCGTTACACGGACTGGGATGCCATATCCTGTGAAGTTATCTATAATCCCTGCCAAGAGAAGGCGCATGATTCTCCTGACAGCCCGCCCCCTTGCATAAAAATGCTCCAAGATAAGCGGATTTATGTTGAACACCCTGAAGATCGTTGGACCCAGATAAAGTCCATTTATGGAGTCCTCTGGGAAAAGCCCACCCACAGGCTTGCTCTCCTGCGGGGACTTTCGGAGGAGAAGGACCCCGTCGCCGTTCAAATGCTCCTCAAAGCGTTAGAAGACCCAGACCCCACCGTCGCATTCACCGCCGCCGAACTCCTCGGAAACTTTCCAGACGACCCCACCATCTCCGAAGCCTTAGTGGAGAAGATTATCAGCATCTTACGGACTCTGTACAAGTTTCTTCGGGAGGGGAAATGGTTTGGCGGAAGATCCGTTGATATTGATAAAAGACACGATCCCGCTTGGGAGGAGAGTTCTCTCAGAGTTACTTTTGAGGCGGCGGCGTCGGCCCTTGTTTATGTAGGTGTTCCAGACCGCTTCCTTCAGGCTAAACTTCGGGCTGCCATCCACGAGCTAATAGGTCTCTATGCCGAGTTTTACTTCTACGCGCGATGCAGAGAGTATGGGGTTAGATCCCTATTTGTCCGGGATGTAGACTCGCTCATCATAATGGAGCGGGTATTGTCGGTGCTCAGGAGCGTGCTAAGTGTGGTAGGGTCGCTTGGGGATGTGCCTGTGTTTGCGGCCGCAGGCATGCCCATAGAGGAGGAGGATCGCCTCGGGAACTTAGCCAAACACTGGCATAAGCTCTCTGAGGAGCAGAAGCGCAAAGCCATGCAGGCCATGAGAGCATTTAAGATTTTCTGGTGGAGATGGCACCTCCTAAACACAACCTTGAGGATAGAGTAATGCGAGCACCCTCCTTATCACCTGAGGCTTTAGTACGGGCGGGACGTTCTCATGCAGGGAAGGTCTTGCCGTGGTTTGCAAGGACGCTTTATACGACCCCTTATGTAATCACCGAAAACCTACCAGCTCTTGCGGCCCTTGACCAATATGGGCGGGTGTATTTCAACCTGCCATACTTAAAAGACCTCGTTAGGAGAGTAGAAGCGCGGGAGCTCCCCTTAGAAGAAGCCCTCAAGGAGGTCGGTTTCTTATGGTACCATGAGCTCATGCACCAGCTCAGACGCCACCGCCAACGAGCCGAAGCCCTCCAAGCCGACCCCCACCTCTGGAATATCGCCGCAGACCTCGAAATCAACGACGACTGCCCCCCAGACCTCAAATACCCCGTCCAAAACCAACACCGCATGGTCCTCCTACCCGAAGACTTTGGCCTAGAAAAAGGAAAATTAGCCGAAGAGTACTACAAAATGCTCTCCTCGCTCCCCCAATCCCCAAAACGCAAAAAGAAATCCTCTAAATCCAAACGCAAAGATGCTTCTGAACCCCCTGCCACCTCTCACCAGCAGACTTCCTCTGCCTCTAATCACAACGTCCCTCAGCCCTCTCAGGCCCCTCTACCTCCCCCTCCGCCTCAGCTTCTAAACCTGAAGCCCCGCCGGTCTCAAGTCCCATTAGACGAAGGCAGTGGGGTGCATGGCCAAAGTCGGCCTTGGGAACTCCCACCTCCTCAAGAACTTCCTAACGAAGACCAGAATCCAGGGAAGCTGGATGGACAGGTTCTTTCAAAGGGCTTGAAGCCAGGCGTCATGCCGAAGGAGGCGCCTCGGCAAGTAAAACCGGTCAACCGATCGGCCGTGCCTTGGGGGATTCTCCTGCGCCGCTTAGCCGCTCAGAACTTATCCTCGGGAGGCATGCATCAGCTGGATTATACCTTTCAGCGCCCCCATCGTCGAAGCGCCATTCTCCATCCCCTTTACCTTCCTGCCCTCCGAGAGATGCCCAATTTCGCCTCTCGCATCGCCTGCGTTATAGATACCTCAGGGTCAATAGAGGACTACCAGCTCTCCCAGGCCCTTCATGAAGTATGGCGTTTGGCCTATGAGTTTAGAGCTCAGGTAACCGTCATACCCTGCGATAGCGAGCCGAAGGAGCCCGTTTCGCTCTTGTCTCGGAGGGATTGGGACGCACTGGTGAAGAGGGGTCTGCCGGGCGGTGGAGGCACCGACATGCGAGCGGGTCTCAAGGCTGCCTTAGATCTTAGCCCTCGCCCAAACCTGATACTGATTTTCACAAATGGCCGCACTCCCTATCCTGAGAAGGTTCCTAAGGAAGTGCCCGTCCTCTGGATTATCTGGACGTACATGAACGACTCTTACACGCGATCCCGACATCTCTTCCTCACTCGGCCTTGGATCAGGAATCATACCCCCCTACCTCCTATGCCCCCCTGGCATCCCAATCAGGTTATTTTAGCTCCTGCTTCTGTAGACTCTTCTTCACCTCTCCTTCAGATTTTGGAGGAGTGGGAGCCGCTCATAGAATGACGACGATAACGATTTTGAAAGGTAGGAAGCGGGCCTTCTTCCACATCCCCCAGACCTCTCTCCTACGATAAGCCGCTCCGAGAAAGCTCCATCGTTACTGCCCGGGGCAGTCAGCACACGAGCTACCTGCCCCGGGCTCTTTTAATGCCCGAAGCCGCCCTTCAGAGTCTCCAAGCCCGACTTCCCCAGCTCTCAGGTAAAACCGAGAGTTTCCGCTCCAGGCAGTAGCAGGATCGTCGTCTCTCGTTACTCACCTACGTCCTTTCTAAGTAGATATATGGCAAAGGATTTGAAAAAAGTCTCATAGTTGGCGCCTCAGGCGGCTCGCTGGGACTTGTACTTACACCAGCGCCGGGGATGTGCGGCCAAGAAAGAAAATCGTACAAGATGCCTCCCAGAAGAGCTTATTAGCTGGAAGGGACCCCTCCAACCATCTCACCTCAGTTTCAAGGAGAAGATGGAAGAAGCCCCTCAAACCCCCCGCCGGCCAGGGCCAAGAATGCTCATAACTTAGGAGCTTCCCGGGGGATAACCCTTTACTCTTGATTTTGAGGACTTTTTTGCTGGGGAACTTCTGCCCTGAAGGTAATTTTACATCCAGAGGACATGCCGGGACAGGACTTAAGGCGACTAAGAATATCATCCATCAGTCTTTGTATCCTGTCTATGATGGCTTTCTGCCTGTGCTCTAAGAAGGCCGCTATATTATCAGTCTCCATCGCCTTCTGTGCGTCTGAGTTTATAAGATGACCCGCCAAGAGATCTGAAAGAGAGGGATGGGGTGGATACGTAGAACAAAGATGCGTAAGGTCAGTTAGAATGCTGCTTGGAGCTTTAGCTTTCTTTCTCTGGTTGGCAGTTTTTGGGATTAGAGTTACATTTAGAATGGAGTTTATAATGGTGCTTGTGGGAACCCCCATTATGGATCCGGGATAGGTAAGGCCCCCGGAAGGTCTTTTTGGAAAGATGTGGTCCTGATTGAGAAATTCTGGAGAAATAGCGTTCAGGGGAGGAATCCTTACTCCATCATTCAACCAGCTTAGTGCCCCATCTTTGTAAATTATGTTGAGAATGCCCCTAAATATCGCCTGACCCTGCTTTGTCTTAGCAAGGTCTATAGAGATATCTTTTCCGCAATAATTCTCAAAAAATTTAGGAAGCTTGACAGGGCCAGTTCCAAGACTATTTACCCAATCATGGAATTGATTTACATCTGTTTCACTTGTAGTATCCGCAGTCGACGAGTACCGTTTATCAAACACACTTATCCAGTACCAGAAATCTATCATGGCCTCCACACAGTCCTTGTGTGCACGAGCATTTGGATGGTGCTCCGCAACATGGAGAAAGGCAGCTAAGACCGGCAGCATCGAGCTATAAGGCATAGAATGTATCCGTTCGTTCGGCTTAGAGAGGCCGTAAACGCCATACTGTGTTCTTAGCCTCTCAAGCGCCTTTACATAACTTTTCTCAGCGTAATCCCACACATCCGAAAAAGCAGCTGCAGCACTTACAGCGCTTATTGTTATTCCCCCGATTGTCGTAACGGTTCCCTTCTTGGTTACTAGCTGAACTTTATCATCTATGCTCCCTAATATCTCACCCTTTTTGACTGTCACTCTCAGAATCAGTGCCATTGTCCGAAGTATATCTTCTCCCCTTATGCCTTTACCAGAGCCGAGGTAAGGTAAAGACCCCCCCATCCGTCGCAACTTACTTTTTTGCAAACTCTGAAAAAGATGCCTTATATTGCGATATTTGTAGAAGGCTGCAACAGCTATATCAAAGAGTCCAATCCTAACACCCTTACTATTTATTCTATCAAATGTGATTGCAAGGGTATTCAACAAGCTACTACTGGGAAACGCAGCCATTGAAGACCCGGGTCTCAGTTCTGATATAACAACCTGATAATCAGAAAAAATTTTATAAGCTATATCAAATAGTGCATCAGCAGCAGCTGCTACGCCTAAACGAATTGAAGGCTTGTGGCTATCTAGCCAAGTCGCTATAAACCTTGGACCGGGGAATGAATGCCCCTTACTCAAGGCCTCCAAGTAAATATCGTAAAGTTCCTGAGTGGTTAAGTATTCATCACTAATAGTTGCGGATGCCTCGAAAGGCTCCTCGGGTCGATCATGTCTCACAAGTATGACGAATCCCTTGCTCTTTCCGTGCGTCGGAGAGCCAGAACTACCGCGATCGCATCCGCCCGCATTCTTCAATAAGTTTATTGCCTTTTCTATGCTAGGCCTTCCCCCCATAGGTTTCGATAGAGGAGCTAATGTTTCACAGTAGAAGATGTACAAAATAGATGTAAGACGCTGTTGGCCATCTATTACCAACATGGAGGATTTTAGGCGAGAGGAGCAGTCAAATCCTAAATAATTGTGGAGATCCGCTACTGATTGAAGATTCAGTGAAGGTATCATGCCAGCGTGCTCAACCACAGTAGGAACCCCTATGAAGATGCCTCTGTAAATGGAGTCTAATAAGTCCACTATCTGCTTCTCACTCCAAACAAAGTCCCTTTGGAAGTCCGGTAAGCTATACTTGCCTTGAATCAAATCTTCTAGAAGAGCAGGAATAGAATAACTCGGATGTCTTAGGAGGAAGCTCGGCATGTGGCAAAGTAAAAGAAAAATTTCCCTCGAGGCATAAGCGGTGACACCCCCCGGCAGAGCCTGCAGGGTCCTTCCAAGACTTATCGCCAGAGCTCCCTAAGCAAAACCCCCAGCATTTGACTTCATGTGAAGGCCCCCCTCAGTAAAAGGTAATACGCAAAGACTACGAAGGAGAGGGGAAATATATAGAATACACCGTCCCCCTTCTTCTCCCGAGGGGCCCCTAACTCTTTATAAGCCACCCACCAGAGCATGTTTAGTTTAGCCCTCTCTTCGGGGGAGGCGGTGGGTCTACTCCACAGGCCCCACTTATCCTGAATAGTCTGATAGAGGGCTGAAGGTTGAGGCCCGCTCATGGGCACGGTGATGTGCATAGCTCCTTGCCCGGCCCAATGCAAGTCCAAATCATAAAGACTAATTACTGGCTCCGTGTGCCAGATGGCAGGCCAGCTCTGGTAAAACCAAGCAGGTCGACGACAATAAAAATTTAGGAAGATGCTCTTATGATTATGAGAACACATGACCCCCTCTTTGCCCAAGAGCAAGAAAATAAGCCGCTGATCCTTCTTCAGCCGATGATGATAGACCCTCTCCTTACCCAAGAAAAGCACTGGAGCCTCCTCAAACGCCGCATATCCCTGATACTCCATAGGCTGACGGTGGATGAGTCTCTGCACCAGACCCGCCTCCTTGCCCGTGAAGCAATAGTAGGCTATCCAGTTGGCCGCACTCTCCTCAATGATGCGCCCAAACGGAACATTATAAGGGTCTTCCGAAGTATCCCACAAACTCTCTTCTACATCTAACAAAGCATGCCCTAACTCATGATAATACACCATGTCCAAGACTAAGTTGGGGTCCATCCTCTCCGACTTAGCTGTCTTATAAATGCGCTCACAACAGAGAAAAATGACCGGACCTTGGTGATTCTGGAGCACCTGCTTTGCTTCCTCCGGAGACCTGATGCCTTCTCCGGTGCCCATATTTTCAGGAGAGCGCTCCAATATCCTCTGCAGCTCAGGAGGCTTAGGGAGGTATAAGCCCATCGCAACAAAAGGCTCGTATGTTTCCCACTGCGATCCTGAAAAGAACTCTCTTCTTTCAAGTAAGAGCGAAAATAGTTCCCATAATCCTTGGGGAGGATTATGTCTATCTTCTACTTCTAGGGTAATAGCAGCGACCTTACGGCAATCTTCCAGAATTGTCTTGTCCACAAGGATAGCTTTGCGAGAGGGCGGGTAGATCGCGTCCATTTGCCGAGAATTGACCAAAAAGACGGGAATAGAGGAGGCCACTTCATGCAGAGCCGTAGGCATCCTCTGCCGAAGAATAGGCCGAGAGAAATCAAAGGGAGAAAGGTCTTGGCATCCCAGGTTATAAATTCGTATAGTTGGTAGGGGATCTTCGGGTTTTGGCCTTTGGAAATAGAAGTCGCTGTATCGGGCCCGGCGTGGAGTTGTGAAAGGTCCTTCCTGAGAACGGTATGCATCCCTAAAAAACATACGCCTACAAAGAAAAGTAGATTAAAGCCGCAGCAAACTCTTCCAGGGGAATCACATACTCGGGCTCGCGAGGGGCGCCTAATTCTTTGTAAGCCCGCCAGGCAGATAGATTAAGGCTGGCCAGAAAGGATGTAAAAAGAGCCTTGTGGCGAGTCAGGGTTTTTGGGTTCGTGGCCACTTTCACAGCCCCCCAAGAGGAATGACCAAAGAATAAAAAGAATGCCCTTTGAGCCACCCAAGCATCCCAGAGTGGTAAAGACAGAAAGCCTACCCATCTTCCCAGATCCATGATGAGTAAATCTTTGCACTTTTTCCATTCCTGCCGCTCGCGCATGTAGAAGAGCTTTCCCCTCACCCAATCTTCCAGTAACGTGCCTTTTACCAGTGGTAGCATTGGCGTGCTAGGTATCACCCAGGGAAGCTTCTGAGTCATCCAAACCTCATAAAAACTCTTCCACGCACCAGGTTTCCCCCAGGGAAACTTCTGATCCATCCATCTCTCATAAAACTTCCTCAGGCCAGAACGAATGCCCTGCTGAGTGTTTTCATCCCAACCATTAGGCTCTGCCATGGGCAGCGGAAATAGAGGGATCCTGTGAAAAACCACACAACTCCGATACTCGGCGGGCTTATCCTTCATCAGAACTTTTCGAAAGAGAAGCCGCTCACGCCCACGAAAGTGCACATAAGAGATCCATTCAGCCGCACTTTCCTCTATGATACGGCCCCAAGTTTCCAGGTAAGGATCGTCCTCAGGTCTCTCAAAACACCGAACGCCCTTTAGTAGCGCATGCCCCAGCTCATGATAATAGACTTTGTCCAGAACAAGATTGGGGTCAATCCCCTTTTCTTTGGCAACGCTTACTATTCGCTCGCAGCATAAGTAAATGCGAGGGCCCGTGTGATGTTTATATGCCTTTTCAGCCTCGCTGAAGCCTAAAACTCCCGTCGGTGGAGAGCCATTCTTACATTCAGCCTTTTCAAGAACCTCGGACGGGGCCTCAGGATTGCACACATACAGGCCCATAGCTACGAAGCGCTCATAGCGGGACCATGAGGGACTGGGACCTTTACCCTTAGGGGAAGAAGGATTGGGGCCTTCATTATTAGGAGAAGGAGTATCTAAATCTTGCAACTTAGGTGGATCATCAGAGTTTCTTCTTTTTTCTCTCCAGTCTTTTGCGTTTTCGGGGTCGATAACCTTTCGTCTCTCTGGAGGGTAAAGAATATCCATCTGGGCCTCATTGACAAGGAAGACAGGTACTTGCACCGCTTTATGACGGAGAGGGGTGCTCATGCGTGCCCATAGCTCTTCCCGAGTAAAGTCCAAGTACCTCGCCGCACACGAACCTAAGTTGTAGATGGTCGCTGGTAAAGCCTCATAAGACTTTGAGTCCATGCTCAAATATACGATATATTCCTCAAGCTACACTCCCCTCGGAGGAGTGTAGTAAGAGTTAGCGAATCTGCCTTGACATTCCCAGAGTCTTTGTATATTTTAGGCAAATACTGACTTGAAATGCACTGGATGTCTATTTTAGTAGAGCCATGACTTCACCTGAAAATGAAACATGGAAAATATTGGATATGGCCGTAGTTCACACTTAAGATTACGAGAAGTATCATGGAGCGGTCATTATGAAGCTCCTACAAGCGCAGCAGATTGCAAAGCTCATCCTCGTAGAAGCCTCCCAAGATGCGTGAGGCGCATACGATATTACTCTCAGGTCAGGAAGGGATATAAGGCTGTATATGCTGTACAGAACAAAGCCAGACTATCGCACAAAGGATAAAACGACTTGGAATTTTAGCATACAAGGCCCCAGGCTTGAGCAGTTATGTAGCGAGTTAGAAGCAAGTCAAGCGAGCCGAGAGATTTGGATGGCATTGATCTGCATGAACGACTCACCAGAGGCCGATAGCTATATCTGCCTTCTTTCGCCCAAGGAAATAAGCGCTTTGTGTTTATGTAATGACGAAGACCCTCCAGCAACAATCACGGTCTACTTAGAACCTAGAAAGATGTTTAGGGTATACTCCACCAGGAATTGCCCTGGCCGCGAAGCAGGCACTCCAGATAAGCCTATTATAGTAAGTAGGGGTAGAATAAACAACCTATCCTCTGATTCGGAAAGCTCCTCTGAATAGTCCATCTCTTGACTATTGCTCATCCCTTTTTGCCTTTATGCTATCCCATCCTATTTTTTCCACCTTATGCCACTGGCCAGTGGGGTCTTGAGCTAAAATGTCGGGTTCCTCACTCACATATCCAATCGCCACTATCCCCAGCTGTCCTTCTACTTTGGGGAATTCCAGCGCTGGCAGCGTGAAAAGCAGTTCATACTCCTCCCCCCCATACAAAAGATAAGCCGTGAGGGGCTGCTCGTAGAGTTCGGAGACTTTTTTGGTTTGGGGGTGATAGGGAAGGCGGTCTAAAAACACCCTAAATCCGACCCCTGAGGCCTCGGCCAAAGCATATAACCCCTTCGCAAGCCCATCGGAAAGGTCCACCATACTACTGGGCACCACCTCCACATCCCGGAAAAACCGCACCACATCTAAGCGGGCTTCGGGTTTGAGCTGGCGGCTAATGATGTAAGTGAATTCGGATACTTCGGGCTGGAGGTTGGGATTGGAAAGGAAGACGGCTTTTTCTCGTTGAAGGATTTTGAGGCCGGCATAGGCGCCACCTAAATCGCCTGTTACGCAGAGGACTTCCTTGGGTCGGGCACCTTTTCGACGGGTCAGGCGGCGCTTCTCCACTCGGCCTACGACCCCCACGGAGAGCCACAACGCCGTGCTCATAGAAATATCCCCCCCCATCACCGCTACTCCGTACTTATGCGCGGCCTTCCCTATCCCCTCGTAAATACCCTCTAAATACGCCGCCGAAACCCCCTTAGGC
>Ga0272445_1002191_pt1 | contig 13807 bp, 9 predicted proteins | sample YNPCB0031_FD_194404 | JGI IMG/M metagenome (GOLD analysis project Ga0272445, IMG submission 194404) | Hot spring sediment microbial communities from Yellowstone National Park, WY, United States - YNP-CB-003-1 | ecosystem: Environmental > Aquatic > Thermal springs > Hot (42-90C) > Sediment... | reverse complement strand
AGCAAACCCTACACCAGGATGTATAATTCGTGAAGTGAATACATAGTCCCCCCCACTCCTCGGCATGGTTGTAGCCATGAAAGCCCAGCACAAGCCAGCGCCAACAAGAAATATACTACTTATTAATAGTGCAATATACCAGTCTCCAAGCGGCGCACACCACAACCCCCATGTAGCCAGGTAATAGACTCCCATTGTTGGGCCGCCCCACATAACGAAAAGCGATAGTACATCGAAAAGACTAGCCTCCCTAACAAGACCAGTTGCCTTCCTTAAGAATACTTCTCCCATCTTATCGCCTCAAATAATAATTGTCATAAATTTTACTTATAAGCTTTTTTATTGAATAGGGAAAAAAGTGAGCGTTAACAGCCACATGAAATGTTTATATTAATTCCTGTTTACATTGTTGAAGAATACGTTCAATCTCTCTTCTAACATCCCCTTCTAGCGGGGTTGGAGTATGCATGCGTAGGATTTCTTTAACCTTCTCCTTTGCAACTTTAACAATATTATCCGTGGAGGGTAAGATTACAGGTTCCCTCCTAAGCCACAACTCCTCTCTGAAATGTTTGAGAGTATGCTTTTCTGCGAGGAATGTTCTCCCCGGACCCACCCTACTTATAACATCAAATCCTAAAGTATCTTCATCAACTTTAAATGTGCGAAGGTAAGCTTTAGCATGAGCCCATGCTTCAGCATCTAAAATCACCTGCTCTAAAGCAGAGCTTTTTGCGTCTTCAACGTTTCCAAGCCCTGCACTTATATCCTGCCTGCCGAGATGCATGAGGGCAATTGATATTGAACCTTTAATGAGCATCCCCCAATCCTTCGGAGTTTCATTAAGCCAACATGCACCTGCATACACGGGAAGCCCGTAAAATCTCCCCAATTGAGTTATGCCAGCTGTGAGTAGGGGGTACTCAGGCGCTTTGTAGTTGATTTCTGCTGTCCTCATGTCCGCTGAAGAAGCCTCCCCACCATATATCATAGGGGCTCCGAGATTAGCGCACTCAAGAATAACGAGAGCAGCTAAATTTTCAACATTAAGGATAGTTAAAGTTCCAGCAATAGTAGCTGGAGCAGTGCTACCACAGAGAGGCATAGAATAGGGGATTACTGGAATTCCAGCTTTAGCAAGCTCAATCATTGCTTCCGATGACCCCTTCTCAAATACAAATGGAGTAACTGGACAATTAACAGAAGAGAATATAGGTCTCTTCCTTAATTTCTCCTCGCCCCCCACAATGGCCGATGCCAATTTAATCTGCCATCTAGCTTGCCTCTCATTTAAAGCCATGTACTGCACATGTTTACTTGTACATTCAAATGATATGGCTAAACCATAAACCGTTTGTAGAGCTGGCGGGAGATCCGTTGGAGCAACAATGGGCCAGAAGAAATCAACTTGATCAAGGAAATCACTTAACACTGCAAAATCCCTTAAATCCTTCATTCTAGAAGCCCGTCTCTCACCAGTCTCTATGTCTCTTACAAAACTTGTATAGCCACCCGTAGCAACGAAGGGGATATCTTTAGATGGAAGTTTAATGTCAAATTTAGGGTCTCTTCCACAAAGAACTATTTCCTTAGGCGCCCTTCTCAAAGCTTCTTTAACCAACATTTCTGGAATCTTCACAATCGAGTGTTTTGAATCCACCTCCGCCCCCCATTCAGCAAGTAACGCCTGCACTTTACCACTTAAGATTTTAACTCCAACTTCCTGCAATATCTTCAGGCTTATTTCATGAATACGTTCAAGCTCATCATGAGTTAATAATGTAAAATATCCTCCTGCCATATTCCCCACACTATAAATCATTCTACCCATTTAAATATTAAAATATTTTGATTACATGTTATCTAAGAATGTTCATAACGTGATTGGGGAGTTCGCTGAAATCTTCTATGAAAATGTAATTACCTCTACCTATTCTAGCGAGATCTTTGCAGAGATCTATACTATTTTGTAGGCCTCCACCAATTCCAACTTGTATGACATGGAGTTTTGGGAAGTAGACGGCTACATTTCTGGGATCTCCACCAGCCGTAACCCATCCATCCGTTATGATTATTCCCATACGATCCCCAATATGTTCTCTCGTCCATATCAATTCCAGTTCTTCAACCCCTCTCTTCAAGGCTTCCTCAATGTTTGTTAATCCGCCTGTCTTTAAGTTTAAAATCTTCATAATGAGCTCTTCTATATCTGGAGGTGGCTCAATTATGGATTTAAGCGTTTCAGCTTTATCCTTAAACACTATGATGGAATAGTAATCATTTTCCAACTTATAGGCTAATGTTGCCACAGCTATGGCGGCAGTTATGATCATCATCCCCCTCATAGAATTGCTTATATCCAACATAAGTGAAACCGCCATTTTCTTTGGATATTTATGAATTGCAATTATGTCTTCATATTCTAGTGTTCGTTTACCCATGATTTGTTCTATGGTTAAATCCAAATCAAACTCCTCCACCCCAGGCATATATGGGCCTATCCTCCTGTAGTGACTTCTAGTCCCCTTCTCCCCTATGCTTGCAGCAATCAATGCCACTATCTTGCTTATGGCTCTCTCAATGATATTCTTTTCCGCTTCTGGTACATCCTCATCTAACATGGAATAGGCTTCTAGTAATGACCATAAACTACTACCTTCACCTATTTTCGGTATCTGCAATTGGCTTCTATCGCTAGATGTACTATTTTGAGAAGCGAATATATTCATCACATGCTTATAAATACTCTCCTCATGATTCTGCTTAATATAGCCTTTGCCAGTTATGGTAGTGGAGATTTCACCAGCTTTCTCGGCACCATTTCCCTTCCCTTGTCCTTCTACAAATTTGGTTGACTGCTCTTTTAGCATTTCTTGCAACGATGTCAACACAATCTCCTTTATAATTTCCTCCTTACTCTTCTGAGCCTTCACATGAGTCTCAATCTTTGTGTGAAGAGCCATTATTGCTGCGTCAATATATGCTGAAACTAGAAGTGTTGATCGGTTGGAGTGATGTTGGAGTAGATCGACGAAGTCTATGGCTCCGCGAATGGATGATCCACGCTTTATATCTGGATGTTCCCTTGTCTTTCTAACAATTTTCACTCCAAGTTTAACTAACTCCACATCTTTACATCCCGTTTCCTTAACAACTATGGCCTCTTCTTCAGCAGCTGATTGATAATTTAGCCCTATACGAACGAAGCGGTCTTTAAGGGCTTCACTCAACCTACTTGTCCCCACGAACTCTTCAGGATTCTGTGTAGCTACTATAACGAAACCCGGCTTAGCCTCTATTACCCCTATTTTTGGAATAACAATCTTCCTCTCATCCATAGCTGGTAATAGGACGTTCTGTGTACCCTCAGGCATTCTATTTAATTCATTTATGAAAAGTATGCCTCCACTCAGCATACTCTGCGTTAATGGGCCTGGTATAAATGCCTCTTGCGTATACCCCTTCACTAAGACTAAAGGTGGATCAAACCATCCCACAAGTTTATGTTCTGTGTACCTTTCATCTCCATCAACTCTAAAAATTGGTCTACCAAGAAATTTTGCAACAGCTAAAGCTATTGTGGTTTTTCCAACACCAACTGGACCCTCAAGCAAAACATGTTTACCTCTCTTTAATGCAACTAAAACTTCACTTAACTCCCTTTCACGACCAATAATGTTGAATTGCCTCTTTATTGCCTCTACATCCTTCCTAACATCTTCTTGTATCCAATCCATTGGCTTTCCCTCCCATTAATTTATCAGTAGCATTGTAACTATGCTCGGCCTCCCTATAGATTTATCGATAGGAAAGTTTAAACTTATTTTAGCATTTTCGAGGGTTTTAATAAGATTTACGCCTACAGATTCGGGGGAGAAGCGAAGCATTTCTGGGTGAATACAAGGCTTGGTGACATCACATTTTGGGCATATGTTACAATTTCCAGGTATCATACCTAAAGCAAATGTAAACCCCTTATTAAATGCATATTTCTCAAGTTTTAAAATTGCCTCATGCGCTCTCCGTCTATCTTCTTCCCAAACCTTATAGAAATTTTCCAAATCATTCAATTCAGCCAAAGATTGGAATACGACTATCATTGCATATTCGTATTCTTTTAGGATGTAACGGAATTCCTCAATTGAAGGCACGTAAGGGGGGCATGACCAATTCCTTCCATACTCACTACATCCATATTTACACTTTAGCACAACTCTATTTTCAACAACCACATCATTTGTGGATATTATCTTTGCATCTACCGCTCCCAAATCTATTGCAAACTTCCTTAAATCTTCAAACAACAGCTTATCCATCATACCTACATCTATGAAAAGGTTTCCTATATAATTTCCCATTAATGAATACACATTCACATCAAATAAATTTATAGGAGTCTTCCCATAAATCTAAGCATTAAACTTTTAAGAAAACAATCCAACAACTAACTACCTACTTTCTCATAATTAAAAGACCTTTTCCGCTTAAAGTCATAACTGATCTAAAACTGGCAAATAACTTTAACATATCAAATGTAAACTAAGAGCTAAATGGGGAAAAAGATATATAGTCATAGGGGTTAGAGAAGTATTGTAAGGGGTATTGGAAATGACGAGGATAATTTTCGCAACAGATGTCCATGGATCCGAACTAACCTTCAGGAAGCTGATCAGTGCAGCTAAAATGCATAAAGCAAATGTTGTAATCTTGGGCGGTGATATGACTGGGAAAATAATAGTGCCAATAATTAAGCAGCCAGATGGCAAATATACTGCCAAATTTCTAGGGAACATCGTCAAAATCGATGATGAGAAGGAATTGGAGCAGTTAGAGAATAACATTAGATTGACGGGATACTATCCGTATCGCACTACACTTGAAGAATACCAGGAAATTAGTAAAGACTCATCTAAACAGTATAATTTGTTCACAGATTTAATGATAGAACAAATTTTGAGATGGGATAAACTAGCAGAACAACACCTTAAACCGCTTGGAATAAAATTCTACGTATGCCCTGGTAATGATGATAGAATTGAAGTGGATGAAGCTATTGACAGTAAATGCAGCTTTTTAATCAATACCGAAGGGAAAATTATTTGGATAGATGATTTCCATGAAATGATATCAACTGGCTGGTCAAATATAACTCCATTCGGCAGCCCAAAGGAAATGCCTGAAGATGAATTATTAAGGAAAATAGAAAATATGATCAGTAAATTAAAGAATGTGGAAAATAGCATTTTCAATTTGCATTGCCCACCAATCGATACCACCCTCGATAAAGCCCCAAAATTAGATAAGGATTTAAGACCATCACTTAGAGAAACAATATCGGCAGGCTCTGTAGCTGTTAGAAAAGTTATTGAAAAGTATCAGCCACTACTCGGATTGCATGGTCACATCCATGAATCAAGAGGGATTGAAAAGATTGGAAGAACCTTATGCATTAATCCAGGCAGTGAATATACGGAAGGGATATTGAGAGCAGTGATTATTGATCTAAGTGAAAATAAAGTTAAAAGTTACCTATTCATATCAGGCTAAAACTGCCGCCTACCCGCATATTCTACAACATTACTTTTTATTTTTGGAACAACCTAGACGTATAAGAAAATATTTAGGTTAGCGTTATAAGTGTTCATGACAATTTAAGTTCAGCTTAATACTATGAGACCTTAAGCTAGACTGAGCTTCTATTAAGCGACTACTTCAATTACCGCGCTAAGAACATGTAAGTCTCATTCAAACATAGAGTATTGTAAGCTCAATAAGCGTTGTAATACATTAACAAATCAACTAAAGATTTCTACAAGTCATACACATGATATAAGACTTCATTATTCCAGATCTTCCTTAAGCTGATTTTTAAGATTTACATTAATGTTTCCATTTTGATGTAAATTTTAATACCCTTCTCTACCAGTTTAGCTAGAATGGGTTCTGGATTCAAACATTCTGGTGGCATAACCCCCCTAGCCTTTATCTCCCCATTTAACAACATCTTAGCTACTATAGCGGGGGGTGTTCCAACAAGAATGGATTCAGGTTGCGACCCAGGCAATATCTTTTCCGACTCATTAAGATTCATTGGACAACTTAAAGTGTAGCTGACCTTTTTACTTGCCTTCACACCCTTAACAATAACTACTGCACAAGAATATATGTCCTCAACCAATCCAGCTTTAATTTTTTCAGGCAACTCTGATGGTGGCAGAATGAGTGATATTAGAACATCTAATGGAAATACGTTAACACCCTTAATATTTACTGGCTTCTTGCTCCCGAATATTTGACTTAAAACTTTGAATATTTCAATTTTATGAGAGTAGTATTTGAATTCGACATACCGAACGTTTGGAATAAATTTAGGCAACGTCCAGACCTCTTCATGATCATGCAAGTAACCTTCACAAGGACCTCTAGGATCATCTGGGAATGTGTAAACATCCCTTCCACTAAATGGTGGAAGCTCCTTAAACTTTCCATTATCATAGATTAAGGCTGGCTCCATGAGTCCACTCAGTGCGGCAAGTGGAGACCATGCCAAGAGAAACTCCTTCTCGCTTATCACATCTAAACAGCTTTTAACATGTATTTCCTCTACGCTGTCGAGGCGATCTGCAGCATACCTAGCACACATATTTGTGATGCCTGGGGTTTTTCCTAAATCAAAAATCGCTGTTAACCCAGCATCCCTCCATTTATCGCTAAGCTTTAACATAATCTCCTCCTCTTCGCGATAAGCGACACCTGGATCTATGTAGTGCGCTCCACTTTTTAGCGCTGCATCCATCACATTTAAAACGGGACTACGTTTCCCGATCCATGTTGCAACCATATTTATCACAATATCAACCCCTCTCATGACCTCTAATATCTCATCAGGCTTCCAAACGTCTACCTTAACTGTACGCAACTTATCACTCCTCAATCTATCTTTCAATTTCTCAGCTCTTTCTAAACAGATATCAGCACAAATAACCTCAGATATTTGAGGATCACGTACAAGCCACGTAACGGTGACGGATCCTTGGGCACCAGCTCCTCCCAATACAAGGATTCTTGACATTTCAATCTCAACTATAATTTTAAGATTAACGCCTAATAATTTTTTTTGTTTTCTAGGAGACGAAGTTTCATAACTCTATCTCCGGATTCTTCAAGTTATATTTTAGAGTTCGGTAGAGCATTCCAGAGAGTTTATGGCTTATTTCCTATATATCATCCTCACATATTCCAGCTACCACCTCTTCTCCGCCATACTTCTTATCAACATTCTATAAGACGGTACACATGATTTTCCTCTGAAAACATCAAACTATCCTACTTTACCTCTCTCCCTTCACATATCATATGAATAATTAATGAATTCATATCCTCTAATAAGGCTGAAAATTTCTCGAAATTTTCCAGACAATCGAAGTCATGTATATAATTGCAAGCATTAAAGTGCCATTAGAATAACTAGCTTAATAAATATTGAGGAAAGCCTACCATAAAGTCACATGTGCAAAACAATTCAAATATATAATTATCTGATAACAAAAAGATGGGAAAACTTTAAAAATAAACTGAGCACTCTATGTATATATTGTGATAACATAATGTCGACTAAATTTAGACTGCCTACAGAAATCCCTATAGAGGAATACCCTAAACCCCAGATTTTTATCGATGAAGCCATTCGGCTTGTTCAAGAAGCAGCGAATAGAGGGATAATTTTAAGGGTCATGGGTGGCTTAGGAATATATCTTCAATGCATCGATTACAAGGATTTTTTCGAGAAAGTTAAGAGGCTTGGTGAAAGAGTATTTACGGATATAGATCTAGCTACTCTCAGTAAATATTCTGCAGTGCTACTCAATTTCTTTACGGAGATGGGGTATCATTATGATCCTAGAATCTTATATTTACATCCTTCAAGGCTCATTTTCTTCGGAGGCAAAGTTCCTATGGTAGACGTATTTCTAGATAAGCTTGAAATGTGTCACACGTTGGATTTGCGGAATAGGCTTGAAATCGATAAATTAACCCTATCACCCTCAGATCTGCTTCTAGAAAAACTTCAAATAGTTAAGATCAATGAGAAGGATGTAAAAGATGTAATATCCCTTTTAAGATGTCGAGATGTAGGGGATTCTGACAATTTAATAAACGCTAAATACATTGCAAGTTTACTTGCAAAGGATTGGGGCTTCTACTACACCGTAACTTCCAATTTAATTAAGATCAAAGATCAGTTTATCCCCTCATACGATTTTCTCACCGAAGATGAAAAACGTATTATCTTGGAGAGGATTAATAAACTTTTAACTACCATAGAGGAAACCCCGAAAACCACTCAATGGAAATTACGCGCCAAAATAGGGACTAAAAAGAAGTGGTATAGAGAGGTTGAGGAAATATTATAGGGGGAGATGTTTAAAAATAACGGGAAATTCTCGCAATGAATATTCCTAATTCTAAACTTTATGGTTGATTGAAGTTAATTATCTAAATGCTAAAAAGCAGATACAATTATTTTCGGAGGTTAATGGGAAAAATTCTATGCCAATTGCCAAAGGAAATAACTACTGTTTTGCAAGTATATCTTGAAAAAGTTTGTAATAAAATTTTACGTTTATCACAATAATTATGACGATATTGAGACAAACGATCAGCGGATAATATTTGTAATTTACTTTGTTAACACAGAAAGAACGTTCTACAAATGAATTCTACAGAACATTATTAAGAAGCTGACCAAGTATAGTATCATCTAGAAAATTGCATGTAAATTAAATTATCTGGGAGAATGCGAGGAAAGTTAAAAGCTAGACAACATAAAATATTGTTAGAAATTAGAAAGATTGTTTCAAGAAATATAATCTGGAAAAAATAAAAATTAATAAAAAATTATGTTTTGTTTTTATAGCGACGTAGAGTTAATGGGGAATCTTCTCTTCTCCCTCTTTAATTATCCTTTCAAGTTCGCGTTTTACATCCATGTCTAAGGGCGCTGGTTTATGTGTTGCTAAAATCTCCTTAACCTTCTCCCTCGCAACTTCAACAACAGATTTACCTCCCGCCTTCTTCCAAGTTAGAAATGGCCTTGGATCAGTTATTAGAGGCATCCAAACATCCTTTGCGTGTATAAGAGTGTGTTTTTCCGCCATAAAATGCCCTTCAGGCCCAACTTTATAGATTGTGTCGAGAGCTAAAGTATCTTCATTTACCTCTATGCCTTCAGCTAGCTTCACCATCATCCTATACATTTCATAGTCTATTAAAAGCTGTTCAAAGCTTAAAACTGTGTAATTCTCCAGCAACCCAATTGTTCCACAAATATCTCCCCCCGCCAACATTGACATTAAGCCACATAATGCTTTCTCATATGCTGCTTGCTCATCTGGAACTTTAGATGAGCCTATGGTTCCGCCAGCAAAATTAGGTACACCATAATATCTAGCCATTTGAATATGTCCTGCTATCACTAAATCGGCCTCCGGGAAGGATACTGCAAATGCTCCTGTTTTAACCTCCATGGATAATGGGTATGAGCTATAAATTACTGGAGCTCCAGGATACTTCATTTGAATTACTGTATTTATAGCTAAGAACTGGGCATTCCCTATTAGCACCGATCCAGCTGGAGTTATAGGTCCTGTGGCTCCGACTAGCGGCATGGTCATTAAAACCACTGGAATACCATGTTTGCTAAACTCTAAGGCTGCGTCAGTTTCTCCTAGTGGCAATATGAGGGGTGACATCATACAAGTTACGGCGGAAATTATAGGTCTCTTCCTTAATTGTTCTACACTTCCGGCAACGGCTGCCGCCATTTTAATCAAATAAATAGCTTCTTCTCGGAGATATGTTGCTCCACTAACGAAGTGCTTCTCAGTATTATTTACTGCAGCATCATATTCATGTAAAACGTGAGCATGTTTCGGGAAATCTAGAGGCGTCACAGTTGGATAGTAGAGGTCGGCATCCTTTAAGGCATCGATAATTAGGGCACTTTTAGCTACATCATCTTTAGTTGAAGATCTCCTTTCCCCAGTTTCCAAATCTATCGTGTATAAGCCTGTTCCATCGGTAATGCAGCAAATATGTTTACCATCTAACCTTACATCGTACTTCGGGTTCCTGGCACAAAGTTTTACAATTTTTGGCGTTTTCTCAAGAGCTTCCTCGACCAAATATGGTGGAATCCAAGCCATCTTCTTCTCCTTATCAACCTTCGCCCCCGATTTTTCCAGTATCTCTAAAGCTTCTTTACTATGCACCTTCACTCCCATTTTCTCCAGAAGCTCAAGTGAGAGCATGTGAATATATTCCTTGGCATCCTCACTTAACACTTCCAATGGTTTTATTTTCCTTAAGTGTACCAAGTTTATAACCCCCTCCTCCTTTGCTGAACAAGATTCTTTATCACTTCAACGGCGGTGGTCGCATCTGGTGCATATGCAGCCCCTATTTCCTCAGCCCATTCAGGTGAGACTGCAGCTCCTCCAACTATGTATTTCACATTTAAACCCGTTCTTTTAATAGCCTCAGCAATCTCCTTTTGAACAAGCATAGTAGTAGTTAAGAGAGCTGAAGCCCCGATTACATCAGCATCGACCTCCTTAGCTTTTTCAATGAATTTTTCAGCTGGAACATCAACCCCTAAATCGTAAACTTCAAAGCCAGCAGCTGTTAGTAAAGCAGCAACGATGTTTTTACCTATATCATGAATATCTCCAGCAACTGTGCCGAGAACTACTTTACCAGACACCTTTATCTCAGCCCTCCTCTTCAAAATCTCCGGCTTCAAAACTTCCATTGCTGCTTTCATAGCTTCAGCAGCAGCTATTAATTCTACTATGAAGGCTTCACCCCTCTCATAGAGGGTCCCCACTTCTCGTAGCCCCTTAGCCAAACCTTTCTCAATGATTTCAATAGGATCTAAACCCATCTTCAAAGCCTTTTTAGCAGCTTCAACGGCAGCTTCTTTATCATAATTCTTTATGGAATTCTCCAACTCTAAAAAGATAGCTTCTTTCCCAGACATGCTAACACCTTAGCATTCAATATATATACCTATTCTTTTTATAAAACTTTCCTTCCTCTAACGGTTTGACTTATGCGTAAACCTAGAAGCATACTCATATGACAATAAAAATAGGAAGGAAAATCATTCACACTTAATATGCGCAACCTTTGCTTTTCCCAGCTTGCTTCTGCAACCATAATTTTTTAAGTTAATTCTTGTAAAATCTTATTTGGAGGATTTAATTGGGTTTTAAGGTTTTAATAGTTGGATGTGGAGCTCAGGGGAAGGTTATTTCCACATATGCGGCCAGGTCAACTGAAGTAGATGAAGTAAGGCTCAGCGACATAAATTTGGAAGAATGTAAAAGACATGCAGACTGGTTGAAGAATGATAAAGTGAGTGTACATCGTGTTGATGCAAGTAAAACTGACGAGGTATCATCTCTTGCAAGAGGGGTGGATGTGGTGGTAAATGCAGTTCTACCAAGATTTAATCTGAACATAATGGATGCAGCCTTAAAAGCTGGTGCAAATTACATAGACTTAGCTTTCGGGGAACCATATGAAAATCTCGAAAAAGAGTTGGAGCGAAACAGAAAATTCAAAGATGCAGGGCTAACTGCTGTAACAGGTTTTGGATGCGCTCCAGGGATCACGAACATACTAGCGGCATACGCTGTGGATAAACTGGATCATGTAAACGATATAGTAATCAGATTAGCCTCCATGGTTAAAGTTAAGGAGCAATTTATGAAATGGATTCCAACATGGTCTCCAGAATTGTTAGTAGCTGACTGTGTAGGAGAACCAGTAATATTTCAAGATGGAGAATTTAGGAAGGCTCCACCATTCAGTGGAGAGGAAACATATACATTTCCCGATCCCACCATAGGAACACAAACACTTTATTACCACCTGCATGAAGAACCATTTACGCTAGGTCGTTTCATAGGTAAAGGCTTAAAGAATGTATATGTTAAGAAGGGAGGTCCGGAAATAACGTTGATTAAGACATTATGGGAGCAAGGGCTTCTCAGCGATAAGCCTATAAATGTGAAAAATGTAAAAGTCACTCCAAGAGATGTTTATCTCGCGTTAGCTCCACGCCCTATAACAATGGATGAACTTCGACAAAAAGTAGAAGCTGGCATAATCGCAGATATGTACTTTGCAATTCTCGTCGAAGTAGTTGGAGAAAAGGAGGGTAAGAGTGAACATTACATATTATGGTCGGTGAGTCCTAAAATTCGTGATATTATAAAAACAATGCCTGTTGCCAATACAGTATCCTATCTAACTGGCACCATTTGTTGGTTAATGACTAAGCAACTGGGTAAAGGAGAAATAAAAACTAAAGGCGTCATAACCCCCGAACTGTTAGAACCAGCCGCCAGGCATAAATTCTTAGAAGACTTAGCTCTACAAGATCCGCCGATAATTGTATATGAAAGAGTGGAAAGACGCATAAACTAACCCCATTAGCATTATCGGTAAAACCTTACAAACATCAAAGCGTGTTTGTAAATGAATCCCCCTCGATCCTAAATTCTCCCCGAACCGCAGCCATGCATACATCATCGAAGAAGACTATGCAATTATTTATCCTCAATATTATGCTTAAAATATGGAAAATCCCTCCAATATGCGCTTTTAATGTTAAGCTTCCTCAACCCCCTCAATACTTTTAAGTCTCCTAACAAGTTTATAACCCTCCTTACATTTCCTACGCTCAAGGGAACTCTAACCAACTCATCAATAATTCTGAAATTAAAAATTTTCAAATATATCAAGGAATGTAAATAAATATGAATTGATGATCCTTAATGGTTTAATATCATCTCCTCTAACCCCATAAACACTTCACAAATAAACTAAGTGGGTAAAAGGTTAGAATAGAATTTAAGGTTAAATGAAAGGGTTTTATATGTGGATGCTTACCATTCAAATAGTTCGACGTTGGCTCTTGGAACTATGACTCTTCTACCGTCTTGTAGCTCTATTTCAACAACTCTTACTGGAGATTCTGTTTCAACTAGTTGTAGTTCGATTGGTAGGTTTACTACTTTAGCTAGTTCTCCAAAATATGGGGCTCTGATAACTCTAACTTTAGTTCCAGGTTGCATGCCTCCAACGTAAATTTCGGATTCTAATGGTAGTGATAGGGGGTCAACGTCATCTCTTGGAATGACTATTTCAGGTCTAATTACGCCAGCTCTAATCTGAGTTGCACCATCGAAACATGCAAGTTTACCCTCATTAGCCTTAAATAGGTTGAATGTTCTTGAAGCCATTGGAATTCTACCAAACCCTTCAGTTATGATTAGAGTCATGGATATATCTTCTCTACCAGTAATTGCAACTCCAATCTCGTATCCGAGGAAGTCTCTTATATCCTTGAAGTCTACTCCACCCACAACTATTCCAGCAGCTCCAACTTCCATAGCCCTTTTGAGAACCTCAGCTGATGCATACGATCCACCAACAACAAGTTTACCCTTCCATTTGAGTGAAATCATATCCACAGTTAATTCATCCTTTGGAGAATCAACGGCTACAAGTATTTCACCATGCCTCTCGCCTCCAATGCCAAATATCCCCTCAATGAATGTGGATGCACAATCTATCACCACACCCTCATTTGGAATAATTTCCGTTACTATCCCAGGTATGTATGCATCAAGCTCCACTGGTATTGGAGGCTCCCTAACAATTATTTGCCCAGTAACTTCAGATATATGCTCAATGTAACCATCAACTGGCGATTTAACTTCAGACTTCAATAATCCAA
>Ga0272445_1002189_pt1 | contig 13809 bp, 13 predicted proteins | sample YNPCB0031_FD_194404 | JGI IMG/M metagenome (GOLD analysis project Ga0272445, IMG submission 194404) | Hot spring sediment microbial communities from Yellowstone National Park, WY, United States - YNP-CB-003-1 | ecosystem: Environmental > Aquatic > Thermal springs > Hot (42-90C) > Sediment... | reverse complement strand
TTATTTGGAAGTGTGGTAAAGTTTGTTGCTAAATATGTCGCCAGGAATGAAGATAAAAACGTTTCAAGAGTTATTCAAACGGCTGGAATCTCTATTGGTGTAATAATTGGCTTTGTTCTTTTAGCCGGCTATCCTTTAATAAAATGGTTGCTTGGTCTTGTGGTACCTATAAGTTCACTTAGCCTTGCCCTGGATATTTTGCCCTTAGCCCTTTTTAGTTTATGGCTTACTGCAATTACCGGCGTTTTTCAATCAGCGATTGACGGGTTTCAAAAGATTTACATACGAAACTTACTTACGATTGGAAGCTCAATATTTTATGCACTGCTATGCTTTATATTTGCACCTAAATATAGATTAATTGGGCTCGCTTATGCCCAGATTATAAATAATACTGCAATCCTTATTGTGAGCTGGGTTTTGATCAAAAGATTATTGCCTGTGCTTCCTGTTTTTCCTTATCAATGGAATAAGGATATATTTAAAGAAATCATCAATTATGGCATAAACTTTCAAATTATAACTATAACCGGAATGTTTGCAGAACCTACTACAAAAACACTTCTCAGTAAATTTGGCGGGCTTTCAATGGTGGGCTATTATGAAATGGCAAATAGGATGGTTCTGCAGTTCCGTGCACTTATTGTATCTGCCAATCAGGTTCTTGTCCCTACAATTGCAGAATTACAGGAAAAAAGTCCAGAAAGAATACGTTCTGTTTATTTAACTAATTATAATCTTCTTTTTTATCTTGCATTTTCCTTTTATACCTTGATTATTATCAGCACACCCCTTATCTCAGAGATTTGGATTGGACATTATGAAAGAATATTCATAGTTTTTGCTATATTGCTTGCAATAGGTTGGTTTTTGAACACATTATCTGTAGCATCTTACTTTGCAAATCTTGGGACAGGTAATCTGCGTTGGAACGTAATTGGACACATCATAGCTGCAATTTTAAATATTATATTAGGGTTTGCTCTTGGGTTTCTTTTCAATGGCTATGGTGTGGTTTTTGCCTGGGTGGTTGCCTTGTCTCTTGGCAGTGCGGTGTTTTGTGTTGCATATCATGTGTCAAACCGTATACCTTTAATTAACCTTTTTCCCACAGATAGCAGACCAATGTTTGTTTTTTGCACAATAATTTTGTTAATTTTTTTACTTCTTCAATTCGGTTTTTACCATATATTTAGTACAATTATATTGAACATTGCCGTGAGCTTATTTTTTTCTCTACCTATATTCATTTCTTTTTACTTTCATCCGGTGCGAAAGCAACTTAGTGAATGGTTGAAAGATTTAGTTTTAAATAAAAGGGTAAGTTAAAATGAAAAAATTTACATCACAGGAAATCAAGGAATTTGTTTCAAAACCTTTATTTGATGAAAAAGTAATTTTAAATAAAGATCCATCATGGCCTAAAATTTCAATTGTAACCCCCTCCTATAATCAGGCACAGTTTTTAGAAAGAACAATTTTAAGTGTTTTAAATCAGAATTATCCAAATCTCGAATATATTATTATTGATGGTGGCTCTACCGATGGAAGCGTTGAAATCATCAAGAGGTATCAACCGTGGCTCGCCTACTGGGTGAGCGAAAAGGACGCCGGCCAAAGCGATGCGCTGAACAAGGGGTTTGCCCGAGCTACAGGCGATATTGTAGGGTGGCAGAACTCCGACGACGTGTATCTGCCGGGTGCGTTTTATGAGGTCGCGGAGGTCTTTCGCAAGTCGCCAGGGGTCGACGTGGTGTTTGCGAACCGACTGGACATCAACGAGGACGACCACGTAATCGGCGAGCGGAGATTCACCCCCTTTTCGCTCGTCAGCCATTTTTATGAGGGTATGATGCTTAGCAATCAGAGCGCATTCTGGCGGAAAGATCTGTTTTCAAAAATTGGGATGATTGATCTGACCCTCCAAGTAGCGATGGACTATGAATTCTTCCTCCGTGCCGCGATGAAGGGTGCACGATTCATGCATGTACGTCGCTACTGGGGAGCGAGTCGAAAGCACGGTAGTTCTAAGGAAAGCACGCTCTGGCCAAGCCTAATGGGTGTGGAGCTTCAAAAAATCGATCGCATGTACAGGCGTAAAACCTATTTAAACTATCCTTTGAGGATCTATAGCCTGTTGAGGCGTTGCGCGTATTATCTGTGGCAAGGGGACTGGGATTACCTCGTTCAGGGCATGAGACGACGAGTAGGTGACTCAGTCGAGCGTCTGTGTAAAAGGCTGTGAGTTCGAACCGAGGTGCGATACGGACCTCTACGTCGATGCCAACCTTTGGTCTGGCTGTCTCATAACCTATGTTTTGCTTGCAATTATGCAAAAATACGGTAAAAAATAATTGAAAAATAATAGAATTTGATATTCATCAAATTGCCTAAAAATTTGTAAAAAACTAAATTACGACACAGTCACTTTTGATGAGGGGTATTAAGGATCGGGATCGCTGGAGTATCTATGCAGCGACAGTGGTCATAACAGCGTTGGCCGTATTGGCAGGGTTTGCCACGGGCTATGCTGGCACGATAGCTCTGGTTGCTCCATTAATTCTTGTTCTGTTGAATCTTTTACTACGCTTTCCTGAAGTGTTCTTCGCGCTCTTCCTTAATGCTGGGATCTACAAAGCCGATCCGAGGCTGAAGATATTACAACAATTTTTCGATCTAACACTTCTCTTTGAGATCCTCTGTCTCGTAGGCATTTTGTCTGGTATCCTCCATCGTAAGGTAAAAATCTTGAAATTTCCTAGCAAGATGTTAATTCCTTTCACTACCTTAGTAGGGCTTGCCGTAATTAGTCTTGTGTATACCGAATCTCCCGACTACGGAACAGAGAAACTGTTACGCTTTTCCTTCATAACTGCATTCAGCCTTTTTGCCCCATGGTTTCTCTTTCAGGAATGGAATCGGATCAAACGATTTTTTATCGCTTGGTTCGCTCTTTCCATCGCGGCGGTCTTTGATATGTTCACCGGTGGTCTCACTCCCGGCATAATCGCGTTTCGCTCGGCGTTTGGAGGGTCATCAGGGTACTTGGGATTGTCCACCTTGTCGGCACAGAATGTCCTTATTGTTCTATTTGCATTCTTTTTGCCAGGTAGGAATGTTCTATTCAGAGTACTTATGGGCACTCTCGGCATTTTTAGTTTTCTTGGCACACTTTTTTCAGGCGCAAGGACATCTGTTTTGGCTCTGGCATTCGTATTGGTGGCCATATTATCGTACAAAATCGTATCTTTGGGTGGACGGGTTATAAAAGTTAGGCAGGTAATATGGCGCGATATTAGTATCCTGGCAGGCATGATTGGACTGGTTGTCGTGCTTAGCGCTGTAAGCATTTTGAGCTTGAAAGCAGGATATGCACTTACACTGCGGGAACGTTGGGTTGTGGCATTATCGGATTTTGAGGCTACAGAACGGCCCCAATCGGCCAGCTCAGCCCTTCAAGCCTTGCTCGCGCATCCCTTTGGATTAGGAATTGGAGGATTCCTGAAATACTACACCGGAGCTAATGAGGGCCGCGCATTCGCTCACAATATTTTTTTAGAGGTTGGCTCTGAATTAGGCTGGATGGGATTGTTCGCGTTTGTCCTTCTTTGCTATTGGGCCGGTGTGGATGGGCTAAGAGCGTTACGGAAGGCTAGCGGATCGCCATATTTCGTGGGCGTCACGTTGCTTACTTTGTTTGCATTCATGGTGCTCTACTTTCAGTTTCACGGAGATATAAATGATGCAAGAGTTCTTTTCGCTTGGATAGGATCTTTGTTCGCTTACCATAGACTCGTAAATAAACGGACTTAAAACCTATGAGCTACAAAGCAAAGGTTTGTTTTCTTAGTAGCGTTCACTCCCTCCTGGATGTTCGGGTTTTTTATAAAGAGGCTAAGACACTTGTAAGAGCTGGCTATGAGGTCGTGTTGATAGTACAGCATGATAGGGACGAGGTGGTGGATGGTGTGCGTGTAGTTCCGCTACCCAGACCAAAGAATAGGCTGGATAGGATGACAAGATTAGCTTGGAAATCGTTCATGCTCGCTATCAAGGAACAGGCGGATGTGTATCACTTTCACGCTCCCGAGCTCATTCCAATAGGCCTCCTTCTTAAGCTCTTGGGGAAAAAAGTCATTTACGACGTGCACGAAGCATTTGGAGAGAAGATACCATCAAAAGAGTGGATTAGGCCACGGCAAGCGCGTTTTCTAATTAGTAAATTATTCCCTCAAGTTGAGAATGCATTGAGTAGATTCTTTGACCACATCATTGTGGCTGATTCCTTTGTAGCAAAACAGTTCAAACGTCAGAGCGTGACTGTGATCGCAAATTATCCCGTTCTATCAATGGTCAAAGCTCGTTCGTTGGATAAGGTTCGAATCCGCAAAATTGTGGGAAGGACAATCGCAATATACGTGGGAGGACTCACTCGGGAACGCGGTCTGTTGCAAATGGTCAAGGCAATGGAGTTTTTATCCGACTTAGATGTGGAGCTACATTTATTAGGTCGTTTGGATGATCCAGCGGATGAGGAGCTGATCAAACAGAGTAGTAACGTAAAGTATTTTGGTTTTGTGACCCTAGAGAAGGTGTTTGAGTATCTGGCACTGGCGGACATAGGTCTTGCCGTGTTTCAGCCTACACGTGCGTATCTTTACGCAGGTGAGAATACTAACAAGTTATTTGAGTACATGGCATGTAAACTGGCAGTGGTTGTTTCTGATTTTCCTAACTTAAGAAGAATTGTTGAGGGAGCGAAATGCGGTATCTGCGTGGATCCAACATCTCCACAGGAGATAGCAGCGGCAATACGATACTTACATGAAAATCCTGAGGTTAGGATGCAAATGGGAGAAAGCGGGTTTCAGGCTGTTTTGAGTAAATATAACTGGGAGCGAGAGAGCGAAAAGTTACTGGAAATCTACAACAGGCTCGTGTCAGAAAATGAGGGATAGCGAAGAAAAGGAGGGAGAAAGAAGTTGAGCGAGAAAGTCCAGCGGGATTTTCCAAGGGTATCTGTCATCATTCCCTATTGAAATGAGGAGCGGTTTATCGCTGGGTACTTGGATTCCATTATTGCTAATATAACTACCCAAAGGATCGAATGGAGGTGCTGGTGGTGGATGGGATTTAATGAGGATGGCACAAAGGTGATTGTGGCAAGGTATGCGCAAGAACATCCGTTTATCAAACTTTTAGACAATCATAAGAAACATGCCATCGCTACATAGCCACCGTGCGGAGGAGAAGTATAATTGCGAGAAAGAAAGGAAGAGGTAAACTTTAATTATAATGTAATTAGCCACATTACAATTGGATTCCTTAATGCCGGATAGTACTTTGTTCCTGGACGACACCACGCTGGATAAGCTATACGCAATAATAAGATGGAACTGGTCAGTTATTATTGGAGTGAAAAACATAGCAAGGTTGTCAAGGGGATAGCGCTGTTGACGCTGGTGTGGATGGATGTTAAAGCGCTGATTTCTTGCGACTTTCGTGTATATGACAAACCCATAAAACTTTTTTGAAAAGGGGGAATTGGACACAAATTTTAAATTTTGGCTAAAGAAAATACTTTAGTTGAAAAAAGCAAGACGTATAGGAGTGCCAATTTATTATCCTTAATGTAATACACAAAGAACATGCAGCTGTAGGACAGAATTTTACAAAAGATAAATTTCGGTATGCTAAGGAAGCATTTTTATAGCACATATTTAAAGAAAAAAATTTTTTAGAAAGGTGATTCTTTTAACATGAACATTTGGATAATGCAAATTGCGGAAACTTTGCCGTTAGATGAAAAACAAAAAAAGATGAGAACCGGTTTTTTAGTAGAAAAAATTCTCGCGAGGGGTCATAATGTCCTCTGGTGGATAAGCGCATTTGACCATTTTAAAAAGAACTGGATTTTTAAAAAAGATACTGAGATTACTTTAATTAATGGAGTTAAGGTGTATGCCTTAAAAGGTATTGGCTATAAAAAAAATATATCTTTATCCCGTTATATAGACCACAGGATTATCTCCTGGAAGTTTAAAAAAATAGCATCTAAAATGCCTAAACCTGATATTATCGTAGCATCAATGCCTCCCCATGACTTGGCTTATCAAGCTGTAATGTTTGCTAAAAAAAATAAAATTCCCGTGCTTGTTGATATTAGAGACCCCTGGCCAGACATATTTCTCCAACATATTCCCAACACATTTCAGGGAATTGCTCGCAAATTACTCTTTATGGATTTTTATATGATAAGAAAAACCATGCAAATGGCGGATGGAGTGATTGCTGTAACAAATACTTTTCTTGAATGGGGATTGAGGTATGCAAATCGTGAGAAAACCCCTTTTGATAAAGTGTTTCCACTTGGTTGTCAAAGACCTAACATTCAAAATCTTTCTAATATTTCTAAATTTACAGATGTAATTAAAAAACTCAAGGATAAATTTATAATATTTTTTGTTGGGGCAATGACAAAAACTTATCATGATCCTTCTATACTTTTAGAAGCGGCAAAAAAACTTAAAAATGAAAAAATCCATTTTGTTATTGCAGGAACAGGGGAACTCTTTGATGAACTAAAAAAAGCCTCAGAAAATCTTAATAATGTAACTTTAACAGGATGGCTTAATCAAGAAGAAATAGAATTATGGTTAAATTATGCTAAAGTTGGTGTGTGCCCAGCTACGAAAGATGTAATTTTACCTACAAATAAGATTTGTACTTATCTCTCTGCGAGTTTGCCAGTTATATCTGCCTTTGGTGGAGAATTGAAAGAATTGATAGAAAAATACCAAATTGGATTTTATTATTCACCAAATGATGTAGATGCGCTTGTAAATTATATTCTAAAATTGTATAATAATACTCAACTTTATAAAACAATGTCGGAAAATACAAAAAGGATTTTTGATGAAATATTTGATGCAGATAAAATATACGAGGAATATGCGAATCACATTGAAAAGGTTTATGTAAGTTGTAAAAAATAAATTAAAAGGAATCTGAAATGGGTTATTACGAGATAACGGAAGTGCCCGGTTTAAAGGCAACAAAAGAACAGATAGAACGACTCTATCACAGGTATCACTTTGCCAGGAAATTTGCCGAAGGTAAAGATGTTTTAGAAGTTGCCTGTGGTGCTGGTTTAGGCCTTGGCTATCTTGCAAAAGTTGCAAAAAGTATAGTAGGAGGTGATATTGATGAAACAAATGTTAGCATTGCAAGAAGACACTTCGGTGAGAAGATAAAAATTGATATTATGGATGCCCATGCTCTTCCATTTGAGAACGAGCGATTTGATCTTGTTTTGCTTTATGAAGCCATATATTATTTAAAAGAACCTTATAAATTTATTCAAGAAGCAAAAAGGGTTTTAAGAAAAGAAGGTATTCTAATTATATGCACAGTTAATAAGGACTGGGAGGATTTTCATCCCTCCCCATATTCATATAAGTATTTTTCTGTCCCCGAACTATATGAAGCGCTAAAAAATGAATTTGAGGAAGTAGAATTATACGGTGCATTTAAAATAGAAAACGAAGGTTTTAAAAATAAAATGATTTCCTTTATTAAAAAATTTGCTGTTAAGTTTAATCTAATTCCTGGAAGTTTGAAAGCAAGAGCGTATTTGAAAAGAATTTTTATGGGGAAGCTCATACCCCTACCAAATCAAATACAGGAAGGAATGGCTGATTATATAGAACCTGTTTTAATTCCGGTAAATAAGCCTAACAAAGAATTTAAAATAATTTATGCAGTTGCTAAAAAATAAAAAGAAGGATAAAATGTCAGAAACAAGAAAAATTCCGTTTTTTAATTATCCATATGTGTTTACTTCATATGAAGAAGATATTTTATCCATTATAAGAGATGTAGGGAGAAGGGGAGCGTTTATATTGCAAAGGGATTTAGAAGAATTTGAGAAAAATATAGCCAAATATGTGGGTGCTAAGTATGCGATTGGTGTGGGTAATGCCACGGATGGACTTCATCTTGCATTAAGAGCAGCAGGAATTGGCCCCGGAGATGAAGTTATTTTTTGTTCTCATACTATGGTAGCAACTGCTTCTGCTATTTATTTTACAGGAGCAACTCCTGTGCCTGTTGATTGTGGTTCTGACCATCTCATTGACCCTCGGGCAGTAGAAGAAGCTATTACACCGCGAACAAAAGTAATCTTGCCAACCCAACTCAATGGAAGAACAGCTAACATGGATGCTTTACAGAGTATAGCAGAAAAATATAATTTAATTATAATTGAGGATGCTGCTCAAGCTCTTGGCTCTAAATTTAAAGGGAAATGTGCTGGAACTTTTGGATTGGCTGGAGTTGTAAGTTTCTATCCAGCCAAAACTCTTGGGTGTCTTGGTGATGGAGGTATAGTCTTTACAAATGATGAAGAAATGTATAGGAAAATAAAAATGCTTAGGGACCATGGAAGGGATGAAACAGGAGAAGTCGTGCTCTGGGGATTTAATTCTCGTCTGGATAATATCCAGGCAGCAATTCTCAATTATAAGCTTAAATTTTATGAGCGTGAGATTGCTCGTCGTAGGGAAATCGCAAGGTTATATCACAAGCTCCTTGAAGATGTTAAAGAGTTACTTCTTCCCCCTCCACCTGATAGCGACCCTGAACATTTTGATATTTATCAGAATTATGAGATAGAAGCAGAAAGACGAGATGAGCTAAGAGAATATTTAAGTAAAAACGGCATTGGCACTATAATTCAATGGGGTGGCAAGGCTGTTCATCAATTTGAAAGGTTAGGCTTCAATGTAAAACTACCCTATACAGAAAAAATGTTTAAAAAATGTTTACTTCTACCTATGAATTCATCCCTTACTGACGATGATGTTTACTATGTTGCAAATAAAATTCGGGAGTTCTACGGATATGGGAAGAAAAATTAACGGTCTAATCAAAAGACTTTTTGATATTTTCTTTTCTTTGGTTGGATTAATTACTCTTTCCCCTTTATTTCTTCTTATAGCTTATTTAATAAAAAAGGAGGATGGCGGTCCTGTTTTTTATCGTGGAATTAGAATTGGTCAATTTGGCAAACCTTTCAGGATATATAAATTCAGAACGATGGTTGTTGATGCGGAGAAAATTGGTGGTCCTTCAACTGCTGATGATGACCCAAGAATTACGAAAATTGGGAAAGTCCTTAGAAAATATAAGCTTGATGAGATCCCTCAATTGATAAATGTACTTAAAGGTGAAATGAGCATTGTTGGTCCACGACCAGAAGTTCCTTTTTACGTGAATATGTTTACTGATGAAGAAAAGAAAATATTATCTGTAAAACCTGGAATCACAGATTGGGCATCCCTGTGGAATCCTGATGAAGGAGCTATATTGGCCGGCTCACCAGATCCAGAAAAAACATATATGGAAAAAATAAGACCCACCAAAATAAAATTGCAATTAAAATATGTTGAAAAACATTCTTTTCTTACGGACTTAAAAATTATTTTTTTAACTATTTTGACTATTGTAACAAAAAAGAGATATATAAAATACGAGGAGAAACAATGAAAAAATATTCAAAGGAATTTTTAATTGGGTTATACTACACCATGCTAAAAATTAGAACCGTTGAAGAAAGCCTTGTTGAACCAATTTTAGAGGGTAAAATAAAAACTCCCTGCCATCTTTATTCTGGTGAAGAAGCAATAGCAACAGGGATTTGTGCTGCTCTTAGTAAAGATGATTATGTTTTTGGTAATCACAGGTCTCATGGACATTATATTGCCAAGGGGGGGGACTTAAATAAAATGATTGCCGAAATTTATTGTAAAGAAACAGGATGTGCTAAGGGAAGAGGAGGATCAATGCATCTTGTTTTTCCTGAGGTGGGCTTTCTGGGAGCTGTACCTATTGTAGCCGGAACAATTTCTTTGGCAACAGGCACAGCGCTTGCTTCTAAAATAAGAGGTGAAAGCAGAGTAACAGTTAGCTTTTTTGGTGATGGGGCTTCATGTGAAGGGGTTTTAAGTGAGTGCTTAAATTTTGCAGCTCTTAAAAGGTTGCCTATTGTTTTTGTTTGTGAAAATAATTTTTATTCAACTCACATGCCTATTAGGGAAATTAGACCCAATCCATATATTTATAAAATTGCTCTTCCATTCGGGATTAAGAGTTATAGAATTGATGGGAACGATGTATTAAAAGTTTATGAAACGGCGAAAAAAGCCGTTGCATTATGTAGGGAAGGAAAAGGACCAGTTTTTATAGAATGTGTTACTTATAGACTCAGAGGACATGTTGGACCCGATGATAATATTCAGGGTGTTCACACAGATATAAGACCAAAGAAAGAAATAGAAAAATGGATTAAAAAAGATCCTATTAAACGTTTTGAAAAATTTCTTGTTAAAAATAAAGTGATTTCAATAAAGGAAATAGAAGAAATAAGGAAAAATATTATGGAGGAGGTTAAGGAAGCTCATATTTTCGCTACTAATCATAGCCCATATCCTAAAAAAGAAGAGGTGACAAAGTATGTCTTTAAAGAGTAGAAAACTTCAGTACAGTTTAGCAATAAATGAGGCTTTGCATCAGTTAATGGAATCTGATAATTCAGTTTTTCTTATTGGTCAGGGAGTTAAAAGTCCCTGGTATGTAGGAAATACCTGCAGGTGGCTTATTGAAAAATTTGGATCAGAAAGAGTTATAGATACTCCTGTGTCTGAAAATGCTATAACTGGGGTAGCTATTGGAGCAGCTATTGCAGGGATGAAGCCAATTGTAGTTCATCCAAGAATGGATTTTATGCTTTACGCTATGGATCCTATCATAAATCAAGCTGCAAATTGGTATTATATGACTGGCGGGAAATTAAATGTCCCAGTAGTAATATGGGGCATAATAAACAGAGGCGGTGAACAAGCAGCCCAGCATTCTCAAGCTTTTCATAGTATTTTCGCCCATATTCCAGGTTTAAAAGTTGTAATGCCTTCAACTCCTTATGATGCAAAGGGATTATTAATTTCTGCAGTTCAAGACCCAAATCCTGTTGTTTATATAGATGATAGATGGCTTTACGGAATAGAAGGTGAAGTTCCAGAAAATATGTATTCCATTCCAATAGGTAAAGCTGTTATTAGGAGACCAGGTAAAGATGTGACAATTATCGGTATTTCTTATATGGCATTGGAAGCGTTAAAAGCGGCAGAATTCCTGCATAAAAATTATAACATTGATGCAGAGGTGATAGATCTGAGAACAATTAAACCAATTGATGTTGATACTGTATCTGAATCGATAAAAAAGACAGGAAGAGTAGTAATAACAGATGTAGGTTGGAAAACAGGCGGATTTTCAGCAGAGGTATTATCTACTATTTCAGAAAAGGTCTTTGATTTTCTTAAAGCTCCTCCATCAAGAATCGCGTTGCCAGATGCTCCTGCACCGGCAAGTAGAGTTTTAGAGGAGGTTTACTACCCAAATTATGAAAATATTATAGAAATAGTATTAGAAGTTATGAAAAATGACAGTGTTAAAAAATGATAAAGTCAAGTGTAAGCAAAAAGTTTTTCTATAAATAAACATGGAAAGAAAAATTTTAATAGAACTAATTGAACATGAAGTGTCTGTTAGAACAGATAATAGAGGTAGTGTAATGGATTTAAGGCACTTCGCCAGCGGGAGATTGAATGGTTTGCATATAGCGGAAATGAAACCGGGTGCTGTCAGGGGTAATCATGTTCATGATAAAGACGAGATAATAAGCGTGATCGGCGGTGCTGGAATATGTGAGATCCGGGTTGAAGATACCATATCTATGCAGAAAGAATCGCTTATTGTAGACAAAGATATGGTAGTGTATAGAATAAAAGCCGGAATAAATCATACAGTGGTAAATAAGGGAAAATCAAGTTTTTATATAGTTTGTTTTTATATAAAATGAAGTAGGTAAAAGCAAATATTTGTTATAATGTTGCTCTCTTTATAGGGTTTAGCATTTCTGTCTCTGCTGTTTATCTTAGTTATTCTACTTAATGTAAATTAAGTAAGGAAAAAGAAATCAGAGTTTGATTCAATTCCTTCTTTGAAAGAGAAGTCGGTAGAGCAAAGGGAATTCTCGAGACATTTAAATTTTGCCCTTATTGGCAGGAAATACAAAAGTGAAAATTTTTAATAAAGACTAATGATTTTGAGTAAGCTTAGAAAAATTTTGGGGAATAAACCACGTTTACCCGGTATCATTGCGCTCCTAATTATATTTCTTGGTTTAGGAATTTGGCAATTAATTGCCGAAAAATGGGAAATTACAGGTGATGCGATCTATTATTTACAAATAACAAAGGGCAATATTGCGCCTAAACCTTTTTGCTATAGAACATTGGTGCCACTTATTGTACGTTTTTTACCCTTTGATTATATACTGTCTTACAGAATTATTGCTTTATTATCACTAGTATTTCTCGGATATTTTATTTATAATTATACAAAACTTATTTAACAAAAAAAGCAATATCATGCTGTTAACTATTTGGGGATTTATTCTTTTTTGCTTTCTTATCCTGCTGTATATTATTCAACTGCTCATGTTAGAGTTGATCCATTGGCGTTGGTTATTCTGATAATTCTTTTTTATGGTGCTAAAAAAGTATGGAATTTTTTATTTTTAGCTTTAATATTAATGATAGGAGTAGCAACCCACGAGTATGTCCTTATCTTTATACCTTTTTTTCTCATTGCTTCTGTATCGCGATGTTATTTGGTTAATGAAAAATAATATTATAATATTTATTTATTACTCTTGTAACATTGCTTATATTCTTTTTGATTCGTATGAAAATTTGTTGTATAGAAAAACCATCTAAGATGACGTATTACAATATGTTCAAAATAGTCAAAAATGCTAAAATTGTTATTAGTTATAGTGGTGGATTGATTATGCATTTGGCTCGTATATGGGCAGCTTTTGGCGTATTATGGTTTTTAGCTATTTCACAATTATTTTTTTTGAAAGAAAAGAAACTAAATATGTTTTCTTTTTAATAGTAATGATTGTAGGCTTACTTACTTTAATTGCAGCTGATACTTTAAGAATATCTAGTATTGCATTTCCTCTTGTGATTTGTTTAGCTATAAATTTCTATTAAAGTTATCATATTATAAAATGAATACATTGCTAATCGGTATACTATTGCTACATGCGCTTTGGGGATATATATTGTATGGCCATTCCCGTTCTTTTGAGAGAGACACTTTTTTGCAACATATGATAGTTTTAGTTACCATTCTTTTATCTTTATCTATTTTTTATCTAAAACGTATTTGCGAATTTGAAAATCTTGATGATTAAAATATCTCATAGGATTTTTATTTCTACTTATGTATGTAAACCTGGTAAAGGCTCTAAGCCAAGGGTTGTCCAAAATTGAGTAGAGCATATTGATATCCTTAATGAAATTGGATTTTTAATCGATTTGAAAATAATTTTTAAAACGCTGTGGGGGATTACTTTCAAGTGAACGAAAAGGTAAAAAATCTAATTCAAAATCTTTTAACACCTACATTTTTTAAACGTGTCGCCTTTTTTGTTCTTTCAGATATTTTAATCTCTATGCTTTCCCTTTACCTTGCCTTTTTAATCCGATTTGACTTTAGCTTTTCATTTGAATATAAAGAAATATACATAAACCTGCTTCCATTTTTTATTATCTTCAAAATATTTGTTTTCTGGGTCTTTAAAGTTTATAAAATTACATGGCGGTATGTTTCTATTACAGAGGTTTTAAAAATTGGGAATTCTACATTAATTGTAATGTCTGGTTTCATCTTTATGGT
>Ga0272445_1002187_pt1 | contig 13819 bp, 12 predicted proteins | sample YNPCB0031_FD_194404 | JGI IMG/M metagenome (GOLD analysis project Ga0272445, IMG submission 194404) | Hot spring sediment microbial communities from Yellowstone National Park, WY, United States - YNP-CB-003-1 | ecosystem: Environmental > Aquatic > Thermal springs > Hot (42-90C) > Sediment... | reverse complement strand
TGAAATGAAATTACAAAAAATAATCTTATCCGAGAGAGAGAGAGTTCATAAAAAATTCTCCCTTTTAATCTCATTTTAAGTTTTAATTATAAAGGAAAAAAATTTAAATGTCAAGTTTTATTCCTTAAATATTCGGAAATCATCTTTGAAATTTTTTCTTGTTCTATAAAATTTCCATAAATAATTCCTTTTGGAATATATTTGCTTATAAATTTTTTAATATTTTTATCAATTTTTCCTGGTCCTTTTTTCTCAAAAGGTGTTTGAGGTAATGGAATGAATGTATGAGCATGAATTTTTGCGCCCATCTTTATTAAATCTTCCATCAATTTTATTGTTAATCTTATATCTTCTTCATTTTCATCTGGCAATCCAAAAATGAAATCAACATTTGCCTTTAATCCTGATTTTATCACTATTTCAACTGCATTATAAATATCAGAAACTTTGTGCCCCCTATTGCATAAATCAAGAATTCTTTGACTTCCTGATTGTCCTCCAATTACAAGATTGTCATTATCTGTATATTTTAAAATTAAATCAACTGTTTCCTTATTAACATGTTCGGGTCTTACTTCTGAAGGAAAAGTTCCAAAAAATATTCTTCCCTTTTTACCTATAATTTTTCTTATATTAAAAAGTAAATCTTCAATCTTTGAAATGTTTAAATTTTTACCATCAATTGAGCCATAAGAAAAGGCATTTGGGGTGATAAATCTAATATCAGTTAAATTTTTACTTTTCAAAATCTTAACATATTCACAAATACTTTCTATACTTCTATGTCTTGGAATCCCTCCAAAAATTCTTGGAACCTGACAAAAATAGCAGGAAAAAGGACAACCTCTTGTTATTTCAATTGGAGAAAACTTATTATATTTAACTGAAAATGGTGGATAATCATCAAGATTTATCAATTTCCTTTTCCCTGTATAATGAAATTTTCCATCATAAAAACAAATTCCCTTTAAATCTTTATAATCCTCATCTTTGTAAATTCTTTTCAAAAATTCTATAAATGCTTCTTCCCCTTCACCTTTAAAAACTAAATCAAACCCCATTTTAATAACACCTTCCGGATCTCCTGTTGGATGAGGTCCGCCAGCTACACATATAATTTTATTTCCAAATTCGTTTTTAACTTTTTTAACTATTTCCTTTATTTCCCATATTTGAGTTGTGAAAAAGGAAAAACATAAAATATTTTTTTCATTTTCTTTTAAAATATTTTTTAATTCATAAATTAAATCTTTTTTTATAAAATATATTTTAACATCTTCAAAATCGTTTTCAATAGCACCAATTAATGTATTAAAACTATATTTATTTTTTTCATGATAATAAATTATTAGATTCATATCTAACAATTTCATAATTCTTAAAAATCATTGCCTTTTTTGAAGGTTTTTCTCTCAATTCATTAGTTCCAATTATCATGAGGAATATTCTTATGAAAATTAAAATCCATCCAACAATCACAACAAACCAAACAATCCTTCTTGCAATTGAAAAAACAATTAAAAAAATTGTAAGAAGTGCAAGAAAACCTATAGGGTCAATAAGGGAATTAATTCCGGTTCCAAGAGGGAAAATTTTATTTATTGTTTTAACAATTATTAAACCAAGGTAATGAGCAATAAAATAAATAAATCCCATAAAATAATTCAGGATATCTTTTTTCATTTTTCTCCTTTTTAAAATAATATTATAACAAATTTTTATTTTGATTTTCATTTAAAAATCCATTATAATTAATTTATGGAACTTGTATCAAAAGAATATCAAACAATATCTTATATATCAGGACCACTTTTATTTGTTGAAAGAGCAAAAGACCTTTCATATGGAGCACTTGTTGAAATTATACTTCCTGATGATACAAAAAGGGCAGGACAAGTTCTTGATGTTTCAGAAGATTTTGCAGTAATACAAGTTCTTGAAGGAACAATAGGACTTGATGTTGCAAAAACAAAAATAAGATTTGTTGAAGACCAAATAAGGATTGGTGTTTCAAAAGATATGATAGGAAGGATATTTAATGGAAGAGGAGAACCTCGTGATGGAATGCCACTTCCAACACCTTCTAAAAGATTACCTTGCGTTGGAGCACCAATAAATCCAATTGCAAGAGATAAACCTTCTGATTTTATTCAAACAGGAATATCTGCAATTGATGGATTTAATACACTTGTAAGGGGACAAAAATTGCCAATATTTTCAGGTTCTGGTCTTCCTGCAAATGAGATTGCATCAATGATAATGAGATATGCAAAGGTAAGGGGTGAAGGTGAACAATTTCTTATAATATTTGCGGCACTTGGAATTACTTCAAGGGAATACGCATATTTTTTAAAGGAATTTAGAGAAACAGGTTCTCTTGGAAGAATAATTGCATTTGTAAATCTTGCTGATGACCCTGCAATTGAAAGGCTTTTAACACCGCGACTTGCATTAACAACTGCTGAATATTTTGCGTTTGAACTTGATTATCATGTTCTTGTTATCCTTTCTGATATGACAAATTATTGTGAAGCATTAAGGGAAATAGGAGCTGCAAGAGAAGAGGTTCCTGGAAGAAGAGGATATCCTGGTTATATGTATACTGATCTTGCAACAATTTATGAAAGAGCAGGAAGAATAAGGGGTAAAAAGGGTTCTATAACACAAATACCAATCTTAACGATGCCAGATGATGACATAACACATCCAATACCAGATTTAACAGGATATATTACTGAGGGGCAGATAGTTTTATCAAGGGAATTGCATAGAAAAGGTATTTTCCCACCAATTGATATTTTAATGTCCTTATCCCGTCTCATGAATCTTGGGATAGGAAAAGGAAAAACAAGGGAAGACCATAGAAATTTTGCAGACCAACTTTATGCGTGTTATGCAAAAGGAAGGGATATGAGAAAACTTGTTGCAATTGTTGGAGAAGAGGCATTAAGTGAAATGGATAAAAGATATTTGCATTTTGCCGATAGTTTTGAATGGGAAATGATAAATCAGGGATTTAAAGAAAGGGAAATTGAAGAAACATTTGATATTGGATGGAGATTATTAACAACATTTCCTGAAACAGAACTTACCCGTGTGAAAAAGGAATATATAGAAAAATATTATTCAAAATGGGCAGCAAAACAAAAGAAGGACATAATTGAAACCAAAACAATTTAAAGTATCTGTTTTAATACCTGCTTATAATGAAGAAGAAAATGTTCCATATTTAATAGAGGAAATTGAAGAATTTTTAAAAAAATATAAGATAGATGATTGGGAATTCATCTTAATTGATGATGGTTCAAGTGATAAGACATATGAAAAATTTATTTCTCTTTCAAAAGGTAAAGATTATTTAAGGGCTTATAGATATATTAAAAATCAAGGTAAAACAAAGGCATTATCGGTTGGCTCAAGATATGCAAATGGTGAAATACTTGTTATATTTGATGCTGATTTACAATTTACTTTTGATGATGCTAAAAAACTTGTTGAAAAAATTGAAGAAGGTTATGACCTTGTAGCAGGGAAAAAGATTGGAAAATATCATAAAAAATTTGTATCTACTGTTTATAACAAGATGGCTAAAATTGTTTTTGGGGTTCCTGTTTCTGATATGAATGCGATGAAGGCCTTCAAAAAGAAAGTTTTAGAAGATATTCCTTTAAGAAAAGATTGGCATAGATATATAATTCCTTTTGCATGGGAAATGGGTTACACAATTACTGAAATTCCTGTAAGTTTAAGGAGAAGAAGAGCAGGCAAAAGTAAATATAGGGGAATTGGGAGAATAATAGTTGGTTTTATGGATTTAATTGCCGTTAAACTTCAATTAACATTTTTATATAAACCAATGCTATTTTTTGGAACCATTGGACTTATATTAACTTTTTTTGGATTTTTAATAGGAATTATAGCAGTTATATATAGATTTGGATTTGGGAAAGGAAATAGAGCAATACTTCTCCTATGTATATTACTTTTACTTTCAGGGCTCCTTTTATTTGCAATTGGATTTATTGGAGAAGGTCTTGCGGGAATATATGATAAACTTCAAAAAATAGAAAATAGAATAAAGGAAAGATGAAAGTTTTAATTTTAGGAGGAGGAGGATTTATAGGTTCTTTTTTATGTGAAAAACTTTTTGAAAGAAATTATAAAATAAAAGTTATTTTAAGATACACATCAAGTGGAAACATTGGAAATTTAATTTTTTTGGATAAAAAAATTTTAAAGGAAATAGAAATAATATTTGGGGACCTTCAGGATTACCGTGTAATTTATGAAGGAATGAAGAATGTAGATTATGTTATAAATCTTGCAAGTTTAATTTCAATCCCCTACTCGTTTGTTTTTCCAAAAAGTGTTGTTATAAACAATGTTGAAATAATATTAAACTTGATGGAAGCATTAAGAGAATTGAAGATTCCAATAATTCACATTTCAACATCTGAAGTTTATGGAAAAATAAATTATTTACCAATAGATGAAAATCATCCAAAGACCGCAAAATCTCCTTATGCTGCTTCAAAAATATTTATGGATGAATTTTTAAAGAGTTTTTGTGAATATCATAAAATCCCCTTTAAGATAATAAGACCCTTCAACACATTTGGTCCAAGACAATCACAAAGGGCATTAATTCCAAGTATTATTCTTCAAATTTTAAAAAATAAAGAAGTTAAAATAGGAAATCTTTATCCAAAAAGGGATTTTACTTATGTTGTTGATATTGTAGATGGAATTATAAAAATATTTGAAAGTGATAAAGGATTTTCTGAAGAAATAATACTTTGCTCAGGAAAAAGTTATAGCGTAATGGAAGTAATTGAAAAGATAAAAGAAATTTCAAAATTGGATTTTAAAATAGTTAAGGATGAAAAAAGGGAAAGACCAAAAGAAGTTGAAATAGATGAGCTTTTAGGAACATATGAAAAGGCAAAAAAAATTTTTAATTTTTCTCCAAAATTTTCGTTTGAAGAAGGGCTCAAATTAACATGGGAATGGTTTAAAGAAAATAAGGAAAAATATCTGGAAGAAATTCCATTTGAATGAAAATCCTTTTTATAAAATTTGGAAAAGCAGGAGACCTAATAATTTTAACTCCTTTAATTGAAATAGTAAGGAAAAAATTAAAAGCAAATTTAATGTTTTTAATGAGTAAAAAATTTTATGAGATTCTTGAAGGAAATCCATATATTGAAAAATTTTATTTTATTGAAGATGGCTTTTTAAAAAATGTAAAAGAATTAAGAAAGGAGAAATTTGATTTTGTTTTTGATTTTGACAAAAAAATACTATCAACCCTTTATTCAATTTTTTTGCTGCCAGCAAAGATAAAAAGACCAAAGAAAAATTCAATAAGAAGAAAAATTGCTGTTATTTTTAAAATAAAACCTAAGGGATTCCATTTTACAGAAATATTTTTTGAATGTTTAAAAAAAACTTTTAAAATAGATGAACAAATCCCAACACCATCTTTATTTAAGGAAAGGGAATTTAAAAATTTGCCATTGAATTATTGCGTATTTTTTGTAGGTGCTGCTTTTTGGAAAAGAAAATGGCCTATTGATTATTATGAAAAACTTGGAGAATTAATAAATAAAAATTTAAATATGGAAATTGTTATCGTTGGAGATAAAAAAGATAAAGAGGAAGGCGGTTTTAAAAAAGATTTTTTTATTGATTTAAGAGGTAAAACATCATGGAAGGAAACATTTTATATAATTAAAAATTCTTGTTTTGTCGTTTCAAACGATACATCTGGTGTTCAAATAGGAGAAGCGTATAAAAAAATAGTTTTCGCAATTTATGGACCAACACTTCCTGAATTTGGTTTTAAACCAAGAGGAGGAATTATATTTGAAAAAAATTTAAAATGCAGACCATGTAGTATACATGGAGAAGGTAAATGTAAATTTGATAAAAAATGTCTTAAAGAAATAAAACCAGAAGAAGTGTTTGAAAAAATTAAGGAATATTTTCTAAAAAGAAATTAGAAATATCACTTATTGTAATAAAGCCCGTAAAAATACCATTTCTTTTCAAAATTACAAATTCTTCCTTATTCCTTACCATTTTTAAAAATAAATCTGCTATACTGATATTTTCATCATAAAAGGAACAAGGAGTTAGAAGGTCATTTGCAATTTTATTTTTATTTTCTTGTTTTAAAATATCCCATATTTTAATAATACCTTTTATATCATTTTCATAAATTACAGGCATATGAGAATAAATAATTTCTTCCCTTAAAATATCTTCAACCTTTTGATTCCATAAAACATTTTTTATTCTATCATAAGGAATCATTATTGTTTTTGATGGAGTTTTTTCCGCCTTTATTATTGTTTCAATTAGAATTTTTTCCTCTCTTGTAATTTCCTGCAATTTTTCAATCAAAGATAAACTCCTTGTTAAATCCTCAATAAATTCTTTCTCCTTTTTTTCCTTCGGAATTTTTCTTTTAAAAAATGAAAACACAAATATTAAAGGAAATAAAATTTTTTCAAAAATAAAATAAAGATATTTGAAAAAAGGGGTTATAAAGGAGGAAAAATTTTTAGGGTTTAAAAGAGCAATATTTTTTGGAAAAAGTTCGGCAAATACAAAAAGCAAAAGAGAAAATATAACTGTGATCAATATCATTTTAATTAAAATTTTTTCTTCACTTGTTATTCCAATAAATATTCCTGTAAACAAAGAAGAAGCAAATGAATGAAATATATTGTTTAAAACAAGAATAACAACAATGAATCTTTCAGGATGATGAAAAATTTTTGTTAAAAATTTCCTTTCCTTTTTAAAATAAATAATATCCTTTCTTTTTAAAGAAAAATACGCAGTTTCTGTTCCTGAAATTAAAAAGGAAAGGGAAAATAAAATTAAAAGAAGAAAAATTGAAAATATCATATTTCAAAATACTTTTTAATTAATTTTTCCTCGTATTTTTCCATAATTTCTCTTTCTTTTTTATTTTTATGGTCAAAACCACTAATGTGTAGAATTCCATGAAATAAAAGTTTCAAAAGATCTTTTTTATTCTTTAAAAATTTTTTACATATATAAATTTCCGCAACTTCTCCTAAATCAAAAGAGATAACATCTGTTATCCTATCCCTTTTTAAAAATTTTTTATTAATCTCTTTTATTTTTTTCTCCCCTACTATTATCACATTTATTTCTTTTATTCTCTTTATCCCTTTAATGGTTTTAAAAATTTCGTTTAGTTTTTTCTTTGAAGCAAAATGGAAATCCTTTTTACAAAGTGTATAAAAATTAATTTTCAAGTTTTATATTCGGGTCTTTTCTGACAAAAATAAGAAATTAATAAGGGAATAAAGGCATCCTCCAATTTATCCAATTCCCTTCTTGTAATTTCAGATTCATCAAGCTGTCCATCCATAAACCTTCTTTTAAACATTTCACTAACTGTTTCTCTTATTTTTAATGGATTAACTTCTCCAAGACTTCTTACTGTTGCCTCAACTGTATCAGCAAGCATAACAATTGCCTCTTCTTTTGTTTTTGGTTTTGGTCCAGGATATCTAAATTCATCTTCGGACACATTTTTATCAAAAATTTTTGCCTTTTCATAAAAGGGAATCATGACAGTTGTTCCATGATGTGTTCTTATAATATTTATTATTTCTTTTGGCAATTTATATTTGATTGCAAGCTGGACTCCATATTTAACATGTTTTTTTACAATTAAAGCACTTATTTTTGGGGAAAGTCTATCATGGGGATTTTCTCCAGTTTGATTTTCTGCATAATGTAATGGATTTTCCAATTTACCTATATCATGAAAATAGGCACCAACCCTTGCAATCAATGGATTTGCCCCTAAAATCCTTGAACCATTTTCAGCCAGATTTGCTACAAGTGTTGAATGGGCAAATGTTCCAGGAGCCCTATTTTGTAATTCAATTAAAAGAGGATGATTTAAATTTAAAAGTTCCATCAAAACAAAATCGGTTGTTATTCCAAAAAATCTTTCATAAAAGGGAAGAAGTATCATCAAAAAGGAAATAGAAATTATTCCTGAAATAAGATTACCAATTAAAATTTTTTGAACTTCATATTTAACTTCAAAGGTTAAGGAGAGTAAAAAAGTCATTAAGGAACCTGCAAAAAATATTATCATTATGCTAAAATAAAGAAAGGTCCTATTTTTTAAAAATCTTGCAAGAAAAACACCAAGTGTCCCTGTAAATAAAAAAAATATAAATGATAGAAAGGAAAAATTGAAATAAGTGGATAAATAGATGGAACCAAGAATTGTTACAAATATTCCAAAAATTCCTGGAGAAATTATTCCTGAAATTATTGAAAGAAAAGGGAGGGGAACAAAGTAATATTCCAAGTTTAATTTAATAAAAAAATGGGATAAAAGGATTAAAAGGAATAAGTTTATAAAATGGGCTAAAAGAACGGGGATTTCCCCATAAATTCTTTTAAAATAAAATCTTGTTATGTAGTAGAAAATTAAAAATATAAAGGAAAAAAGTAGAAAAATATAAAATTTTTTTAAAAAAATTTTTTCACCTTTCTTTTCTTTAAGTTCTTTTTCTAAAAATTGGAGTTTTTCCTCAATTTGGGGAGTAACTTTTTCATGAGCACCAATTATTTTCTCACCTTTTAAAACAACTTCCTTATAAGGAAAAATAGAAATTTTTGCTTCTTCAATTTTCCCTTTTATAAAATTCTCATCAAAATTATAATTTGGTTTAAAAAATGTTAAAAAAATTTCATAAAAAATTCTTTGCATTTCCGGATTATGAGGATAAATCTCCTCACTTTTTTCCCTTACTATATCTTTAACATCTTCCATATCCATAATTTCATTTAAAAAAATATTTTTTTCAAAATTCTTTCCAATCAAAACAACTTCTTCTCCATATTTTTTCAAAATTTCCTTATCTTCAACAATAATTTTTTTACTCAAATTTTTATAAAGTTCTTTAAAATTTTTCATAAAATATTCTTTATCCTTTTTTGAAATAAAATTTTTAATTTCTATATTTTCTATGTCTTCTTTAAATTCAGGATTTTCAAAAATATAAGGTTTAATCTTACTTATAAAAGCTTCCTCTTCCTTTTTTATTTCTTCTTCTTTTTTTGGAATCTTAAATTCAAAAGGAGAAATTATATCATAGGGAACAATTTCACCTGTTTTAAAATAAACTTTTTTAAAACCACTTTCTTGAGGATATAAAATTGTTAAAACTAAAATAAATAAAAAAGAAATAAAAAATTTAAAAAATCTTCCCCTTTTAATCCTTTTCCTTTCTTCTCTCTTCTTCATATTTTTCATATGCCTCTATTATCTCCTTTACAATTGGATGTCTTACAACATCATTTTTATCAAAATAACAGAATTTTATCCCTCTTATTCCCTTTAAAATCTTAATTGCAACTTTCATCCCAGAAGGAATATTTTTTGGAAGGTCAATCTGCGTTATATCACCTGTTACAGCAACTTTTGTATACATCCCAACCCTTGTTAAAAACATCTTCATCTGAAGCGGAGTTGTATTTTGTGCCTCATCAAGAATGATAAAGGCATTTGAAAGTGTTCTGCCCCTCATATATGCAAGTGGTGCTATTTCTATAATTCCTGCATCAGTATATTTTCTTATTTTGTCATAAGGGAGCATTTGGAAAAGAGCATCATATAAAGGAGTAAGATAAGGTTCAACCTTTTCCTTATAATCTCCTGGTAAATAACCAAGAGATTCACCTGCTTCAACAGCAGGACGAGTTAAAACAATCCTTTCAACCTTTTTCATCCTTAAAAATTCTATTGCTACTGCAACTGCAAGAAATGTTTTTCCAGTTCCTGCAGGACCTATTGCAAAAACAATATCTCCTTCTCTTAAACTTTGAATATATCTTCTTTGATTTTCTGACTTTGGATATATTATCTTTTTAGGAGTTAAAATATATTCCCTTTCCTTTAAATTTTCTTCTCCAGATTTTACAATTTCAAAAGCAGAAATAATATCTTCCTTCTCTAAAAAATTACCCTCTTTAACCATACCTTGAAGTAAATTTAAAACCTTTTTTAAAATTTCAAATTCTTTATCATCTCCAACAAAAGAAAGCTCATCTCCTCTTATATAAATCTTACCATTAAAATTTTCCTTTAAAATTTTTAAATTTTCATTTGAAAGACCAAAAACCTCTTTTAAGGGAAAATTTTTTAAAGAAATTAATTTTTCTAAACTCACTATCTCGGTATTGTTATTTCCTCCCCAGGATAAATAAGATTGGGATTTTTAATTTTATCTTTGTTTGCTTCATAAATTTTTTTCCACTCTTTACCATCTCTATAAATCCACCAGAAGGAAGCAATTTTCCAGAGATAATCTCCTTTTGACAACTTGAAAGTTCTGCCCGAATTTCGCTTTCAGCCTTTCTTAAAGAATCAATAATTTCTCTTGCCCCTTTTTCTGTGAGTTTTTCCTGAGAAAATAAAATTAAAGGGAAAAATAAAACAAATAAAATTTTTTTCATTTTCACCTCCTTTTAAAGTTTAAAAATTATAACAAATAAATAAAATTTTTGTCAAATCAAAAATTTATATTTTTCTAAAATTTTATAAAATTTTTTTAAAAATAAACTCTCATCTTTTCCTGTTTCAATTTTTATTATTTCGCATATCTCATTAAAACTTCTTTCCCCATTTACATAATATAAGAAAAGTTCAAGAATACCTCTTAAATGTTTTTTTTCTTTTAAATTTTTTTGAAACCATTCCTTTTCTTTATTATCCATTTTTTTCAAAAGTGCTTTAAAATAAAGGGGGGCTTTAAAATTTCTTTTTAAAATTTTTCCTTTTTTTTCAAAATCAATTTTATATACTTTAATTTCCTTTAAAAATTTTTGGGGTTCAAAATCTTTTTTGAAAATTTTTAAAGAATTTAAAGCATTCCTGTAAGAAAGATAATATAATTTTTCTTTTAAAGGATTTTCCTCTTTTATTTTCATTTCATAAATTTTCTTATTAAATAAATAATTCATCTTTTCTGCAATTTTCTCAACATCTTCATCCTTTAAAGAAGCAATGTAATAAAGAAGTGTTCCTGCAAAACTTCCTGAAAAATTTAGACATTCTTCACTTATCTTATCCTCATTATCAAAGGATGTATGATAAAATTTATCAGGCCATTGCCCAAGCATTACACATGGAATACCTATCGTTGGGTCAATCAAAATATAATGGTCAGAACCACCTGAATATTCTGTAACCTTTTTCCTTAAATTATCTTCTATATATTCAAAAATTATTTCTGATAAATAAGAAATATAACTTCTTATTAAAAGGGGCTCTTTTATAAGACAAAAAGTGCTCTTACATTTTTCCTGGTCCTCTCCAACCATATCAAGATTTATTGCACCTTTTATTTTATTCAATTCATTTTCCCTGTATTTTAAATATGCATATGTTCCTGTCATTTCTGGAAGCAAAAGAAATCTTATACCCCTTAATGGTTTTTCTAAAATTTTATTTTCAAAAAGTTTTTTAAAAGTAATTGCAAGTTCTAAAATAGAAGAAGCACCTGATGCATTATCGTTTATAAAAGGGGAGGGATGACAAAGATGAGCAATCCCCCATACTTCTTCCTCCAATTTACCTTTAAAAAATATTTCAAGAACTTCAATTTCACCATCTTTAAATTCACTATCAATTTCTGCATAAACCTTTAATTTTTTATTTTTAATTAAAATCTTTTTCAATTCCTCTCCTTCTCTTGGAGAAATTATAAATCCAAAAAATTTATTTTCATTAACTGGCCAAAAGGAAACATATTGGAGTGCATCCATTAAATCCTCTTTTTTTCTTACCCCTTCAATCTCATTCATTCCAAAAAATATAACCCCTTTAATTTTATTTTCTTTAAGAAATTCCTCTTTAATAAATTCTTGATTTGATGTTAAAATAATTTTATTTTTCAAATCTTGTTTCCCCCCATCATAATAAACTACATCAAAAATTCCTTTAACTTTTCCTGAACGGGGAATTACCCTCAATTTCATTTCTTCAAAATCTGCAATCTTTTTATTAATGGGTTCTTTAATGTATAAAATTCCCCTTTTACAATTCCATTTTTTAAAGGAATTCATCGTAAAATATTTTTTTCTTCCATCAGAAGGAAATTTATGAATAAAAGATTTAATCCCATAATTTTTCAATAAATTTTTACAATATAAAATTGCCTCATTAAACCATGGGGAAACTTGAATTCTATGAAATTTTGAAATTTGTATTGCTATATCCTTTGCCCTTTTCCCCGAATATTCACCATTTATTTTCTCATAAATTTCATTTATTTTCTCTTTCATATTTAAATATTAAATCAATTTAAATTTAAAAATCAAATCCACATCATAGCATTACAATTCCTTTTGAAATCTTAACTCAAAATGACAAATTTTTTGACCTTCTTTTCCTTCCCTTTTAAAACTGCAAAATATATTCCTTTTTTAAACTTTTTTGAATCAATTTTTATTTTATAAATTCCTGGATTTAGAAAATCATCAATTAATGTAATTGTTTTCCTTCCTGAAACATCATATATGCTTAAATTTATTTTTTCCTTCTCAGGAATTATAATTTCAAAGATTCCTTTATCCTTTATTATATTTGGTGAAATGTTTAATGAAAATCTTAAAATGTTTTCAATTCCGCTTCCCTGTATTCCCCCTTTCCTTTCTTGTATATAAATGCTCAGTTTTCCAAGATATACTTTATCTCCCTGTTTTTTTTCTATCTTTATTCTTAAAATTGAATCTAAAATTGGTGGAACAATTTGCTTTTCATAAATTTCATGCTGATTTTCCTTTATATGCCATACACCAACAGGATGATTATTTATATAAATTTTTTCCTTAACTTCCTTATTTAAATATGCTTCAAATTTTATTCTAACTTTGCTTGCATAATATAGTGGGATTTCATAAATGAGCGAATCACCAAAATCCAAATTTTTATAATCTTCTTCCCCTAAGGAAATATATCCTTCCCTATAAATTGTTATTGGCTCTTTATAAGGACTTCCAAAATAAAATGTTAAATCAGCAGGAGACTCGGTGATTTGTTTTTCAATTTTATATAAATTATAAACAGAGTCGTTATCACTTGAATAAAATGTTATATAAAATTTATTTTTTGTTTCATCATATAGAATTTGTGGAGAACGAATGTTTTTATCAGTAAATAAAATTTCTTTTTCAAAAGGTGTTTTTATTTCTCCAAAAACTAAATTGTCATAAAATCCATCATTTTCAACAAAAACAATATAATTTCTATTTGAAAATGGCTCCTTTATCTTATATCCTTCATAAATTTTTCTTTTTTCAGAAATTTCCTTATCCTTTAATGTATAAGAAGTATAAATTGATGAGTTTAATGAACCGTATTCAACCCATAAAAATTTTACAATTGAATTTTCCTTAAAAGCATATGGCTCTTTTACATTTCCATATTCAGGATAAATTATTTTTACAATTGTATCATTCCCTATTTTATAAATCTTTAAAAACTTATTTATCCCATCCCAAATTATGTTTGAAATTCCTTTATCTGAAACAATTGAAGGGGATATAAGGATTGGGACAATCTTTTCATAAAATTCAACTCGTTCAACTCTTAAAGTTTCTATTGGTTGAGGAGGAATCCAGCCCGGAATAAAATCTTCATATAAAATTTCATAATTTAAAGGATTATTTAATGGAAATTTATAAGAGATTAAGGTTTTGCCAAGCCATAATTTTAATCTTTCTGGAAGAGGAAGTATATGATATATGTATC
>Ga0272445_1002186_pt1 | contig 13842 bp, 7 predicted proteins | sample YNPCB0031_FD_194404 | JGI IMG/M metagenome (GOLD analysis project Ga0272445, IMG submission 194404) | Hot spring sediment microbial communities from Yellowstone National Park, WY, United States - YNP-CB-003-1 | ecosystem: Environmental > Aquatic > Thermal springs > Hot (42-90C) > Sediment... | reverse complement strand
ATCACCAGACAACCAGATATTTTTGACAAGTTCTCACTAAAGTTCAAAAATGTCAGTATGTATATAAGTTTTGCCAAGCTCAAACGATAACACTACCTCCTGATCCCACTTTCCGAAGATTAAATAACTGTCCGCGAGCTCCTGGGACCTATCCTTATCCAATAAGTACATATTACCACCCTCCTCAAATACTGGAGGCGTCCTTTCTCATTGTAAGTCTTAGGAAATTTATGATAGTTCTTTTAGGTCTGGGAACAGTATGCCTGTCAAGGAAGCACCCCTCAACAAAGCTGAAAAATAACACGATAAAAGCCAGCAAAATAATCCACAGCCATACTCACCATAAGGTGAGCCAGATATAGTTACATAGGGTGATGAAGGAGGCACGCTGGGCCCTTATAACGCGGTAGTCTCCCTCGACAAGATTCATGCCACCCATGTCGCTGGAAACTTCACTATATGATTATTTAATGACAAATTGAGAAAGCTTTTATACATGGATATATAAGGGGAAAGACTTTTAAATCTTCAGTTTCAGATGTTATGTTGTTTCATGGTCGGGCTAGCGAAAAATATAAGTCAGAATTATTTTTCTTAATTTTTAGACAATATTATGTCCCATGAGCCGCTTTTTAATTCAATTACCACGTTGCTTGAGGAAGAATTAGATGCTGAGACAGTTTGCATAGACATTGCAAATACAATTCTAAAATATGCTGCTCATGTTCCATTAGTAACGAATATCGCAAGGGGGGCTGGTTTTTGTTATTATTATGCAAGAATTGCTGAGGCAATTGGAGCTAGACATATGCTTGATCAAAGAGTCTCTAGGATTGCTGGTAAAGGATCAACAGTCCATAAACTCTTAGGGATCATATCATTAAGATTATTTTCTCAAGGAATTCATTATGCGTTAACTCAAGTTAATAACATACGTACATTCATTGAGGAAATATTACAAGATGACGACCTTTGTCAAGTGTTACAAGTTCCAAAAGATGAAATAGATGCTACAATAATATTATCATCGCAATTAATGATGAACCTTTTATCAAATTTATCACGAATGCTTATATCAATTAATATCAATCCTGATTCAAAAGTTAATCCAATAGTTGAGCAACAATTTATTGATTATACGCTCCATATGCGAGGGGTTCCTGATTTAATATTAGAATTCCCTGAAGAACAATCAGCTTTAGTCATTGAATGGAAAACCACACGTGATACACCAATGAATCATGAGAAAGCCCAAGTTGTATGTTACGCATTAATGGAGGCTGTTCGATTAGGCTACCGCACTAAAGATAGAGCCATAAATGCTGTTATGGGTGAACTATCATTGGGAGATGCCTCTCCACGAATTATTAATCTGAAAGTTTTACCAGCAATAATTAGACCAACACAAGAAGGCCGTATAGAACCACATCCAATTATGGTTGCTGAGCCTAGCAATCTTAAGGAGAAATATGATAAGTTCAGGAAGTTAATTTATGACGTATGCTTAATGGCGGAGCACCTAACCTTATTAACTGCTAATATTCGGGATTTTAGTTCAATGCCAATAAGCTATTATCAAGCATTATGTACCAAAAAGTTAAGTTTTGCTGATGAGGAGGTGCAAGCGAGCATTTTTAGAATTAAACCTAAACAGATTACCTCTGGTTTTCCTAAGAAACGTGATAAATTCCCATGTATTCCACGATTGTGCCACTATAATTATGAGTATGGACCTTGCGAATTTTATTTTGGAAGAAGTTTTGGAGAAAAAACTGATTTTGATAGTGCAATGTGGTCCTTAAGATTCAAGATTTTTAGAGAAAAGGAGAGAATGCTCTTACCCTATCGAGCATTACATGAGCTATTTAGGTCTTATTCTGCTGGAAAAGTTATTGAAAAGATCAAAAATGGGGAAGGTTTTGTGTGGTACATTGGTGAAGCTCCATATCCATCTACAATCATTAAAATGCGGATGGACATTTTTAGGCATGAGGAGCCTCTAGTGAGCTTCAGAATAGACGTTTTAGACGAAGGTTATGTTGAAGGAGATATAATGTTTGGTTATCGAAAACTAAGAAATGTAGAGATTAATGAGAGAATTTATAGAGTTATCCCAGAGGGGAAACCGGTATTGATAACGATTGTTGATTCTTGGACACCATTGTTGAGTATAGGAGCATTTGGTAGAATTGATGAGGTAAGGGTTGAAGAGGATAGTGATAGGCTTGAATATGTAATAGGCTTACCTAGTCCGGTTTTAAGATATTCCATGCTAATCTTCGGAGAATACTTGCGTTTTTATCCTGAAAGAAGAAGGAATATACTGATTTCAGAAATGAATGTTGATTTACTTGGTGCAGAGTTACAATCCATAGATGCTATGCAAAGAGCAATTAAGATGATGCTTGAGGTCGAGAAGGATGAGTATATTAAACGTGGTCTAGAAAATCAATTAAGTGAGGTAAAGAAAGCTCAGGAAGAATTTATAACGCTTGAACCTTTCTTATCAAGAATCATTGGAAGAGGCTTGAGATCTAGGGGTGGCGAATGAATGTCATATGAAGTAGGGGATATAATTAATAGAGGATATAAATCTGGAAGATTTCTCAGTATCGAGGAATCTTTCAATGCTAATGCGGTAGAGTTAGTGAAAAGAAAAATTATTGCGCTGGATTCCGAAAGAATATCCTTAGTTCAAGGTCCTCCAGGAACCGGTAAAACAACCATTTTTCAGCAAGTTATTAGTTATTGCTTTGATAAAACCGATAGAGATGAAGTCTTTTTGTACATTGCGCCAACAAACAAGCTAGTTGCAGATATGCTTCAAAGAATAGCCTCAATCTATCGTGTTCTAGGGAAAGATTTAAACGATCTAAAAAGGGAAGTGCGTGTGTATGGTTCACGGTTTAAGTATGGTGAATTTGAAGGTTTAAGGAAACCTATTGATAATGAAGTTAAGATAGTATTATCAACGGAATATCAAAGAGTACATGAAAGTGAAATTCAGAAAAAGTACCACTTGCTTATTGATGAGGCGAGCAAATCACCAATTCATAAGCCTTTCATAACAGTCTCAGATGAATTACTTGAAATGCTCCAAGAATCAGATAGAGAAGGCATCATAGCATCTCTCAATGTTATAGGTGATCCTAAGCAAGCAATAGCACTAGGGGATGAGTACAGGGGTAGAGATGATTTATTGCTATTAACAAATTTGATAAGAGGGCTTTTACCGGAGCATCTAAAAAAGGAGGTAGATAAAGGGGATATAGATGTTACTGTTGCTGCCTATCAGGCGTTAAAAGGAACTCATTATGAACTTTTAGAAGTAACAAGAAGACTACCATATCCTTCAGAAGTTCCTATTAGTATGGGATTTTATGATGGTAAGCTTCGAGCATACAAAAATGCTGAGTACGTGCTCAAGGAGATAGAAGAAAAATGGAATAGTAATGAAGCTCAAATGCTAAGAAATATTAATGAGGACTTTTTCAAGGTTGTTGATACTCTAGAATCCGCGATAACCACAAGAACTCCAATAATATATGTTCATGTGGAAGGAAAATATTTACATGACTATCTATTTAATGAAAGAAGGGCGAAGGTCGGTTTATTATTTTCTTGTGCAATTTCAAGAATTTTAGGTGAAAGTGTGACAGCTATTGCGCCTTACGTTGACCAGCAACTTCAAATGAGGTTAAGCATGTACTATCAATATGGAGAAGTTGCTAAGGATGTTATTGGAATGGTTAATTTTACAACTGTTCATAGGATGTTGGGAGCTGAAGATTCCTATATAATCGCTATTCTAGGAAAAGAAAACATAGGTAAGTCATACTATGAAAGAACAATATATTTCATGGAACCAGAAATTTTCAATGTTCAGTTAAGCAGGCATCAGAAGTTGATCGTTATCGTAGGAGACCTATTTAAATTAAGGAAGGAAGCCGGAAAAATTTACGAAAAATTAAACAGTGAAGAGGTGCAAAGATTTTACGAACCATCTCTGATGTTAAAAATTATGAACTTAAAGACTACGGTAGAAAAAATACTTGAAATGGCTGGAGTGGATAAATATAAAAATCCAAAGAAAGCACCCTGTTCATCAACAGGTAATGGTTGCTTATTCTTTAAGTGGGATCAAGGGAGCTGACGATAAGAGTAAAAGCTTTTTGAGCGTTAGAATTCGGAGTAAAGATATTGAATTATTTCTCCAACAGCGTCAAACCCTTTCTTTATAATAAGTTGTCTAGACTTCTCAGTTCGTGTTGTTTTTTCTATTCTTTTTAGAGCGTTTTTGATGATGCTTACGTTCTTTTCGTTTGGAGCCTTAATTTCTGAAAAATGTACATATCTTTTTGGATCTATTTTATAATCTTCTGAATTAATAATTTCTTCAGCTTGTTCTATTGATGATTGATAAAAGAGCTCCCTTAAAGAAATGCCTGACAGCGTTTTTGCTTCATCTAACCCATATAACCTGACGCCTGAAATCTTTTCAACAATTTCGAAAAGATGAAACATTATCGCCCTTCCGGCAGCATTCAACGCTCCAAATTTACTATAACCGGTTTTCTTATGTTTTCTAAGGAGGGGAATGTCTGAAACTTTTCTATATATTAGCCTTGCAGCATCAAGATAGAGATACTTATCATCATTTAATGAATGCAATCCCCATTGAACTTTAACTAGAGTGCAATGCCAGCAACCATATCTCGCGCCCTCACAACTATATAGATCTAACAAGTCAGTGATCTCAAAAGGTGAATCTAATGATAAAAACGACCAAACATCAATATCTTCCCAATTTCTTAAAGGAGCGATTTTTTCTACGCGATCGAATGGCTCTGCAGAAAGGAAATATGCAAGACACTTCCCAGCTCCTGAAGAACAACCACCATATCTTTGCCTAATGGCTTTTATCCGGTCAATAGATTCACTCTCTCTTAAACCTGTTAATAATATCGTTTTTCCTTCAGTAGAAGAGGTTGAATTTTGTAGCGTTTTACGTGTTGGATCCCTTTTTAGTAACTTAACACACCATCTAAAATTATATGATGGAGCTGGATAACCTCTTATAATGACTCTCCAGTAAAACGTGTCTGTTAATTGGGGAGAAGTTATAACAGTTTTCGCAGTGTGGCCTAGCTCCTCAAAAAGATGTTCAGCCTGCTTCATACATTTTCTAGCCCATAATTCCATTGGTGGTATTTCTCCTAGTGTATCATTATGTAGCAATATAATTTCTATGTCTTTAGGTGTATAGTGTCTAAGCCAATTATAAAACAATATCAATAGAGCAGTTGAATCTTTCCCCCCAGAATATGCTATAATAACTCTGGATCTCGGTTTTATAACTTTAGTGAAAAGTGTGTAAACATTCTCAATTCGCCTCTGGAAAGAAGATGAGGATGAGATGGTTTTTACTTGGTTCAATTCTTCCATACTTTAACCTAACTTTTTGATGCTTATTAAGATATAAATAATCTAAAACCTAGGTTTCTAAGCTAAACATAATTATAATAAACGCGACCAGATTATAACGCATTTTTCATTCTTATGAGACAATGGATAGGTTCAAAATCCGATCCTGCGAAATAATCCACAAACTATACCCACCACAGAACAAATCAGATATAATTTTACTCAATCAATGCTCGCCCCAAGCCAGACAATTCTTATAAACCAGCACCCAAACTATAAAACAACGAGCAAACTGCGGCGGTGCCCTAGCGTGGTAGGGGGCAGGCCTGCTAAGCCTGTGGCCCGGTTGGGCCGCGCGGGTTCAAATCCCGCCCGCCGCGCATTCATTTTGTCTGGTGGATTCTTTGAGTGTGTTGAGATTATTAGGTGTTTGGTATTTTCTAATATGGCTTCTTTGTTGTCTAGGGGTTTTAGAGTCAATGTGATGAAAAATAAAGTCCGTACACGAACTTCCACTCAGCTTATAGCGACAAGTATAGCTACACAATATTTACTCAGGTCGATTTAGCCCTCTTATGAAGTTATCAATTTGAGGGGCATTTGCTTGAAAAATGTGCGAAAGATTGATAAGTGTATGGTGTGATTGTTTTAGTGGAGGGTTATGGTTACTGAGCCGTGTCCATTTTGTGGTCAGGATTGCTAGATCCTTCACGATAGACGCTAAAGTCCTCGAAGAGGCTAGGAAGTTTCTCAAAAGCCACCCTGAGTTTAGGAACATGAGCCACCTCGTGGAGTATGCTCTCAGGAAGTTCCTTGAGGAGGGGTCCAAGGAGCATGGCTAGCCCAGCCTCCTCATCTCGAGAATGCAACGCTTGAGCACGACTAGGCTTGCTAAGGGGTCGAGTTTTTCAAGCTTCGACGGCGTGGCGGCCCTATCCCACACGATCCAGACGACCTCATTATCCTCATATGTAAGCCAGCCAATGGTTTCCCTAATAACAGGCACCAGACCTGATGGAGCCGTGTTTCGATATAATACATGGTCCAGATACCTGATGTAAATCAATGGTTTCTCAGCAACTTCGGTGGTCACCTGTTCTTCACCTTAGACAGTATTTTCTTGACTTGAACAGGCACTATTGTTTCAACTTCTCTTGGTGTGATTTCTATGCCCGTAAGGATGAATGCGGTTTCATGGGCTTCATCTGGCGAATAGCCGCGGTCAAGGAACCGCTTGTAAATCTGCCGAGCATCCTTCGCATTATATTGTCCACGGTTGTTGTATTTTCTGCGATGTTTCGAGAGCTTGGGCGCGCTTCGGAGCCTTTTGCTTCCACACTCCGGACAAATAACTGCATCACGTGGTAGCCAAACGCCGCACTTCGAGCAGAACTTATGACGCGAGTACCGCCAGCTGTTATAACAGGTCATCGTGGCCATGGCTAGTTTCCTCCTGTTTGAGAACGAAAAACGCGCAGTTCTCAGCTTGAGGAGATTCAGGGTTCTGGCAAAGCCACTCAGGATACTTCAGACACCTCATACCATCTAGATAGAGACTTTGGCCGTATTTCCTGCCCCCGTCAGGCTGATCATTATTACATGATAATACCCCACCTTGCGATGTTACATTTCTGTCAAGCTCAGAGATCTCAAACCCTGATCCGAGAAATGTAACATGGGAGGGTGGGGTATTATTATTACATGAATTATATGAGGGGGCACCTAGCCTGTTGCCGCCCTCAAGAAATGTAACATTGCATGGTGGGGTAGATTTGAACGGGGGTGAAGGGTTGTCCCCACTTACCCCACCCTGCGATGTTACATTTCTATTCGTCTCCTCATACAGACCCTCGATGTCCACGGGCTTGACGATCTTCAGCCGCCTATCCTGCGGATGCGATTCAATGGATATTAGGCCTGCCGCCTCAAGGGCTGGGAGAATATCCCTGTCCAAGATCACCCTCTGCAATGGCCTCCCGAATACCTCCAAGAACTTCCGGCAGATCTCGACTTTCGTCGGCCCCGACGCCGGATCATTTTCTAAGATCTTCTTCTTGGCCAGCGGAACGATAACCTGCTTATAGACCTCATAAACAAATGGGCTCAGATTCAGTTCTTGCGGTTCGGCAACTTGGTCATATAGCTGGAAAGCGGCCTCAATATCCTTCCCCGAGGCGTAAATCGTGACCCACTCCCCGTGTCTCTCAACCCTGCGATGGTTGTAATTCAAAAGGGCCAAGACCTTTACCAGCGCCATTAGCCTGCCCACGTCTCTCGCATGCCTCGGCTTCAGTATCTTCCGGCTTCCTATGAATCTCTGGAAAATCTTTTCAGGCTCTGGAACTATTATCTCCGCAACCTTCAGCTCCGTGATCCGCTTAATTCTCGCCCTAAGCGCCTTCCTCCTCGGATCCTTCTCAACATACTCTTTAAAGACGCGCTCATTTGCTTTTTTGAGGATCTTGAGGTAGATCGCTTCTCGCAGCTTTTCTTGGGAGACCTCCGGCGAGAGGAGGATCATCCTAGTGGCCTCCTGCTCGTCCAAGGCCAGTCTACCCGTGCAGAAGATAACCGATGGATAGCCTATGATCTTGACGTTCTTGGACCTTTGACCATGCCTCTCCGTTTTGTCCGTTACTTTGTAGAGCAGCTCCTTTTCATCATGGGATAATAACGGCCTAAGCCTCTCAAGCAATTTATTATGAGGCTGATCTAGGAATATCAAAATCTTGTTCTCGAGATTGATGACGATCAGCTCCTTCTCTGCATCCCAAGCCCCCTTATCGTGATAGAACGCCGTGGGCGATGAATAGGCGACCTTGACAATTTTATCCTCCGGGAAGAGTGTTGAGACTTCGAGCGGAATATATGACTTGCCGGTTGATGACTCGGCGCGGAAGCTGATGTTAATTTGATCGTTATCCGTGAATGCGGAGAGCATCGCTAGGAACGTTATAACCTTATTCACATCATCCTTCTTGACAGTTACTCCAAGCGCCTCAATCAAGTCACTTATCTCCAGCTCCCGATCCTCGTAGATCTGGAGGGCGGTCAGCCTAGCAGCCAGCGCGCCCTCAAGATCGACACCAAGCTTATCAGAGAGTTCCTCAGGTATAAGTTGATAGATGTCATGGTATGGCCCAGCGACTCTATCACCGCATCTAAATATGAGGGCTCCACCGCTAAACTCGATGGGTGTGATTATTTCATATGGTGTAAGATCATACATTTGTGATCCTCCAGAAGGATTTGTTAACTCTTCAAATGAAGAAATCAACACTAATAATCAAGCTAGCAAAAAATTAACATTGCTTGATTTGCTAATTAATCCATTTTCCTATTTTCTAAAAAGATAAAATTTAAAGTTCCATCCTAAACCAAGAGAAGGTTGCTTATCTGCTAACAAACCTGTTCCTCCACTAAATCCAAAAATTTCACTTATTCCATCTTTAATTAATCCGTCTTTACAAAAATACAATCCAAAACCATTTGCAGGCCCAATTGCTATTTTATCACCAAATTCGTCCCTTAGTTTATTAGCAATGTAATCTGGTAGTGAAACTACCCATTCATAGTTCCCAGCTCCTATCGGAGCCGGTTCTATCCAACCAAAATAGGTTGGAAAGCCAAAAGCTTTTAGAGTTTGCGATATGGTATAGTTAGTTGTGTGTTCTTCATACATCTCAGGGAAATTAGTTTCATTCCATCTTTCATACCCCATTGCAAACTTAACCAAATCCCAGTATTTCCAGTTTTTTGTGATGTATTGGTCTACACCATTTAAGTCTTTAATATATTCCCAAAAGTCCTGTTTGTGATTAATAAAAAGCCATCGCCAAAAATCTAAAGGATCACAGTACCAACCTTTCCCTGGTTCGTAAGTCTCCACACACCCATAATCTCCATACTCTTTTCCTTTACCTATAAATTGTCGCATTGTATTTTCAAGCCCATGATAGCCTCTATCGACAACCCAACCATAAAACTCAAACACCGGCGAAACTTTTTCTCTAACATAAGGAAGTTCTATTTCTCCATCCGGATACAACTTAGTTATAGCTTCATACTCTTTCTCAGCCTGTATCAAAGCTGTCTTTGCCCCTTCAATCCCAACAGGTGTAAATCGGGGAGGTATTGTCTTTATTTCGCTCTTTAGTTTTTCTGCTGTATTTTCATCTATTAGCTTTTTCTCATATGTAACGAGATCTATCCATTTCAGAATGTCATCTACCGATTTTGCCTCGTAATAAGGATATATTGGCTGATAGTACTCACTTGGGTAAGTTCTTCCCCACATAATTAGCTCATATAGATCAGCACGCACATTCCTGGGAAGCGAACTTGTTAATAAATTGAACTTTTGAGCTTCCTCCATATCAAAAGTTCCATTATCAAGATGGAACAAAAATAGCAAGGCTTGCCTTCTTGTGTTAGCATCTTGGTATAAAGCATCTAACTTATCAGAATCGTACCAAGGAAAATCTCTATTATAAAGTTTATTTTCTCCTCCAAGCTGAGGAGCTTTATTAGAATATAAATTCCATTGAAGCATTATCAAATCCCAAACATCTTTATCTGTTGGCTTAAGAGTCCTATTGTTTAGAATTTGTTCTGCATAATTTATCCCATACTTTGCATCAAAAATTGAATAAGCGTTTGCAATTATTTTTCCATTCAACCCCTCAAACATTTCAGGATGTTTTAATATATCAAAGCCAGAGTTACTAATTAATTTCATATGTTTTGCAAGCATCCAGGTTTCTCTTCCAGCATTGGGAGTTAAAACAAAATTATTCCCATCTACTGAATAAAAGACTATTGGCTCAAAATCAACTATAGCTGGATTTATTTCAGTCGCTTCAATTAACATTGACAAACCTTCCTTTTCATAAGGAAGGCTTAAATCAACCAAAGAAATAGAATAATTTTTCAAAACCTCTAAGCTTTCCTCTCTCAACTTCTTCTCACTTAACTCTAAATCATTAATCAACTCATAACCTTTTTCAAATATTTTTTCATTTGGGCAAATTCTTCTCAATCTATCCTCAGTTTCCGTTAAGCTAATGATTCTGAAGCTCTCGCTAATAGAAACGTTGCCAGAAGTATCTTTTGCAATAGCTCTAGCTTCATATCTTCCTTTAAGAGAAGGAATAAAGCTTATTCTATAAATATCTCTATCAACTTTGTTTGCTTTATAATAGCTTGAGTTTCCATTAGGATCGATAACTTCGAGAAGAACACTTTCTATACTAACATTGTCTGTAGCGTTTATATCAACATAATGAGGAAAACCTCTTACTGCATACTTTTCATAAGCAACACTTTTTATAATTGGCTTTTCTTTATCTCTAATTATTTCAGAAGTTAAACTAGTAATAGGACCTTTAACATAAGTATCAAAAGCAAGATAAGCTAAAGCGCTTCCCATCAAACCTAAAAGCTTTAAAGCATCTCTTCTACTAATTTTAACTGAATCCGAATAAAGCAATTCTTCCAGTTTTAAATCCATATTTTAACTTATCATAAATATCATAAATATTTAAATTTTTACTTTCCAGTAAAAATTATATCGAATAAAATTTTTCTAAAAAAGTTTCTTTTTCTTGTGAATTTTTAAGAGGTAGTTTTGTTCCGGTTTTATTCTCAATATCTAAAATATACACCAAATTCTTTTTTCTACTTGGGAGTCGTAACGCTTTGACTCCTACCCACCCGATAATCAAGTGGCTTTGCGACGAGATTATTCTTAAAGCTGGAGGGGTAAGCATCAAGTATCCGAAAAGCATCTACTTGGTTAAGGATAGTGATGGTTTTGGCATGTGAAAGTTATCAGGGAGGAGGGGGGAGCGCAGGAAGAGCTCGATGCTAGGGGGATATCCAAGGACAACCTAAACACATACCTAAGCCTATTCCAGTCCAGAGAAACACAAACAAGCAACCAACAATAGAGAAGATCAAAATAATAGTAAAGGCATAAAAACCCACCAACAAACAATGGATTAAGAGCGAAGACCTTTTAAAGATATAGGCTCATATAATATATCTGATAAAGTTGAGGGGATAACATGGCCCAGGTAGTTAAGTCACCTATCACTATAGGTTTGATAATATTGATATTGGTTTTAGCAGGTGTTGTCGGCTTTTTAGCTAATAGGCCATCCGGGCAAATTACTATAACTAAGACTGAAACCGTAACTTTAACTTCTGGAGGAACAATAAGTACAATAATTGTTACTGTTCCGAGGCCTGCGAGCACTGTAACAGTAACAAAAACAGTACAAGTTGTAAGTCCCAGTAGTGCAACTGCTATGGAGGAAGTTAAAACTACCATGGAGGGTGTTAGAGAACTTATCTTACTTAAAGCTGGTGCTACACATTATGAGTTGAGACTAATGCCTAGTGGAAAGAAACTACTTTATCTAGAGCCCTCAGAGTGGCAGGGTAATTCCGATGTTTACTCAGTTGCAGGTGAGAAGAGGGTAGGTCATCACTGGTCTCAGCTACTTATGCTCAGCCCAGGCAGATGGCTTACCGATAAAGTTGAGTCTGAGGGGCAATACTTAATCTCATTTAAAATCTTGAAAGCTGGGGGAGAAATAGTTAGCTATGTTGGAAGCTGGGGATTTAGAGACTATTTTATAACAACTGCAGTCCATTATTTCTGGGTTGATAACGATACGCTGTATAGGTATGTAAAGACTAATCTTACAGTGCTTAGAGATATACCTGACCCTGTAGGAGCTATATGGGTTGAGTTAATGAATGACCCTGAATATTATAGAACTGCTGTTACGAAGACTAGGGATGGCATTATGCTCTATGATATGCGAGGTGTAACAGGTCATGCACTTAAAGAGTATACACTGGATCCATATGGATGGATTGCATTAATCAACCCTGCCCTCGATGAAGTAAGAGGTTCACCTGCCCTCGTATTGATAAGAGCTACGGGTGAAGTTCATCCGACAGTCTGCAATTGTCCAAACGTCGATACCATAGAATTACATCTACTAGGTAATGAGGAAAAAATGCTAAAGAAGGGAGACTATTTTGAACTCCAATACCTCTTAATAGTAAGCCCAGAGACATCAAATTACGAATGGATAGATAAAGCAATCGATAAAGCAAAACCAATAATCGCTAAATTAAACAACGGCGCATTCACCCCATAACTTCAGCAACTAAAAATAATAAGGCATCTCTGAAGAAAGGAGGGGGATGTCAGGGTGTCGGCCGTCTTGAAGATGGCGTCCGACATTCTGCTAAAGGAATTAGGCAGGCTCACAAGAATCAAATTTTACGCAACAAGGATGAGGCAATAAGAGTTGTAGTAATGAATCGGGCTCACGGCTCCCATCCCCTAACCCGTGGGCGGGTGGAAGGCGTGAGCTCCTGCCCAGAGTGTGGGGAAAAGCCAGCGGGTCTCAAAAAAGATTTCTCTTCTGTAAAAGACATGAAGCTTTCGACAGAAACTTGAGGAAGATTGAGCTGACGAGGGGGAGCTGGGGATAGCCGACAACATGGCGGCCTACCTATCCTTCATCGAGAAGCTGAGGTCCCTGCTGGAGGAGAATGCGGGCTTGCTGATAAAAGAGGGAGAAGTGGAAGATAGGCTGGGCTGAGCCGCCGGGGATCCAAGCCTTTTATATCTGTGACCGGATACAGTTACCGTGACACACGGGGAAAGTGTGTCTGGAATGCTCGAAAACCATATGAGTGGTCGCCCATGCCGTAGAAGGGATCTATAACCTCCGCGGCCAACCAAGCGCCACCATTATCCCGCTCGCGCCATCCTATATTTCTTGGGTCCTACATGATGTCACACGGTATTAGGGCCCTCTCGACTAGGAGCGCTGCGGCGATTGAGAGGATGATGGCCGTGGAGAGTATGAAGAGGGGCTTGACCGCGCTTCTCCCGGTAACCCGCTGTAATATGGATGCCATGATGTAGTATCCGTCGGTGGCCAGCAGGGGAGGGCGTTGAACACGGCGGCCCATAGGTTCACGAAGAATATCCATGCCAACAGGGACTGCGTGAAGCCCAGCTCGACGGTCAGGCCCACGTATCCGGCCACCTCGGGTGGGATCAGGAGGCGGATTGGCTTTTCAAGGTATATCCCGGGCATGCCGGTAAGGGTTAGGATCGCCAACGCTGTGGCCGACGTGAGCAGGTTAGCCGCCAGGCCGGCGCCCATGAACCTCCAGCTACATGAGTGCTTTAACTGTGGTTATGCTTGGAAGAGGTCCAGCTTGGGTAGGAGTGTCACGATTAAAGAATTCTTTATCCCATCATGGGTCATGCTCCTGATAGCATTGATTTTAGTTGTCGCGGTTGCTGTTCCAGTATCATGGCGTCTCCTAGCTCAAGGAACCATCATGATCAAGGCTGCTCCAAAGGGCTCTATAACTGTTGAGACA
>Ga0272445_1002182_pt1 | contig 13855 bp, 10 predicted proteins | sample YNPCB0031_FD_194404 | JGI IMG/M metagenome (GOLD analysis project Ga0272445, IMG submission 194404) | Hot spring sediment microbial communities from Yellowstone National Park, WY, United States - YNP-CB-003-1 | ecosystem: Environmental > Aquatic > Thermal springs > Hot (42-90C) > Sediment... | reverse complement strand
TTAGTTTAAATAAAGTAGAAGAGCCAGTCAAATTTAAATTTGAAAAAAATTCAGAAAGTTGGATCATAGTCCCTAACGAAAATATTCTTTATACTAACTACTTACCCATCTTTCTTAAAGATGGTCCTAGAAGTAGAATTTTTGAATATTTATTAATAGGAGAAATTCCAGATATAAGAGATTTCAAGCCAATGCCAGTAAGAGAAATAAAATTATTTACCTTAGCTCCTTTCGGAATTTTAGTTTTAAAAATACCTTTTTTGATAATACCAATTTTATTGTTTATCATAGTTTTAATTTGGAGAAAGGAACTTTTCAAAATTTTCATTTTTAAGAGAATGCCAATAGGCTTGTTATTATTGATTTTAGTTGTTTTGCTGCTCCTCTCTAGACTTGAATTTAAAAATATGGTTTTTGATAAAAATTGGCATCCTTCTTATGTAAATGCAACTCATGTAATAGAAGAAAAATGGATGGCAGAGGAAGCCTCTATTTTTCTTTACTCGCCCAAAGAAGAAAAAACAAACTTATTTTTCAGAATAGGCACTTTCTATAAACCTAGGGAATTGGAGATTAAAGTTAATGACAAAATTTTAAGGTATAGAGTTACAAGTTCTGATGAAACTCTTGTAACTTTTGGTGTTCAGCTCAAAAAAGGGGAGAATATAATCAGTTTAAAATCTTTAGACGGTTGTGATAGACCTGTGTTGCTGATGAATGAATCAAACGATTATAGATGTTTGAGCTTTATAGTTCATGGGTTTTCTCTCATTTCTCCTCTACCTAAATTCGAGATAATTTTTGGGAAGAACTGGTATCTTCCCGAACCTTACATAACATGGTCTTATGGAAATTCAACTATTTTGATTTACTCTGCTCAAAGGGTAGAAGCCAAACTTAATTTAACTCTAATCAGTTATTACAAGCCAAGGCAAATAGATTTTTATGTCAATAATTTTTTACTCGACACTTTTAGAATTGAGCCTTACAAAATGAATATACTCACAAAAACATTCACCTTAAAGGAAGGAGAAAATATAATCGAGTTTATTCCTAAGGAAAAATGTGACATTCCGGCGATAATAGAAAAAAGCAATGACGATAGGTGCTTAAGCTTTGGTTTAATTAATGCAGGCCTTATTTCTCCTTATGAATTAATGGAAGAGAATAAAACATTTTTCGGACCTAACTGGTATGAGCAGGAACCAGATGGAAGATGGATGAGCAATAATGCAAGCATATTCCTATTTTCTGAGAAAGAAAGGGGAATTTCTCTGGTTCTAGAATTAGCAAGCTATTATAAGGAAAGAAAGATTGATTTGTATTTAAATAAAGTTTTAGTTTTATCTCGAATTATTCCACCTTATAAGACTGAAATAATCGTACCAAGTTTAAAGCTACTAGCCGGAGAAAACCTGATCGAATTTAGGTCAAATGAAACATGTAACATTCCTTATTTGATTGAAGGAAGCAAGGATAAGAGATGCTTAAACTTTAAGTTATTTGATTTGAAAATAATTTGATGAGAAAAATGAGCAAAAAGATCTTATCAAAATATTTATCCATAATTGTTTTAGTGTTACTAGTTATTGCTATTGCGTATGGTATTTTTATATGGACAAGACAAAAAAGTTCAGAAGATAAGCTTTCAGAATACATAAAAAAGAAAGAGTTTATAATTTTTGATGAAAACTTTCATGCTGAAGAAAAATCAGACATAACTTACAGGTGGCTTTCAAGGAATGCAACTATTACTTTAGTTGTACCTTATGATCAAGTTGTTAAGCTGGAATTCATTTCCTGGTCTTACAACATTCCAAGAAGTGTAAAGATATACTTAAATGATTACATGCTAGCTGAGCTTAACTTAACAAAAAACAGGACAAATTATATTTCTCCCTTCATATACTTAAAAAAAGGATTGTATAAACTAAAGTTTTTAATTTCTGAAGATTGTCAAGTTCCAGCTTTGGTTGAAGGTACAGAAGATACACGCTGTTTAAGCATTGGTTTAGGCGAGTTCAAGAAGTTAGAAGTTGACAATTTATTAGTTGATATAGATACTCCAGGCTGGCATGGGCTAGAATCTTATTATGGAAAACCGATGAGATGGATGGAAAAGAAAGGGATAATAAAGCTAATAAATTTAGAAAAAGGTAGTTTTAACTTAGAATTTTTTGTTTTTAGTTTTTACTTTGATAGAGAGCTTAAAGTTTACGTGGACGAAAATCTTATCCACACTTCAAAGATTACGCCCGACGGTTCTAGTGAAAAAATAAAGATGAGCTTAGATCCTGGTTTGCATATTATTAACTTTGATGTTGGTAGCTGTGATTATCCTTCTAGGCTTGGAATTAGTGCTGACCAAAGATGCTTAAGCATAGCTATAGTTAAGCCAATAATTTATCAAGAGTAAATTTTTACATCATCAAAATAAGCTTCAACACCATTCCATATTTCGATTCCAACTGCTCCATATCCATATTCATTGTCAATTGCCTTCAGAACTAAAGTGCCATCAACATAGCATTTAAATTCATTTCCTTTAACTTCAACTTTTATTGTATGCCAATTAACATCTGTATTAAAATCTGTTTTAGCTAGCGGCATTTCATTCCCATTAAATTTTTTGTATAGACCAATACCACCGCTACCAGGATCATATTGACAGCTGTAAAATTTATAGAAGGTGTCTGTTGGTGTAACTCTGAAAATTATTCCATACCCCCATTCCCTTCTTAGCAATCTTCCTTTAATTTCAAAAGTGTAGTCCGTCAAATTCGTCAAAGGTAGTAAAATTATTCCATGCCCACTTACTGCTAATATATTCGGCGGGCTTGGGGCTTCTTGAGTTTGAATTATTGTTGTATTAATATTCCCCCATTTAACGTATTCGGGCGGTACATTTCCTGGTGGTATTTTGTCAAAGTTTTGAGAGAAAATGTATGTAATCGTTTGCTCAGGTAAAGTCAAGTAAAAATATAAAATTACAATTATACCAATAACACAAAAAAGAGCGAGAATTACACCTACTTTGACTTTATCCATATATATCAGTTATTTTAACAATTTAAAAATGTTTTGCGGAAAGATTTGACGAGTTAAAAAATATTAAAAACAACAACCGTTATTTAAATGGTAGTAATGAAGATATCATTCGTACTTCCTGTTCTTGGTTTTGAGCCTGGACTGGAAAGGGCATTATCAAATATCCCGATCAACGAGTTGTCAAAGAAATTTGATGTAGAAATTTTGATTGTTTGGACCCCTACAGAAAATTATAACGATTTTGAAGAGATGAGCAGCATAGCAAAAAAATTTAACGCAAAAGTAATAATCGAGAAAGCTAAAGGTTTTGGAAGAGCACACAGAAAAGGGTATGAAATTGCCAGTGGCGATATAATTGTGGCATCAGATTCAGACGATACTTATCCTCTAGAGTCCACTCTAAAGTTTTTAGAGATATTTTTAAAGAAAAAACTAGATTTTCTTTCTGTCAATAGATTTGATAATTTGGAAAAAGGTTCGATGACAGTTCCACATTTTATTGGAAATAAAATATTAACTTTTCTGGTAAACATTTTACTCGGCTTAAGAATTAAAGATTCTCAATCAGGTATGTGGATTTTAAGAAAGAGAATTCTTAAGCAGTTAAATCTTAGAGAAGATTCTGCAACTTTTGCAACAGAAATAAAAATAAAGTCGTTTAAAAAAGTTAAAAGTGAAGAAGTAAACGGAAAATATAAAAAAAGAGTAGGGAAAAAGACGATGAATAGTCTTAAGCTTGGAATTTCCCAATTAATTTATATCTTTAGATACTTTTTATCGAGGCGATAATTATGAGCGAGATAGTACTTGTGATACCACCATTTAGTTTTGGTGGCTTCCGTAAGACTTATAACAAGTGTCCGAATCTTGGTATTGCTATCATAGCTTCTTTACTTGAAAAAAATGGTTATTCGGTGAAGATAATAGATGCTTTCGCTTTAGAACTGGGGAAAAAAGAGATTCTAAAAAGAATTTTTAAGGAGAAACCTGAAATAGTTGGTATAACGTCAGTCACTTCAAACTCTGATATAGCAATGGATATACTAAAATCTGTTAAAGAAAAGGATAAAGAGATCGTCACAGTGTACGGAGGGCCACATGCCACGTTTGCGTCAGATCTTATTTTAGTTAAGGATTTTGTTGATTATGTTGTAATTGGTGAAGGAGAGTATACGATGCTAGAGTTATGTAATTTTATAATTAGAGGTAAGGGAAGCGAATCTAAGATAAAGGGAATCAGCTACAAACGTAAGGGGAGTATAATAAAGACAGAATCACGCCCCTTAATTGAGAATTTGGATCAACTCCCTTTCCCAGCCTATCATTTACTCCCTATGAATTTCTATAGACCTAATGCATACTTAGATACGAAAGGGAAATTTTCCTCAATGATAACTTCTAGAGGTTGCCCATTTAACTGTATTTTTTGCACTACTCCGAAAATGTGGGGGCGATGGAGGGCTAGAAGTGTGGAGAACGTAGGAGAGGAGATAAAGCTTTTATATGACAAATATAGAGTTTCTCAAATATTTTTTAAGGATGACGAATTTACTGTGAGTCAAGAAAGGGTTGAAGGAATATGCGACTTTATCGTTGAAAATAAGTTAGACATAATCTGGGAATGTTTAGGGAGAGTAAACGATGTCAACGATAAAATTTTAGAGAAGATGTACAGAGCTGGGTGTAGAGCATTAACATTTGGGATTGAAGTTGGGTACGAGGAAGGGCTGAAGAAGATAAGAAAAGGTTTTACTTTAAATCAGGCTAAGAGGGCTATAGGCCTCACAAAAAAACATGGAATGATTTCCGTTGCATCATTCATATTAGGTTTTCCTTGGGAAGGAATAGACGAAATCAAAAAAACTATAAGATTTGCTCGATTCTTAAATGCAGACATTACTGAGTTTAACATGTTGGTTCCATATTTTGGAACTGAGATTTACGAAATAGTTACGGAAAAAGGATTGTTTGTTAAAGATTACGCTCAAAAATTAATTAATTATAGTATGCATGAAGTAAACCCAGTTATAAGGACAGAACACTTAACAGCAGAACAACTTCGATATTGGCGTGGTAAAGCATACTTAGAAATATTTTTTAATCCTTTGTCTTTACTTCGGAGTTTTAAGTCATCGATAAGTTTTGGATCGGTTAAAAGAAAAGTTCTTGGGGGAGTCGAATTATTAACTGTATCGTTGCGTGACATGTTAGGTTTGTAATAGATGATAGTTGCAAAAAGATTTCATTTGTTAAGAAGATGCGAATTGAAAGGTTGGAAATATAAAAAGGTTGTCATCTTTTTAATTACATTCTTCATCTACACCATCAATTTCCGTTATCTCGGAACTAGTGATACAGTTCCAAATGTCTACGTAGCAATTAGCCTTATAAACGAGGGCAATTTCGACTTGGACGAATTTAAAGGAAAAGTGGACTTAGGCAATGTAGTAGATTATAACAATAAAACACTTTCCCAATATCCTGTAATTACTCCAATTGTTGCTGCACCATTTCTATTTTTACCAGAAACTTTATTTCATGTGAGTAAAAATCCGATGAGACTTCTTTATCTTGGAAAATTTATTGCTACATTCCTAATTTCTTTATCTACAATTTTCATATACTCTTCTCTGAGGAAGATAACTGAAGAAAAGTACGCTTTACTTGTAACTCTTATATACGCGTTTGGGACCCCAACTTGGAGCACAAGTAGTCAAGGCTTCTGGACCCATACTACTTGTGAGTTTTTCCTGGCCTTAACAATATATTTCTTTCTGAAAGGTCAAAAAGATAAAAAATATATAAAGTATGCTGCATTACCTCTTGGGTTGACTTTTCTTTCTAGACCAACAACCCTTTTTATCTTAGTAGTGATGGTCTTTTATGTATTGCACAAATTTAGACGCTCGTTCGCAAATTTTATATTTCTTTTAATTCCATCACTACTATCGTTAATGGCATATAACTATATGCACTTCGATTCGATCCTCAGTACAGCCTATTATCTTAATCCTTTTGACTTTCTTATTCGTCATGGAAACATTATTGAGGGGTTCTTCGGTCAGCTAGTTAGCCCTAGTAGAGGAATATTTATATTTTCCCCTGTCTTAATATTTTCTCTCTATGGAATTTATAAATATTGGAAAGAACGGAACATTTTGTTTATATGTTTTTCGGCGAGTATACTTTCAGTTGTTTTAATTTACTCCTTACATATCGTTTGGTATGGAGGAGCCTCATTTGGGAATAGATATGCCTCAGATGTAATGCCTTTGTTTGTCTTATTTTTACCTCCCTCTTTCGATTTGATGAAGAAAAAGAGGTGCATGTCAATTTTATTTTTTATTCTTTTAGGAATTTCTATCTTTATTCAATTTGAAGGAGCCTTTATTCAAACAGGAGTATGGGATGCAAAGTTCAACAGAGGTTATGAAGATACTTCATGGCTTTGGTCTTGGGAAAATAATCAAATTATTTACGAGTTGTTAAATAATAAAATTGAAATACCATTTAACGACTTTATTTCGGCTTTCATTTAAAAACATTTCGATTCTTTTTAACTTTAGTTAACGCTATTAAAAGATAACCTTTCACATCAAAGATTAGACAGAAAGACGTTGTAGAATCTCTTGTAGATTTTTATTGCAACTAATATAAGTCTTTAGAGCTTAAACTGTATAGGAGGCTTTGATAAATGGAGAGAATGACTAAAAGAATCAGTTTAGCAATCTTTATTCTTCTTAGTTTTTTAGCTTTAATTTTCTTAACATCTTCTCCACAAAGGACATTTGAAGACGAATTATCAGAATATATTAAAAAAGGAGAGCTTATAGTTTTTGACTCAAATTTTTACGAGGAAGAAAAATCAGACATAGCTTACAGATGGCTTTCAAGGAATGCAACTATTACTTTAGTTATACCTTATGATCAAACGGTAAAGTTAGAATTTATTTTATGGTCTTATAACATACCTAGAAATACAAAAGTGTATCTGAATTATTATTTGCTGACAGAATTAAACTTGACTAAAAATAGAACCAGCTATACTTCTCCATTTGTATATCTGAAAAGAGGATTATACAAATTAAAATTTTTATTTAGCGGAGATTGTGAAGTTCCAGCCCTACGCGAAAATACGGAAGATACACGTTGCCTTGGTATTGCGGTTGGGAACTTTAAAAAAATTGAAACGAGTAATTTAGCACCTTACATCGATAGCCCAGGTTGGTACGAGCTTGAATCTTACTATGGAAAAGACTTAAGATGGACGAAAGACAAAAGCATAATTAAATTTATAAATCTTGAAGAAGGGGAATTTCTTCTCAACTTTTTTGCTTTCAGCTTATATTCTAATAAACTACTCAAAATTTATGTCGACAGTAATCTCGTTTATAGAGCGAATATTCCACCAAACGGGATGGAAGTAAAAGCCAAAATGAGTTTGGATTCTGGCTTGCATTCGATTACATTGAACACTAGTTGTAGCTATCCATCAAAATTAGGAATAAGTACTGAGGATAGATGCTTAGGCATAGCTGTAGTAAATCCAATTATTTCTCACTCAGAATGAAATTTATGAATATGAAGTTACTTCTTTTTCTTTCTTACCTACCTCTTTATTCTCAATGATATATTGATAGGGATCTTAAAATTAGGATTTTTAAGGTAGTAGGCAATTTGTGTATTTTCTAAGGACCATAAGAATGAGTGGTCTGCTGGCCCTGTATTATATTCTTCATGCCACTTACCATCAAAAAATAAAATACCTTCTAATTGTACAAAAATAGAGAAAGCTAAAAGAAGAATAAAAACTACCTTAAGAACTTTTTCCTCGTTTACCTTTTTAATCGCTGGTATGAGTAATATGGAAAAGAAGGGCAAAATGTCAGTTGTATACCGTGGTCCCCAAGAACTTCCACCATACCATATCTTAAAGCGGGAGTAGAAGGCAATAACAGTAAAGATAACAATCGTGGAGTAGCAGAAGAAAATTTTCCAGTTTTTCCAGGAGTAGTATATCCCATAAATGGAAAAAACTAGGACTGGCGAATAAACAAACAATCCTCCGCTTGGACTGATTAACTGTCCAAAAAACCCCTCAAGAAAGTTGTTTTTCCATAATCTTTGTTTCCCATAAAGAAATGATTTTCCGGATGTAAATGGAGAACCAAAGTAGTAATAGTTATACCAAAGCAGAAAGATTAAAGGTATTACTGCAAGACTTATGAATTTTAAAAATTTGTCTCTATATTTATGCAAGACGTATATGCCGAATATGACTAAAACTAAAAGATTCACCGATCTACACACAACAGCAAAACCCAATGGAAGACCGCTATAAGCTACATATTTTCTCTCCTTTAACCCTCTCACCAAAAAGTACAATGCTAATGCAAGCGAAAACTGACTTGGTCCATGAGACCATAATCCTTGACTACTTATGCTCCAACTACTTGTGGCAAACGCATAAATCGATGTGATGCAAAAAGCATACTTTTCTTTCGTTAACCTTCGTAAAGCATAATAGAGGAATATAGCGGAAAGAGCGACTAAGATAGTTGCAGCCATCTTTCCTAAATACGGTATAATCCATGATTCCTCGTTAACCCCAGAAATAACTGGAACGAAAAACACAGGAACTGCAAGTATAGAACCGCCTATATCATCGGTAGAAACGTTATGTCCTCTGATTTCTATAACACCTTTCAGCTGTACAGGACCCGTGCGTGCATTTATATACCGAGCAAATTCGTCTAGATCAAAGTCACCTTCTCTTATTATGCTGATGGCCACATAATTGTTTATTTCTGCATCCCCAACAATAGGTCGTAAGTTAGCAGTATACACAATAATTAAAAGAAAGAATAGTTGTACATCTCTCCTCCTAAAAATTTCTCGCAAGGCGATTTTTGTACATGTTTTGGTTAATCTCATAATTTTTCCATTTTTATATTAGCCAAACAGAAAACTTAAAGTATAGACTGATTGTTTTTTTGGGAAATTACCTTGATGTATTATCAAATATGCAAAGTCACGAGTGTTAAATAGATTGATTGTAGTAGAATTCATATCAACAAATTTGTACACATACGAATTGAGAGTTGCACCATCTTTAAATGTATGAGTGAACTGCTTATACAGAATCAAATTACTTTCGTTTCGAATTCGTAATAATAGTTCAGGGATTTGTTCTTTTGTTATTGATATGTCTAGACTACGCTTCGGATAGAAAGTTGTTATCCCAAAATACAACTTCTTCTTGTGTATTAAGGAATAGAATAAATACATAGCATTATACATATCTACATTAGGGAGTTCAATTATAGCAAAATCACCTTCTTCCTTAGAGAGCCAATTGTAGACTTCAATATTTTCAAGATGTAAATAAGTGAAGGTCCCCCAATATTCAAAAATTAAGAGAACTGTAATGAGAACTAACGTTAAGAATTGAACTTTTCTATTTCTCATTTTAAACGATAGGTTATGCAGACCAAATCCAGCTAGGATAGATACAGAAAACATTACCATAATGGAAAATCTTGTCGGAACTCTTAAAGACGAAAAAGGAGGGAGATAATATAAAAAATTTGTAAACGAGGAAAAATTTGGCTTAGGACCTAAAGAAAGAACGAGAAATAGCAAACCTATAAGAGCATAAAACTTAACCAATCTTTTCTTAACAAAAATAAGACCAAGAAGGCTTAAAGAAAGAGCAACTATGCCTATGAAAATGTTTCTTTCGCCCAAATTTCCCCTTTCAAATCCTAACCTTATATAAAACTCGTTTATATCACCAGGTAAAAAGTAATCTAGAATGTGCGATGATCTAATTTCTTCTATTGAATGAGATTTATAACACAAAAGATAATGGATATAAAATGGCATTATAAGCACTAAACTCAAAGGAGTGAAAATGATAAGATGCGAGAGTTTTATTTTTCTTTTCTCCTTTATCATAAACAAAAAGTAGAAGATCAAAAATATTCCAGTAAAAACTGCATAGTATACTGACGATAAGGCTTGGAGAGAAAAGAATACTGCACTTAAAACAGCGTATTTTAACTTTTTCTCGCTAAGCATTTTGTGAAAGTAAAATACTGTGAATGGAAGCCATTGTAGGCTTAACAATTGTAATTGAAAGAGATGAGCAGATTTGTAAGAACAAAAAGTGAAAATAAAAGCAGAGAGAAAAGCTGAGAAGCTGTTTTTCGTATAAAATTTAGTGAGGATATACATACCAAGTCCAGATAAAACAAAGGATACAATCAGGATAAAGTTATATGTGAAAATTGGGTTAGATGTTAGTAAATATACAGGCAAGCCCATTAAAGTTTCTGTAATGTACATTTCTCCTGATGCTAGATAAAATCCTTCAGGATAAAAAACATCGTCTGAATAAAAAAACTCACCTCTATCATATAAAAGCTTGTTCATATTCCTCGTAAGTAGCCACAAATTAGCTACAGAATCACCTTCATCGTGTACAGAATCGTTCATGACAAGTATTAGTGGATAGGTAAACCAGATTGTAAAAACCGTGAAAAGGAATATAACTAACAATATTTCATTCAAAGAAAATTCTCTAATTTTTTTCTTTTCACTCTTTAAGCATTTTTGCATTCGAACCTTCATTTTATCAGCTTTATGGGATTTCTAGTAGCGTCTATTAGTAAAGAAAAGTAACTTTCACATGGGGTATAACAGTAACAACCTGGATAATTAAACCTTTTAATATTATCATCGTTAATCGTTCCAACTCTTTGTTGGACAAAAATACATGGGTAGATTTTCCCTTCAGCATCGATATAGAAGCTGTTTTTTCCTGCCACACATGGGATTCTTTTTTCTTCCAAGATTGATCTTAAAAACATTCTAGTAGCGAAATCGTGGAGAGAATAACCTTTATGATGGGATAAGAACCACTTAATATCCGAATGTAACAATTTTTTTGCTGGTCTTACATTTTTCTTTTCATTCGCATAGAAAAATGCATTTTGCGCAACTGAGATTATAAAATCTTCTGGTCTACCCAACGACTCTACAGTTTGGGGTAGCATTCCTTGATTGAATCTTGAAATAGTATATTCAAAATGCACTTTAAATCGTCTATCTTCAATTTTCTTAAGGAGTCTAAACGTATTTACAGCTCTCTTAAAACTCCCCTTGACGACTCTAATCGAGTCGTGAACTTCTTCCAAACCATCTAGACTAACACTTACATACAAAGATGGTATGTCTAATTTTAATATTTTTTTCACATCTTTCAAAATTTTCTCAGTCAAAAATCCGTTAGTTGGAATAGAAATTGTATGAAGACTAGGACACTCCTTTAAAGCAGAGCGAACTATATCTACCAAATCCTCTCTAAGAAATGGTTCACCACCTGTTAAGCTTATCCAACTCACATTTCTAAATTTTCTAAAAATGGCTTTTAGACAGTCGAGAGGCAAATCGATTTTAGGTTTTTTCCATATATTGCACGTTTTACATCTTAAGTTGCATCTATAAGTAATTGAAATGTTTAGCTTGTACACATTAGCTAGCAATACATTTCTGTAAAATCGGAAGCATCGACTGAGTATTTTAGTCATGATAACCTCCCAGTTTTTCAGTAGAATATATTTTTATCATTCCTGTTTCATAAACGAGTTGTAGTCCAGCTTTTTCGATAAATTCATATTCTCTTATAGGGTATGAATAGTTTTGGAATGGAGCCATAACTACATACTTGACGTTATTTTCCTTTAGTGCTTTTATCCATTCATCGTAGTCGTCGCTCGGAATGAAAACTATGTTATTCTTTAAATTATCGCCGTATAAAGGATATAGAAAGTGAGTGACTGCGACAATGTTGTTACCTTTTGTGTGATCATTCAACCATTTCCAACCTTCAGCATATGAAGGGTGAGTACAAAGCCAGAAGTCGTACTTATTCTGAATTTCAAGAATGTTTCTAACACAGGGGAAAAGCTTTGGTATCGAACGAAAAACTGAAAAAATTATACAAAGTATCGCTATTATTTTGATGATTTGTGAGTACTTTATTTTCGAAATACAGTAACTTACTGCAACCGATCCTATACCGAGAATTGCTATAAAATACCTTGGTTCTTTTACTGGTGACACGACAAATAATAGTACCAATATTGGAAATAACAGAAATAATACTTCTCTATCTTTTGTAAAAAATGATAAGAAGATGAAAACTACACTAGGTATCATTAGGCCTATGAATTGTGGCCCAAACCCTATTTCGTACGAATATTCGCGAGTCGCTTCCAGGAAAGGATAAAATAACCATTCTAACTCGTTAGAGACGTACTTGTATCTTAACCAAGAATACATTGTCATTAGATCGTGAGGAGCGTTCATTATGGTATACCCAAATAGTTTAACCCTCATAGGGTAAATAATTGACCCCTTTTCCAGATAGTTTCTTAAGTACCAGAACCCACCCAATAGGAAAACAAATGAAATAATTAATAGCATATCCAAGACGATCTTCTTGCTTAACCTTCTTCTAGGATAATTCAAACAAAAGAACAAGATATAAACAAAGAGATAGGCGATACCAAGATATTTCGTGCCAAGAACAAAACCAAAACTTAAGGCACTTATTATTAGATATAATCTTTTTCGAGTTTCTCTATATGCTAACAAGAAGTTTATAGAAACTAAAAACATAGAAGCAAAAACAATATCGTTATAAGTTGTTCTCGATTGTAGAATAACAATGGGGGTTAGTAAAAATAAAATTGGTGCCCAAATAGCGTTCTCCTTTTTAATTTTAATTTTCCGTGCAATTCCATAACATGCTATTGCGCCTAGGATAGCAAAAATTAATTGTGACAGGTCTGCGATAATATCGCTTTGAAAAGGAAGCATTAACCACAATAATACTAATTCAGCATTTCCAGGGTAGTGCATCGATACGTTGATATCACCAAACGTTGTTATTTTTACAAGGTGTACAAACCCAGATTTAAGCCAACTTACTGCCATAGGAAGATGATATAGCAAATCATCGTGAGCAGAAGGTGGTAGTATAATTCCAGAAAATAAGATTGTGAAAATTGTAAAAGCTAGTATCGAGAAAGAAACTTTAGTAAAAAAGTCGACTCTTCTTAGGTCTCTTACTTTGATCGTTACAAATTGGTCGAGTGATTTTAATCTTGGAATCAAGTCAATTGTGAAAATGCGTCCAGTACTTAATATGTCTAAGCAAATTAAGCTTATTGTTAAGGAGAAGCTAAAAACGATTACATTTCTTAAGTATAATATCTTCATTAAACCCAGAAGTAGCAAAATTAATACAATTTGGGATAAGGTTACCGTACAAATAGCTAGAAACTTATCTTCTATTATGTTTAACTTAAAGTTTTTCAATATCGAATATGAGTTGAAAATAGCGAGAAAATTCATTAGAAGAAAAGTTAAAAATGCAATTATCATAACCTGGCCCCTATTAATAAATTAAGAAGAAATCAGATTAATACATACATCAACACTTTTGTTGATACAAATCACCATTAACTTTTCAGAGATACATTCTTTTAAGTGCTATTTTAAACAACCCGATACTCGCGGCAATGTTTCTCTTTAGTTGTCTAAACCCTTTAATATGTTTAAGGTTCCGGATTAAGAACCTTGGATTAAGATATGTTTCAAAATAGGCATGCCCATTCCAGTACGCTATTTCTTTGTTCGTCAATTTTTCAGTTTTCATAATGGGTGTTATGCCGTGAGAAGCATACTGGGTCCAATCGTGAGGGAGTATTAGTCCCTTTTTCTTCATCTCTTCATAGAT
>Ga0272445_1002180_pt1 | contig 13858 bp, 18 predicted proteins | sample YNPCB0031_FD_194404 | JGI IMG/M metagenome (GOLD analysis project Ga0272445, IMG submission 194404) | Hot spring sediment microbial communities from Yellowstone National Park, WY, United States - YNP-CB-003-1 | ecosystem: Environmental > Aquatic > Thermal springs > Hot (42-90C) > Sediment... | reverse complement strand
CTAGCGTGTTCTAGCTGGTTCTTGTTTATTGGGTTTATCCGTCTAGATATGGTCGAGGTAGCTGGATGTTTTAGATGGTGTAGTTTTAACTTCTATTTTCTTTCTTTTTACATGTTTAGTCTTGTAAGGTCATTTAGATTCTAGTAAGGTTACTCCATTCTTCTCTATTTCCTTGGCTAGCCAGCTTTCACTACTTTTTAGCTTCTTGAATTCAGACTGCATGTATAAGTGGGCTTCAGCAATCTCTATGTTTATTGTTTCCATTATTTCATGAAATTTATTCTTGGATTCTTGGTCTCTGGCTAGTATTAGTAAATCTATATCGCTTCCAGCAGTAGCTTTCTCTTTAGCAAAAGACCCAAATAATACTATCTTTACTACGCCTAGTTTGAAAAGCTCTTCACTAGCTTTCCTAATCTTTTCTCTAATCTCTCTTAAACTGTATCTTGGATAGTATATCTTGACAGAATCTGAGGATTTGTTCTGCATAGCTTATCAGCCTCTCAGCTTCTTCCAATGTATATGATTCGAAAGGTGCACCTTCTGGAAGAGCATTAGGGTATCTTGTAGGTATGTAGGCTTTATCAAGCTCTCTCGCCATTCATGCTAGTTCGCTGGGGGATTTAAATTCTCCTGGAAGATTTAGAAGTAATCCAGCAACGGATTGGCTGGAGGCTTCGGCGCCTATAGCTTGATAAACTGCTTTTACTGCTTTCTCTGCTGATTGCTGGGTTAGGAAGCAGGCCATCTCATAAAATCCTCCTTTCACTTCGTATCTAGCGTTTTCCAGATCTCTTATAGCTTACTTTATCCAATCTCTACTTCTCTCAACTATATCTATCACTATGGTTATGTAGGTTCGCTCCAGTAGCTTCATCTTAACCTCTTTCTAAGTAGGGATTACCAAGTATTCCCTATAAGTAGGATTATGTTTTTACCCTGCTATTTTATGGTTCTATGGTTAGGGGTATGCTCTTCATAGTATATACTACTGGTAGGTGTAATCTAAATTGCAGTTATTGTGGTGGGAGTTTTGATCCAAAGATTGTTCCATGGAGTGTAGAGTATTCGTTGAATGATTTAGAAGGCTTAATCAGAGAAGAAGATGTAGTAGCTTTCTATGGTGGTGAGCCTCTACTTAACCAGGAGTTTATTAAAGATTTTATGGATATGTTTACAGTTAGTAGATGGGTAGTCCAAACTAATGGTCTCCTCCTACATAGATTAGAAAAGAGTATAATTGAAAGATTTGATGCAATACTTGTCTCAATAGACGGTGATAGCAGTTTAACCGATAGATTTAGAGGGAGAGGAGTGTATAGAAGAGTTTTAGAGAATGTTAAGAAGATAAGAGAAGATGGTTATACTGGAGACATTATTGCAAGAATGACTATAACAGAAGAAAGCAGCATATATAGAGATGTTAAACACCTCCTATCTACAGGTTTATTTAACCATATCCATTGGCAGATCAGCTTCATCTGGACTGACCCATGGAAGAATCTATGGAATTGGATAGAGGAAAATTATAAACCTGGTTTATTGAAGCTATTCAATGAATGGGTGGACAGGCTAGAAGATGGGGTAGTAGATGGTATTGTACCGTTCCAGGGCGTGTTAAAGAGGATGATTTATGGTGGACCTGCTCCTCCATGTGGTTCAGGGTCAGAATCGTTTACAATACTTACAGATGGTAGGATTATATCATGCCCTATAGCAGTTTCTGAGAAATGGTCTCAAGTAGGATCTATCAAGGAGGCATCCAGAGACTACTTAGAAAATCTAAGACCACATATATCTGAACCATGTAGTATATGTAGTTACTTTAAGATATGCGGTTCTAGGTGCCTCTACACTCATATTGAGAGGTTATGGGGGGAGGAGGGAATAGAAGCAGTATGTGAATGTTCTAGGTACCTAATAGATTTAGTTGAGGGAAGTATTGAAGACATTAGGGGTTCAGCATTGAATGGAAATCTTACATTGAAGGAGATCAGTTATCCAGAATACAATAATACTGTTGAGATAATTCCTTAGTAAACTACTACATTGGGATAAGTGTATAATAGTATTTTCATCATTTAATGAATCTTGAAAGCTTTCTAATAAATTCTCTTAGGTCTATGCTGGGTATTGTAAGCTGATAACTCGATGAATTCCTACTGAGTATTTTGATTACGATATTGTTTTCTACTTTATCTATTTGGTACATCAATCCACTTGATGCTCTAAATGTTATAGAATAGTCTGGACCAGCTTCAATAATTTTTGATATATTTTCTCTAAATTCTCTTAAGACTTCATCTGGTTCTGATTCAAATGATTTTCTAGCAATATTACTTAGGATGTTTGGAAGTTCTTTCTTTATTTTTTCTGTAATTTCTTCTGTTAGCGAGGCTAGTTCATTGATTACCATTTCTCTTACAGGTTTAGGCATAGATGCAAGTGCTTTCTTAACATCTCTATTCAAGATATTCTTAAGTTTACTATCCATGCTTACAGAATATATTCTTGCTTCTCTAATCCAATCATATACCGTATCTTTTGAGAAACCTAGAGCTTTAGCTGCTTCTTCAACATTCCTCCATATACCTTCATTAATACATCTTAAGATGAATTTTCCTTTCTCTGCGGGGGTTAGTTCTTCACGGTTCGTATGCACTATTGCAGCTATTTCTATAGCTTCTTTACGGCTGCAATCATATACGATACATGGTGCTCTATCTATCTTGAGTATCTTTAATGCTTCCAGCCTTGTTCCACCATCAAACACATCGTATTTTCCATCTTCTCTCTTTCTTACTAGGAGTGGTTTTATTAGATTCTTTAATTTATAAGTCTCTATAATACTCTGGATGACTTCAGGGCTTCTAGCTTCTCTAGGATTGTAGTCTGCGATTTCCAGTAAACTTACTGGAATCCATTCTATCTCCATTTCTTCAACCTCTTAATTTTTAAGAGAGGTTTATCATAATCTTCAACGATTACTTCTACTTCACCTTCAGAGTCTAGGAAGTGGCTTACATTAAATTTCTTTAAAGCGAGAGTGAAGACATCTTTAAGTCTCTCTCCATGTCTACCTAATACATCTTTAAGCTCACCCTTACCAATAACTGCTTCACTCCATTCTCCAAGCTTGCTATCGAGACTTTCCTTTAATATTGTTGCAATCTTTGTAACTTGCTTAACTGCTACATTCTTACTCTTCAGCTTAGGCATTTCTCCTCTCCCTTAAATATTTTCTAATAGCTAAACGTATAATTTGAGAAATAGTTCTTTCTTCTTCTCTAGCAATCTCTTCTAATTCACTGTATAAGTCTATGGGTAGCAATACTCCAATAAACTTTACTTTCTTTTTACCATTGCTAGTTAAAAGTCCATTTAAAGGTTTTTTATTATTCTCCCCTTCGTATTTTTTAAAATTCATTTTATCTCTCATATTTCTGCACCAAATATTTCACCAATAGTATATAAATCTTAATTAACCAGTATTCGGTATATTTAACTGGTTAGAATGGGGCGGAAAACCATAGGTAGAATTGAGAGATGGACTATTAGTTTGAAGCCTGAGATAGACCGGTTATTAGAGAAAGTAGCGAAGGAGAGAGGATTAAACAAGACAGATCTCGTAGAATCTATTATAATAGAATGGGCCTACAATCATGGATACAATAAGATAATACATTTCAATTTTAGAGATAACTCGATAACCGTCTGGGATTACTTGCTGAATGAAACAGTAGATTTACATTATGATTCTGTTAAGAAAACCCTCATATGTAGTAGATGTAGAACAACATACTGTGGGCATGTAAGCGCAGCTATAAAGATACCTGAAGTCAGACAGAAGTTAAAGAAGGGTCAGATAGTAGTAGAAGACCTCTAGGCATGTGTCTAGGTTTCTGTAAGCTTCCTGAGGATTTCTGTTAAGTCTTTTTCATTCTTAACTTCGCTCTTCACTTTACTAATAATGTGTAATGTCTCTCTAATCTCTTCGATTATCTTCCTCCTTTCACTAATAGATGCAATGTAATCCCGAGGGGTAGGCTTTGTCTTCAAGATATCTATTGATTGTTCATCAAACTTCTCAAGCTTGCTGAATAAAATATTTAATCTATCAATTAGCTTTAATAACTCTTCTTGTAGATCTAGGTATCTTACAAAGTGTTTTCTATAGAATCTATCTGAGACTAGCTGTCTGCCTTCTATCTTAACTACATGTTTGTTGAAGTGTTTAACTAGTTCATCAAACTTGAAGTTATAGTCTTCTGCTACTTCTCTAAAGGATTGAGTAAAATCAATCTTCTTATCTATCTCAGTTCTTTCAGGATGCATACATACTGGGCAGTCTCTAGAGATGATTATTACTTCTCCTTTAAGATTCTTTACAATATATGTTTTCAGCTTAAATATTCTAGCGAATTTAAAGATTAACGTCTTGATTATTCTTGATGCATTCATCAATTATTGAAGGTGTACTCATAGTTTTTGGTCTGATAATTGGGTTACTCTCTCTACTTAATCTAATTGATAAGGACCTAGCTAGGGATGTCTTAACATTCCTCTCCATACTGCTTCCACTAGTCTACTCATATAGAAGACGGGCAGATTTTAAAAAGTTTGTAGGTTTCCTAGTAGGAAAGTAGGCTAGTAGGAGATTAGAAACAACACTAGAAGCATTACAGTTGTAATCATTGATAATATTTTCTTCTTGTAGAAGCTTTCCATGAATGCCATGAAGAAGACTATGAAGTTGATTATGTCTTCAATGATTATTACTGAGTAAGAGATTGGACGGAATACAGAGTTAACTATTATTGATGTAACAACTACTATCGATTGGATTAATAGGAGAGTTAGTAGGACCTTATCTTCTTCCCAATTTTTTCTCTTTAGTTCTCTATCCTTAAATCTAATCAGGAAAAATATTGTAAGAATTACTAGTAAGACCACTCCCAATATTAGAGTTAATGTATTCTGATTCATCAATAAACAGTAATCTCTAGATGGTTAAGAATCTCAGATGATTAAGTTAGAGTTACGAAATTGAAGAAGAGATTAATCTACCTTCTTCTGTAAACTCTTCTCAGGTAATGTTTGTCTAGATTCTTCTATAAGTTGTGTAATCGTTTCCTGTATGTTGGTTTCAAGGAGGATGTTTTTACCTACTGGATGGATGAATGGGAGAGGTATATCTGCAAGTGGATGGTTTATTTCTCTTAAACCTAGAGCTTTCCTTGCTTCATTAATTGTTTCTATTCCTGCTTGTATTCTCATAGCATGTATTCTCGTTTCCTGCTCAGGATTAGTCCATTCTAATAGCTTAAACTTTGCATTAATTTTAAGCCTCTTCCTTAATGCTTCTGTTACTGCTGCAGACATAACTTGCTGGATACTCTTAACCTTCATGGTGAAAACATTAATCTGATTTCGTGAAGTCTCAAGTGTTGCAGCCTTAGTAATTCCAAGCATTATCTCTGGTACACCTGTTACTGTAACTATCTTCTGCCTATATTCATTTAGGATGTCTAGGACTTGTAATTCACGGAATGGGTGTCCTAGATCCTGTATAGTTATGTCTCCTTTAAGTATAAAGCTTGATCCAGGTTTAGATTGTTCAGCTACTTTAACAAGCCTCTCAAAATCTGATTCTGTTCCACTCTTCATTATGAAGACTTTGCTGAGGACGCCCTTCCTCATAAATGCATCTCTAACTAGTAATTCTGCATGCATCTGTCCTTCTAAGACTCTTCTAAGAGAAGAGATTATAGGTGACCCGTATGCTCTAGTACCTAGCGGGTGGAGTACGACGTGTACTATCTCATCAGGTTTGAATAAGATTTCCTTTCCATGTATCTTCTGAACGTATCCATTTATTCTTCCATACTCATCTCTTATTACTTCTACAGTGTATGTATCTAGGATTTTAAAGACGGGGTTAGCGTAGACCTCGATATATGATTCACCGAAGATTATTGATGAGATTACTAAGTTTCTCAAAAACATTATGAAGTCATTCTCATTCTTAGTGATCCATTCTTCAACCTCCTTAATCTCGCTTTCTTCTCCGATGATTATCCATCCATTAACTAATGATGCATTAACTAGTACTTCTATGGCAGCTCTAAGGTCTGGGTTTCCTTCAACGAGTTCAAGTAGCTGTCTCTGGTCAAGAGGCTTAGGCTCACCCCATCTCCACCCATGAATTGTCTCAGCGAGACCTTTCTCTTCTCTCCTAGACTTAAACAAGCTTTCAAGAAACTTCATAAATAAATCTTAATCTTCAAAATTATAATCTTTGAGAAAATACCTTGAGAAGGCACTCATATATGGTTATAAGTTAACTTGTATTTTTATATTTCACCATCTCCATATTTCTGTTATTTTTATTTGTTGTGGTGGATTTGATGCTGCATATACTGCTAGAGCTAAAGCTATTACGTAGTCATCATGACTTCCAGGTGGTGCTTCATACCTAGTTCTTCCACTCTTGTCTTGTATCCTCTGGAATTGCTGTAATTGTCTTATTAATTCTTCGCAGTCTACTGGTATCTTAATCCGTCTAGACCTTATGTAGTTGTAGAGATTAAGGATTATTGCTTCCTTGATATTCTGTGTTATTGTTAATCCTTCAATATTTACATGCTTCCCCGCTAGGAAGTCGTACATGGGTATGCCTATCCCTGTCTTATCTATTAAGACTCTTACCGGTGATAGGGTATCTATTAGCTTAGAGATGTAGTCTCTCTGATACATCATATCTACTCCAATGAATTCTTTAACTAAGACTATTTTTAAATAGTCTTCTCCAATCTTTTCAAGAACTATTATTACTGTGGAGTCTCTGTATCTTCCCAGGTCTATCCCAGCATATAGAGGGTTCGAAGTCTTGATCTCTGTAAAGTCGGTATATTGATAGTCTTCTAAACATGGAAGTATTAATTCTGTCGGGAATAAACAATTCAATTCTTCGAGGAACTCCATCTCCATTTCCTGCATCCAAGATATATGTGATAGAGTCTTTCTTAATCCTTCAAGGTCTTCATTTGTAATGTGTGGTGAGTCTCTATAATGTATCTTGTGTTTTGAGTATATGTTGCTTATCCAAGCTTCATAAAACCATCCCCTCCTACCCTTTGGGGTAGATATTAATGATAATCTACCTGATTTTCCAGCGATTATCGGTATTACAGCTGCTTTAATTTCTAGATCATTCTTAAACATTGCTGCTTCATCTACGTATATGTGGTCTGCTCTATAACCACGTATTGTATCAGGGTTGTTCGGCAAACAGATAATTCTACTACCATTCTTAAATGTTATCTCTGTCCTCGATTCAGAATCGATAATATTGAGAGAATAGGTTTGTTCTCCCAGTCTCACCCACTTATTTTTCAGCATCAATAATAATTCTCTAATTTTCCTGAATAACTCCATGCTTTGTCTTAGTGAGTAGCTGAGAAGTATGGTTGTATAAAGTGGTTTTAGGAGGCTCCATACTATTGATTCTAGAGCTATAGTGAAGCTACCACCTACAGCTCTAGATTTCAACATTATTCTAAACCTACTTTTATCATCAATCCATCTTCTCTGCCAATTGTATAGTTTTATTTTTGTCTCAGCGATATCTAGAAGTAGTTGAGCTAACTCGCTTACCTTCATATTCTCTAATCATTTCATTTAAGACTTCCTCAGCTAAACGTTTAAGACGTATGATGTCGTTTAATGTCCTAGCCCTACCCTCAATAACAATGTCTTCTCCAATCTTTCTAATGACAAAGTTGACACCGAACAATACTTCGCTAGTGGGTGGCGGCTTATCTTCTCTACTTCTATGGAGTATCCAGCTCACATGATCAACCAATACAATAGATATTAAAAACTTCAAAATATTCAGATTGTAAACCTCATGAAGCAATTCAAGAATATTCTTAGCACTCTATACTTATATTCTATTTACGTTTGGTCTAATTTGGGTCTGGTGGATGTTTACATGAGGGAGGTTACCTTTAACCCAATAGGTGTTGTTAGAGTTAATCTTGAAGATGAGAGTGTTAAGCAGTCTCTAGAGGGTGTTGAAGGATGCATAGAGATATTCGAAGAATATGTGGAGGGGCTGGAGGGCATAGACGGTTTTACTCATTTAATAGTTATAGCTTACCTACATAAGGTAACCAGAGAGCAGAGGAGGGTTCTTAAAGTTAAACATAAGAGGTTGCTGAGGCTTGGTATCGACCCTGGAGACTTACCAGAAGTTGGAGTTTTCTGTACGGATTCGCCTCATCGACCTAACCCTATAGCTTTAACAATAGTTGAAGTTGTTAAAAGAGAGAAGAATATATTGTATGTGAGGAATCTAGACTTGTTTAATGGAACACCTATCCTAGATATTAAGCCTTATACATTAGATAGAATGATTATGGATGTAGGCTTCCCAGAATGGTATATTAAGCTAAAAAGTAAAGTTGAAGAGAAAATTGGGGGTAAGATATCAAATCTATGAAATAGAAACTTGGTAATTAATGCTTTGAGACTCTTAATTTCCTGCTTTCTATCTTAGCTGAGTTAAGCTTCTCTTAAAGTATTTTATTGATATAAGTACGAGCATGGATGATGTTATAATTAATGTTATATAATATGTAGCAATCCTCCACTTAATAACTGAGCTCCATGAATCTATTCCTAAAACCCTCTCCATGTATAGATAGACTCCCGCTTCTGTTAATCCAGCTCCTCCAATCGTTACTGGTAAGAGTCCGAGAATTTCCCCAGAACGGAAAGCGTATAATGCATTTAGGAAGCTATTGTACCCATATTCTAATAATATTCCATAGAGTATAATTGCAGGTGTTAGAATCACTATTATAGTAAGCATTACTAGTAATGTTAGGTATACTATGTATTTGGTAGAGAAGATTGAGCCAAGTATTCTTGAATATTCTCTAGCTCCATCCTTAAGCATAGAAGTTATCAGTTGAGAAGAGTGTTTTCTCCCCGCTATAAAGGGTTTTATCTTCTCTAAAAAATGGATTCTCTTTTCTTTTGAGAAAACTATGAACATCAATGATAATGTTATCTGGAGCAGTGATATTAATAAGATGATTGCTGCTAGAACTCTTTCTATAAGCATTAAAGCATATAATCCAGATGGAAATGAGAGGATAGCACCTACCACAGTGTCTAGTATGAGCTCAGTGAAAGCTATCGAGAAAGAAGTTGTAGGTGGTAAACCCTTCTCTATAAGCATAAATGTTCTCGCTGCTTCATCTGCAAGGAAAGGTAATGTTGTAAGAGCAAAGAATTCACTTGAACCTCTCATAAGTATTGATTCAGAAAATTTGAAATCTGCATTGCTGAAAAGTCTTAGGAGGATATAGAATCTAACTGCTTGAGATATTAAGCGGATTAATGATATAATTAGAGAAAGTAAGAGGAGCTGGAGAGTGAATGCGGTTATTTCATGTAGAGGTATATTAAATACGTAGATAATAATTAATGAGATGGAGAATGTAGATATTATCCCTAGTATTGATTTCTTAATGTAGTTAAGCTTCATACTCTCTCACATACTGTACATATAGATTGCTGGATAGCTCGAAATATCTTTTTATTTATACGTCTAAGAGGCCATGTAATATGAAGGTGAAGCGGTATCCTATCAATTATTTTGAACCCATTTCTAAGAAGGATTTTCTTAATGGTATACCATGTGAAATGATGGGTATGGGTCGGGTCAGCGAAACTATCATAAAATCCTAATCCAAGTGTATTAGGTGAGAGTATCAATAGTTTACCTCTTTCTTTTAAGATTCTCCTACATTCTTTTAAGACTCTATCTACATCTCCTATATGCTCAAGTACATCGAACATGAATACTCCATTAAAACATCTATCCCTTAAAGGTAGATGCATTGCTGAAGCGATTATATTAGGCCTATTTACAAGGTCTATTCCTACGTAGACTTGAGAATAGCAGAAGCTTTCATAGTATCTTGGGCCACATCCAATTTCTAGAACTTTTTCTAAGCCTATAGTAAAACGGGTTGTGAGAACCGCTTTGTACTCTCGGAAGATATGCCAGTATCTTACAATCGCTTAACCCTCCATACAACGTTTGATGGTAACCTCTATCAGAGATTTATACTTTTATATAACGGAAAAATACCTTTACCTATCTTACTACTTATTGATGCATGAATGGAGAGAAAGCACATTCACAGCATCGTATTATATGTTCATCTTTGGATTCTTCTTGAGAAACTCTTCTATTCTCATTATTTTCCATGCAAGTATAGCTACTAGAGCTTTTAAATCATATCCATTTCTATAACGGATTATTTCTGGGAGTTCTTCAGTTATAAATCCTATCTCTTCTCTCTGAGCTCCAATTATCCGTTTATACTTTCTAGGTTTCGGTATTATTATCTTTTCTAGTTCTTTCTCATCTACTTCTTCTACATCAATTTTATCATTCATACTTGATGTAATCGTAATATTAGCAGTAATTACATCGTTTAGATATTCATCATAGTTTCCCACCTTGAGAGTATTCGGAGAACTAGGCTTAAGCACTCCGTCACTTGTAAGCTCTAGTACAGTCTTATCTTTAAGAACAAACTCTAACTTACCTCCCGATTCATCGATCACACTTCTTACACCTATATTCTTAATCTCATCTCTCAATAACTGGTTTTCATTTTGCAGGTTTATGATTTCTTGTTTTAGCTGCTGGTTTTCTTCTCGGAGCCTACTGTTTTCCTGTTCTAGTTGTTTGATTTTCTGCTTGATTTTTTCAGCAGCTTCTATGGGTAGGTTTGTTTCTCCGTCTATCCAGCTCATTACTCTACACCTATCAGGTCTATTGTTGCTGAGCCTTGGAATATCTCTATCTTCTTTACTGGTATCTTGAAGTCTGAGGGTGCGGTGAAGCTATCGCCACTATTGGCTAGGTATACTGAGCCTACGGCTCTCCCATTCAGAATTACTATAGTTTGAGATGATGTTGCAGTAATGCGCAACAGATATAATTCTGTGAATCCTATGTCTCTAGGTGTTAGGGTTGGGTTGTTGTAGTATGCATGGGTTTGGTAGTAGCTTTCAAAACATAAGGCTACTCCTGCAGCCCATATCTCAAAAACATTCATAGGTCTAACATACTTCCTTATTCTTGAAGCTGTTGATGATAGTACGGTAACTATTGTCGGACTGGTAGATGTAGAGGATACTGGGCTTGAAGTATAAGTGTAGTCATCGAATCCCGTAAACTCCATTGTCCCAGATGTCTGAGCTTTAACTTTCAGCTCATTGATTGCTACAGCTATGCTCGGTATCTCAGGGGGAGAGGGGAGACTTCCATAGTATATCTTCTGGTAGACGTATCCTTGAAGCTGGATTGATAGGTCTAGTGCCGTGTCATAGCTCCATGAGAAGCCTGCATTACTACTTGTAAGACGTAGTTCTCCAAGCTCTATGAATGGGCTTCCACCACTATGTATTACGTAGTAGTTTGATGCATCCCCGCCTATCGTATAGACTACTACTGCATAGTATTCGTTTGGTCTAAGAGCTACTGCTGAGCCTAGAGTGATAGTTATCCATGAAGCAGTCGTACCAACACTTGCAGGTGCAATGCTTCCAGAAGCAACTACTACGTCAGATGGTACGAGAGTCTTAACGTATAGTGTTGGGAAGATGTACCCAATCCACAGGCTAGTACTAGGCAATGAGAATACTACTAGTTTTGCCTCTGCATTGTAGCCTGTAGAAGTAGCTACCGCTGTTACTTGGAAGCTTGGATTACCTGCTGGGACTGTGTAGAAGTGGGATGCTAGAAGAACACCAAGTCTAGTGTTTAGTCCTGGGTAGGCGAATTCATTAGCATTATTCATCTTAATCTTAAAAGTGAACGAAGAATTCCCTTGGCATGCAGCTATAGCCATTACTTTTGTTCCAGCAGTGTATGTTGTTGATAGGTTTGCGATGGTTGTATCAGTCGTACCAACAGCAGTTGATACGCCATCAACATAGTAGTAGTCTGAAACCTTGAATGCCATCCATCTAACGTATGCGTTTATAGCACCTGTTGTCGGGTTGTATATTTCTACGGCTATTGTCGGGTTTGCAGATAAGTCGGCTGCATAAACTAAGACTACTTTACCACCAGAATAAGCAGATACAACGAATTCAAATTCATTACTACATACATTGGTAGTACCTATCTTAAGCCTGACAGTGCCTGCTCCAATAGTATAGTTTGAACCACCATTACCAGGTATCTCTACCCTTGCTATTATCACGTATTTTCCCGCTGGGAGAGATGTAGTTTTCTGGGCTAGAACAACTGTTGCTCCAGCACCTATACTGCCTGTAGCAGAATTGGTATCTCCATCATCAACATTAAATACTGTAAGCTTTATGAAGTAGTTGTTTAAGCCTCCCTTAACATTGACAAGATAAACCTCATTTGCTTGTGCATTTGGGTCGAAGCCTATCACTCCACCGTTAGCAGAATTGAGAAGTTCTATTCCATTGTTTGCTACATCCCAATTATTGTCAAGTAGTGTGCCATCTGCTTTCCTAAGAAAGAGCTTACCTACCCTATATGAGCCTCCACCTATATGCCCCATCGTTACTAGTATTATTCTCTTTCCTGCTGGAAGGCTTGTTGGGATTATTACTAGTGGTTTCTCAGTAGCCACATCTGTTGTTATGGTCTTAGTATTGTAGTATAATCCCTGTATGAGATAATAGTTGCTGGCGTCTCCTGTAACTTCAAGCCTAACAGTATATGAATCGTCTAGATACCTTACATCATATGGAGTGTCTAGTGTTACTGTTGTGTAGGTGTCTGTTGGTATTGATGAAGCTGTTATAGTACCTGTGTAGAGAACGTATCCATCCTCTCTTATAAGCTTAACCGTTATATCGCTTGGAGAACCCACACGCTTGGCACGAAAGCTTATCCTACCCACATGAGCATACCTAGAATATGTTAGTAAGGCTTTGGGTAGAAGTAGCTCGATATTTCCTGATACTACTATGTCGTAGGGGTCTGGAGCGTAGGGGAATAGGCTTTCAACTACATCATTACTGAATACTGCTTGTCTAATCTCTGCGTAGAGTGGGTTTGGAGGTGAGCCTGTCTTCAAACCATACAATTGTATCTTGTTTATCCTCTTTGCTGTATCCTTGTTGAATAGTATCTGGGCTATCTGGTTGGGGCCATAGACATTGTATGCTGTACCAGTGCTAGTGTTAGCTATTACTGCTGTCTCAGTTGTTGAGACATTGATTGATTTGTATTCTCTCTGGAGAGTTTTAAGTCTGTCTATGGGTACTGATTGATTATACGGCCATCTTACAGGTTCTCCTTCAAGCTCTGTGAAGACTATCTGGCTCATCCACCCTCCCTCCAAACAAGCTTAACAAGTTTGACCCTAGGTGATAGAGTGGATGCAGACGGTCTTGTCAGAGTAAATTTGACTCGTACCTTCTCCTGTCCAAGCGGTATAAACACTACATCACTATCCACGTTTACAGTATTCATGGTTGTCTCAATCTCAAGATAGTTAATATTTGTTAGAGATGGGCTGCCTATCTTCTGGAAACTGCTTAGCAGTATCTGGTATCGTCTCCACACTCCCCCAGAATGGTTTAACGTTGCTTCATAGTAGTTATCTTCATCTTGTTTCAGGCGGATTTTCAGGTTCTGGTCGCTCTCATCGGAGTATAGGTATATCTGCATGTACTTGTGTTTTGAGAGGTCTAGCTTTAGGTTTCTAGAGTAGGGGTATATGAGCTTCATGGCTCCAGAGCCTGTCTTGACTGCTTTTATACTCTGCCTGCTGATTACCGCATT
>Ga0272445_1002177_pt1 | contig 13865 bp, 9 predicted proteins | sample YNPCB0031_FD_194404 | JGI IMG/M metagenome (GOLD analysis project Ga0272445, IMG submission 194404) | Hot spring sediment microbial communities from Yellowstone National Park, WY, United States - YNP-CB-003-1 | ecosystem: Environmental > Aquatic > Thermal springs > Hot (42-90C) > Sediment... | reverse complement strand
TTGCTTTTTAATCACCCCCGGCAAGAATACGGATTTGTGGTCGGCTCCATCCAAAAGAAGCAGTCTTGCCCCCGCTCCGGCCGCATCCATGAGTCTACGGGTATGGGCAGGCGGGATGTAGGAATCCTTGGTTCCCTGAATTAAGAGGATTGGCCGTGGAGCGATGTATTTCATGGCCTTTTCGGGGGAAATGGTCGCAAGTTTTATTCCCTTGCGCTTCTCGGTAAGCCATAAGGTTACATAAAGTAGCGGCCTCGGGATAAATGGTGGGCTGTTGGAAAACCATAAGTCAAAAGCCGAGGCAAAGGGGGCTATCGCCACTACAGCCTTAACTTCCGGGTTGCGGGCAGCGCTCATTATGGCACTGGCCGCCCCCAAGGAGTAACCCATCAGAGCTATGGATTTGTACCCTCTACTTTTGAGGAACTGCACTGCAGCGTCCAAGTCCTCGCTTTCTTTCAGGCCGTAAGTATGGCCGTTTGAGGTGCGGTCGCTGAAGCCGTGGTTCCGGTAGCTGAAAAGCAATAAGCCAAAGCCCGCTTTTTGAAAGAGGGGGACAAGAGGCAAGCCTTCCCTCAGGTCCCTTCCGGAGCCGTGGGCATAAATTATGACTGGCCCATTGGGCTTTGGTGGGGGGAAAAGCCAGCCCCTTAGGGTAATGCCATCGGAGGAAGGGAAAGCTACCTTCTCAAACGGGCTATCACTGGACGGAGTTAAGAGGTCTTTCGGGAAAGCCGGGGCCCCGGTCATCCAAGATTCTACGACGATGGAGACCAAGATGAAAAGGGAGAAGGTCCCAAATAGGCTCCCGCTAAGCGATAAAAGTATTTTCCAAGCGAGGTCTTCCATTTTCCCCCCTGAGAAAAGATATCCCATTATACCCTGCCGGACCTTAAAAAGCAACTTTGCGAGGCGCGTCTCAGTAGCTTGTCCCAGTGCTGCGTTTCCTAAGCCTGACGGCCTATGGCTTAAAGCCCGGAAAGCCTTTCTTTACCCATAAAACCGCTTCTTCCCCCTTGCGCGGAGCGAGCGGTTCGCGGTAAAGGAGCCAGCGCAAAAGGCCAAGCCCTCTCAGACCCATCACCCTGCACTCTTCCCTTACGGTAAAATGCCTCCCGAAATAGCTTTCACCAGGTGGGGAGGCCTTTTCCGCAGGGACTATAAAAGCTTCGGCTTCAAGGGGAGGTTGGCTTTGTTCTTGAACTCTAAGGCCAGAGAAGTCCCGCAGGTACCATTCAAGTTCTGGGATGTTTCCAACCAGAGCTAAATTGAGGGTAGATGGGTCGCCAGTCCTGTAGCTGGAAAGCTTGCGGAGGGAATCCACGGCTTCTTTTACCTCAAGGGAGGTGGTGCGGCATAGGGGCAAGTGCTCTTCAACGTAGGGGGAGAAGTTGAGGCCACGGGCCAGCTTGATTTCACCCAAAGAGAAGGCGGTAAGCATGAGCAGGATTGAAACCCGGTACGAAGCCTTGGGGCCGCGCATTGAGGAGAGGACAACTAAGACGCTAACAATGCCTACGCCCGCCCCCAAAAATGCCAAGAGGTAGGGAAAAGCCCCCCGCAAGGTGTAAGCTGAAATCCCCAAGAACCCCCACACGCCAAGGCATAAGCTTAGGCCAAAGGCGATGAGCTCTTCAGCGCTGAACTTCTCACCGGCTAAACTACGGAACAGGTTGCATAAGCCGAGGGAGCTCAGGATGGTCAATGGGAGCAGTATGGGCAAAAAGCCGGCGGGCCCTTCAATGCCTCCGAAGATTGCCACTGCCAGGCCGAATCCGGCCAAAGCCCAGAGGTAAAGCCCTTCCTTCCCTCCCCAGAAAGCGGCCAGAATAAGCAGAGGCTCATACAGCAAAAAGTTTACAAGGGGCTTGAGGGAAAAGTGGCCACTGAAAAGGCTTGAGAGCCAAAGGGCAAAGGAATCGGCGGCGAGGCCGAGGCCGGGAGGGTAGAAGAAGAGCAAAGTAGAGGTGAGCAGGAAGCTTGCCCCCAGAGCTGGCCAGAAGCCAGCGTTTCCCCGGGCCAAAGGCCTAATTTTCTCCCGGAAAAGAAGGGCCAGGATTAAACCTTCGCCGGCTATCGTCCAGAATGAAAGGCCTGAGGCCATCCCAAGCCCCAGCACGCAGGCTGCAACGTAAAGCCAGGGCAAGCTTTCGCTTCCCCGATACCACAAAATTGCCCCTATTGCCACCAGAGCAGCCAATGCCCCTATGGCCTCGCCATCGGCAAAGGAGGAGGAGAAAATCCAGAGCGGGGAAAGAGCCGAAATGGCCGCTGCTACCAAAGCCCTATCCTTGCCCAAAACTCGCCGCAGGGGGAAGAAGGTTAAGGGGATAAGGCCTCCGGCCAATGCGGCCGGCAGCCTTGCGGTTACATCGCCAGCCCCGAACAAGAGGAAAGCCAGGGCTTGCAAGCCGAAAGGCACTGGGCTCAGGGGCCACGAAGGCTCAGGGGCTTGCCCTTGGACAAAACGCCAGGCAGCCAGAGCCCTCAGGGCCTCATCCTGACCCAGAAGGCGGCTGGAGGCGGCGCCTATCCGTAAAGCTAAAGCTACCAAGGTCAGGAAAATATAGGCTAAAAGCTCAAGGGCAAAACTGCTCAATTTTAGCGCTCCTTTGTAGGATTTGCCCTTTCTCTACGCAATCCTCAATAGCCTTCGCCAAATCCAATTGACGTGCTTCAACCCCGCGGGCCCAGTAAGCGAAGAATTCCACGTTCCCTTCCGGCCCAAGAAGCGGCGAAACAGTCAAGCCCAGAGTAGAAAGGCCAAGGCCTTGGGCAAAATCTACAAGGCTTTCCAGAACTTCCCTGTGGACCTGCGGGTCCCGCACCACGCCTTTCTTGCCCACCTTCTCGCGGCCGGCCTCAAACTGAGGCTTTATAAGCGCCACAACCTCTGCCTTGGGCTTAAGGAGGTTGAGAACGGGCGGAAGGACAAGCCTCAGGGAAATGAAGGACACATCTATAGTAGCCAAGTCTACAAGCTCGGGGAGGGAAGTGAGGTAACGGATGTTGGTCCGTTCCAAAATCACAACTCTGGGGTCCTGGCGGAGCTTCCAGGCCAACTGGCCATAACCTACGTCTACAGCGTAAACCTTGGAAGCGCCGTGCTGAAGGAGGCAATCGGTAAAGCCGCCCGTTGAAGCCCCAACGTCAATTGCCACTTTGCCCGAGGGGTCAACTCCGAAGGTTTTGAGGGCGAACTCCAGCTTCAATCCCCCACGGCTGACGTAAGGTAGGCCCTCTTTAACCTCAATGTTCGCTTCAGGGTGAACGAAGGCTCCTGGCTTAGAGACCGTTTTCCCTTCCACCAAGACCTTCCCGGCCAAAATTAAGGCCTGGGCCTTCTCACGGCTTTCAGTCAAGCCCTTTTCTACCAGAAGGACGTCCAACCTCCTCTTCATCTTGGCTTCTCCGCCACTATTACCAACGCTCCGCCTTCGCTAACTGAGCCTTTAATTAGAGGCAGAAGGGCTGCCAGGAAGGCCCGCAGGATTACATGCCTAAGCGAGGTATGGTAAAGGAGGAAAAGGGTCGGGAAGAGGGCGTTGCCCCAGAAGAAGGAGTGGGCCCAGAAAGCTGCTGCCTTCGGCGGGAGGATGTAACGGAAACGGGAGAACCTCATGCCTGCCTTACTTAGCATCGCACTCCAGTAGGATGGGGGGTAAAAATGGCGCATGCTCAGGATACCGTTTATGACGGAAGCGAGGCCTCGCCTTAAGAAGGAGAGCCAGGGGGAAGCCTGGGCTTCTGGAGCCAAGAGGTAACGCTCAAGGTAATGGCTTGGGACGCTGAACAGGAATTTGCCCCCAGGCTTTAGGACTCTACCCACCTCCTTTATGGCTAATTCCACTCTGGGGATGTGCTCAAGGACACAGGCGCTGAAAACCGTCCCAAAGTAATTGTCCCTGAAGGGCAAGGAGCAAGCATCGGCTTGGAGGACAAACCGGTAAACATGGGCGGAGAGCGCTCTCTTTAACCTCCCCTTGTTGATGTCAAGCCCCAGGTCCAAAGGGGTATGGAAAAGGGTGCGGGTGAACTTCCCATCGCCGCAGCCCAAGTCCAGGACTGGCGGGGTTATCTCCTCTTCCCGGAAGGCTTGGTATTCCCAAATTTTCCAGAGGGCATTGTCTGGGGGTGCCGATGTAAGCAGCTCTTCCAAGGCCTTTTCCAAGGCCTGCCTCCTGGCTACATTGGCTCCTCTTCCAAGGTCAAAGTTTCGCCGCAATTGAGGCAGCGCGCTTCATTCTTGCCCGATTCCACCATTAGGCCGCCGCAGGAAGGGCAAGGGGTTGAAACCGGCCTCTTCCAAGTGGAGAAGCTGCACGCCGGGTAATTCACGCAACTATAGAAAGTGCGCCCTTTCCGGCTCTTGCGCTCCACTATGTCCCCTCCGCACAGCGGACATAAGGCGCCGGTCTTTACCAAGTAAGGTTTGGTATTGCGGCAAGCGGGGTAATTGGAACAAGCCAGGAATTTCCCGAACCGCCCCCATTTTACAACCATAGGGCTACCGCAAAGCTCGCAGGTAAGCCCTGTCTCCTCTACCGGAAGCTCAACTTTCTCAATGACCTCCTCGGCACGAGCTACCTCTTGGGCAAAGGGGCCGTAGAATTCCCGGAGCATCTTCACCCAATCCTTCTCCCCACGAGCTATCCGGTCCAAGTCCTCCTCCATCTCAGCCGTGAACCCAACGTTTATGAGGTCGGGAAAATGCTGGGTGAGTAAATCGCTCACGATGAAACCGATGTCAGTGGGGACTAAGCGTTTCCCCTCTCGTTTGACATAACCTCTGGCGTAGAGTGTGGAGATGATGGGGGCATAGGTTGAGGGTCGCCCTATGCCGTATTCTTCCAGAGTCCGGACCAGGGAGGCTTCGGTGTAGCGGGGCGGAGGTTGAGTGAAGTGCTGCTCGGGCAAGAGTTTCACCAAATCCAGAGGTTCATCGGGTTCAAGGGGTGGGATGGGCATGGCTTCCTCTTCTTCGGAAACGGCCTCGTCCTCTTTGGCTTCTTGATAGATTACCAGGAAGCCGGGGAAGCGTAGGGAGGAGCCTGCAGCCCTGAAGAGGTAGCGGCTATCGGCCAAGATGTCAACCGATATGGTATCGTATACGGCGGGGACCATCTGGCTGGCCAGGAACCGGCGCCAGATGAGTTCGTAGAGCTTGAGTTGGTCTTTGTTGAGGTAGGGGGCAACGGATTCGGGGGTTCGGTAGACGCTTGTGGGGCGGATGGCTTCGTGGGCTTCTTGCGCGACTTTGGCGCTGGTCTTGTACTCAGGAGGCTTCGGAGGAAGAAGCTCTTGGCCAAACCTCTCGGCTATGAAGCGGCGGGCTTCCTTCTGGGCTTCCTCGGCTACGTGGACGCTATCAGTGCGCATGTAGGTTATGAGGCCAACGGGCCCTTCTTCCCCCAAAGGTATGCCTTCATAGAGCTGCTGGGCTATAAGCATGGTCTTTTTGGCCGTAAACCCAAGCTGCTTTGATGCTTCCTGCTGAAGGGTGCTGGTGATGAAAGGAGGAGCCGGGTTCTTCTTCCTCGTCCCCCTTTTGACCCCTTGGACTAAGTAGGAGGCTTTCTCCAGTTCGGCCAGGATTGGCTCTACATCCTCTCGGCTCTTGAGGTCCACTTCTTTGCCGTCAATGCTTACCAGTTTGGCCAGGAAGGAAGGGTGCTCAGGGGTGCGCTTGGCAAGTTCGGCCTTTATTGACCAATATTCCTGCGGGACGAAGTTCTGTATTTCCCGCTCTCTTTCCACGATTAGGCGCAGGGCAACGGATTGAACCCTTCCAGCGGAAGTGCGGTTGCGGACTTTGCGCCAAAGGAGTGGGCTTAGCATGTAGCCCACAAGCCGGTCCAGAATGCGGCGGGCTTGCTGAGCATTTACAAGGTTCAGGTCAATGCTTCTGGGGTGAGCGAAGGCTTCCTCTATAGCTGGCTTTGTGATTTCGTGGAAGACTACCCTCTTGGCCTTATTGCGGGGTATCTTGGCCACTTCCATGATGTGCCAGGCGATGGCTTCCCCTTCCCGGTCGGGGTCGGTAGCCAGGTAAACTTCAGAGGCGCCGCGGGCTGCTTCCTGCAGCTCCTTTACTACCTCACGCTTTTCCTTCGGGACCACGTAGTAAGGCTTGAAGTCGTTGGAGACATCAACGCTGAGGCTTGAGCGGAGCAGGTCCCTCACGTGGCCTATGGAAGCTTTGACCAAGTAGCCCTTGCCCAAGAATTTGCCCACGGTGCGGGCTTTGGCCGGCGATTCCACAATCACAAGCTTATATTCATCTTTGGGCGGATCAGGTAGCCGGTCGTGGGCGGGGGTTCTGCCCATCTTAATCAAAGTTGAGCCGCAAACAGGGCAGCGGCCACGGGTAGCAGGCCTATTCCCAGGAAGGTATATGGGTTCGGGGTTTTCCATTGGCCTGCGTTCCTTGCACTTAACACAGTAGGCTATGATGTCTTCTCCCATTTCCTCCGTCCTTTCAAAGGTATTCTTCCATGTTCTTGTCCTTAAGCATCTCCACCAGCTTTTTCACATCCTGGGCTCTGCTCTTAGGGCAGACCAGGATTATGTCGTCGGTCTCCACCACAATCATGTCCTTGAGGCCGACGGTAGCGATTAGGCGTTTTGTGCCGTAAAGCAGGGAGCCAGTCGTGTCAAGGCCGATGTGCTCCCCTCCCACTATTACGTTGTTTGCTTCGTCCTTAGGCAGGATATCAGCCAGCGTAGCCCAGTTTCCGACATCGCTCCAGCCCATGTCCACTGGTATGACCATGACTTGGGAGGACTTTTCCATTATCCCCTGGTCTATGGACTCGCTTTCCACTTCTTGCCAGATTTCTTCCAAGACTTTCCCCTCTTCCTCGGTTCCTATGGCTTCATCCATGCGCATAAGCTGGGAGTAAAGTCTGGGCATGTGCTGGCGGAACTCTTCCATTATCGTGGAAAGCTTCCAAACGAAGATTCCGCTGTTCCAGTAGTAGCAGCCTTGCTCTAAGTAGGAGCAGGCGGTCTCAAAATTGGGCTTCTCGGTAAATTCTTCGGCTTTGTAGACTGGGAAGCCGCCCACTTCTTTCCAAAGCTGGCCTTGGCGGATGTAGCCGTAGCCTGTTTCGGGTTGGGTAGGCTTCACCCCCAAGGTCACCAAGTAGCCTTCCTTAGCGACCTCAGCCGCCGCCAACAGGGCTCTCCGGAACTCCTCAGGCTTCTCTATGACGTGGTCGGCATGGAGCGAGGCCATAACCGCTTCCGGGTCCAAGCGCTTCATGTAAAGGACCGAAAGCCCAATGCATGGGGCTGTTCCTTTCCCCTCCGGCTCGGTGATTATGTTCCGGGCAGGGAGTGAAGGAAGCTGGGCCTTTACGGTGGGGGCATAGGTTCTGTTGGTAACCACGAAAATCCTCTCCGGCTCCAGGATTGGCCTTATGCGCATGAAAGTCTCCTGGAGCATAGTGTTCTTGGCTACGATGTCCAATAGCTGCTTCGGCCTATACTTTCGGCTTTTCGGCCACAACCTTGTTCCCGTTCCTCCGGCAAGTATTAGCGCAAGCATAGCCTCCCCTCCTAATCCACGAAATATTCCGCCCTGCTTTCCCTGGCCAAAACGTAATGCATCCCCCCTACCTGGCGCACCAGTCCCTTTATCTCCATGATGGCAAGAGCGCTGGAGACTTCGGACATCGGTAAGCCGGTCGCTCTCTTGATTTCATCTATGTGGGTGGGCTCGGAAGAAAGGTGGGAGAGGATTAAGCTTTCGGTATCGGTAGCAGGGACGGCAGCTTTCACTTCTTCCCTGGCCTTCACCAAGGTTATATTGAGCTCCTCAAGGATATCTTCAGCCGAGAGGACAAGCTTTGCGCCTTGCTGGATGAGGCGGTTTGTCCCCCGGCAGGTCTTGTAGAAAATGCTTCCTGGCACGGCGAAGACCTCGCGGTCCTGTTCCAGGGCAAATTCGGCGGTGATTAGGGCGCCGCTTGTTTCCCCCGCCTCCACGACCAAAACACCTTTGGCCAATCCGCTTATGATGCGGTTGCGAGGGGGGAAGTTTGTAGCCTCGGGTGGTGTCCCGAGGGGGTATTCGCTTATAAGAGCTCCGTTTTCGGTGATGGCTTGGGCGAGGGATTTATGCTCCGGGGGGTAAATTATATCAAGCCCTGAACCTAAGACGGCAATTGTCCTCCCTCCGGCTTCCAGCGCAACTTGGTGGGCGAGGCCATCTATCCCCTTAGCCAACCCGCTCACGATAGTCACTCCGCTTTGGGCCAATGGCTCCACGAGGAATCGTGTAGCCTCTTTCCCGTAGACGCTTGGCCTTCTGGTTCCGACCACGGCTATTGCCCATTCATCCTGGGGCTTAAGGGTTCCCTTAACGAAAAGCAGGAAAGGCGGGTTCTCCACGTGGCGCAAATTGTAGGGGTAATCCTCGTCCTTCCAGCTCACAAGGCGGACCCCTGCCTTTTGGAGCTTTTCCATTTCCAAGTCCAAGGACACGCGTTTACGCACGGCCAGGAGGTTTTCAATTGAGCGGCGGTCCAGCCCAGCCCGGGCGAGCTCTTCAGGCCGGGCCTCCCATGCTTCCCTGACGCTTCCGAAGTATTCCAAGAGGCTTCTGAACCGGACCGGCCCTATGCCTTTGACTAAGCTGAAACCAAGCCAATATTTAAGCTCTTCCATGGCTTCTTTTCTCCGGAATTTGGTTTAAAGATACACAAAGGGGGTGCTTTTGTCAAGCGCCGACAGCACTTGCGCCAAAAGAGCATTGCTCGGTGATAGGAGCAATTTTGAAAAAGCAGAGGGGAACCAATTTGGTTTAAAGTAAAAGCCAGAGAACTACTTGTGCCAGTTCTCAATTGACCGTGAAACTAAAAATAATAACTCTGCGATAAGCGCCCCTTGACTGTAATAAGCTTTCTCTTTTGAATTTTTAATACTTCTTCAATACAAAGGGCAAATATACTCTGTTTGTCTCCCCTAAAACCCCAAATAGTGAGAGATGGGAAATATGAGCTGTCAATCCTTCTCTCCACCGATTTACTAAGGTTATACCTTCAGTTGTCCATGAACCATTCTGCCAACGATAAAGGTTCTCTGTACCTGCAATTATCGGCCCACGGACGCTTTCACTATATGCAACTGTCAAAGTCAAAGGGGTAGTAAAAATTGTCTGCTCAGCTAACACTTCAAAGAAATGGTCCATCCCAATTAATGGGCCAGTAGGGAGTGGTGCATGGTAAGTAATTGTGAAAATCGTCCGATTTGAAACTGCCCCTGGTGGTACTTCCAATAAAGTTATATGGCCAGGATAACTATGCATCAAACTTCCTCCTTCTGAACCAATCTCACCAGAAACAGGCGGAGGGGTCGGAGTTGGGGTGGGCATAGGAGTCCCCATAGAGTAATATATATCCAAGCAACCTGCTGAGGGATCAATATGTTGCCAAATTAGATGTAAAAATTCCTCATTATCAATAACCACTTTGGGATAAATATCACAAATATCATTAACACTGCACTCTGTATTAGGCACATTGAATGGACCCACCCAAACATCGCCAGTTTTCTGGATATAATTGATGCCTGTATCTGGTGATGGGTAAAAAGCATATAATTCTTTATCACCATTAACAGCTATTGCCCAATACCAATGAGAAACTGGCAAAGATTGGGGTGAAGACCACACCCCGCTTGGTGGTTTGATGCGATATAAAGATGTACCGCTTTTTGTTTCTATCATATGTAGCGTGTTCTCATGATCAACAACGAAACAGGCATTCAATCCGCCATTTTCGTGGAACTCATGATCGATCTCTATCGGGGTATTCCAACTTCCATCTGAGAAAGAGGTATACATCAAGTAATCATAATAATATCCTCCACCCCAATAAACAAACGTTAAATGTATATCTCCATTTTTATCCATACCACTTGCTCCCAGGTCCGTATGCCTTCCAGAATTGGATACCTGAACAGGGGTAGACCAGTTCCCAGCTCCAATTTTCATTATATGATAAATTTCATCAACAGAGCAAGAAAGGGAACGAAGATAAATGATGTGTACTGTATTACCGAAGACAAAAATTCTGACGCCTTTTACCTTATTTATTGGTATAATTGTAGGCGCCGTCCAATGACCATTAACCTCGCGAGTCAAGTAATAAAGTTGATTGGCATCATAAAAAACAGCATGAATTCGTCCGGATGAATCTGCTGTAAGATCATAAGAATCAATGGAACGTTCCCCACTATATATTACTTCTGGAGAACTCCAAAAGCCGTCCTTAACTTTATAAGCATAATAAAGCGATGGTTGTAAACCTTTTTTCCAAATAGCATGGACAGTATTATTTCCATCAACTACCATTGCGGGGAGTTCCATATATGCACCCACTTCTCCAACTTTAACAGGACTACTCCACTGCAGAGTTGTTGCCAATATTTGCCAGGGGCTGAAAGATTTAGCGGTTAATAGCATTATTAAAAATGTCACCAAACTTATAAAAAAGCTCGTGACAATTTTATGGTACCACTTCATGGTTCTAACCTCCGCCTGATTTAGGATTATATTAAGCTATTAACCTACTTCCATTATAATTATAATGCAAAATACCAACAGAAGCAACATACCATTGCAAGGATGTTAAAAAAGGGGGAGGCCAAGGGGCAGAGCCCCATGGCGGAGGATATGTGTCCCCCCACAAAACCAAAAGAGGGGGCGAGCAGCTGGCCCTTGCAGGCTGGCCAGGAGTGGGACCAAATACGCCGGTGAGCCATCAGCCAACGGGGGCGGGGCAGGGCAATTCCCACCGATGCTTGGAAACTGCTTAACTTCGCTCACAATGACACACGCGGGCCATCGCGAAAGTGCAAAGTGCCAGAATGGCTTGAAAGCTTTCCCTGTGGTAGAATTTAGGCTAAGTTCGGCTTGGGAAAAGCGTTATGCTGAGGCTTTTTGCACTGGCCTTGGCCCTTTATACAGCAGTTTCTTTGGCTGTGAAAGAGCCCGGCTACATGGATGCATGCTACTATTTTACCGTGGCTGAAAACTTGGCCCAAGGTAATGGCTTGATGGAACCTTTCTTGTGGAATTACTTGGATTACCCCGACCGCTTGCCTCACCCCGCTTTCACCTATTGGATGCCTCTACCTTCTCTTCTTGCCTGGCCTTTCCTCAAACTTTTGGGGAAAAGTTACTTCGTAGCACGGCTGCCTTTCATTATCCTGGCCTCTTGCCTGCCAATCATCAGCTATAGAACGGCAGAGCTTCTGCAAGAGAAAACCTCAGGGCGAGGCAAGGCTATCCCAACATTGGCCGCTTTCCTCACTATCTTCTCCGGCTTCTACGTTGTCTATTGGCCTGCTACCGATGGTTTTGCTCCGTTCGCTTTGGCCGGAGGGCTTTGCCTCCTCCTCTTAGGCAAGCTTTTGGAAAACGGTTCCCTTCCCCTCGCTTTCTTAGCCGGTGTAGCCGCCGGCCTTGCCCACCTCACCCGAGCCGATGGCTTTCTGCTCATCCTGCCTGTGGTCTTCCTCTTGGCCCGCCCGCAGAAGCGCAGGCTTGCCTTATGCTTCCTCCTCGCTTACCTCATCCTGATAAGCCCATGGATGGCTCGCAATGTGGCATCCCTGGGCGTTCCCTTTCCCACTTCCGGAGCTAAGACCGTCTTCCTGACCAATTACGATGACTTGTTCTCGTATGGCAAAGAGCTTTCCTGGCGGAGTTACTTGGCTTGGGGTGCAAAGGCTATAACTATGTCCAAGCTGAAGGCTGCATGGCTCAACTTCCAGACTGCCTTAGCTGTCTTCCTCATGGTCTTCTTGGCCTTACCCTTTGCCATTGGTTTCAAAAGGCTCTGTGCGCTTGATTTGCTCAAGCCTTTCTGGCTCTACGCTTTAGCCCTCTTTTTGACCATGACCTTGGTCTTCTCTTACCCCGGCCCCAGAGGAAGCTTTTTCCATTCCGGAGGCGCTCTCCTCCCCTTTACCACTTCCGTATCGGCCATTGGACTCAAGTTTTTGAGCGACTCTTGGGCCAAGAGGCGAAAGATTGCCCCGGAAGCTCTCTGGCGGCTGAACTACGCAGCGGCCATCTTCTTAGCCATTTTAGTGAGCCTCTTCGTTCTCTACCGAGCCTTAGGGCCAGGCCAATGGAACCAGCGAGGAGAAGTTTACAGGCAAGCCGAAGCCTGGCTCAGGCACAATTCCTCCCCTGAAGCCATCGTAATGGTCGGCGACCCGCCCTGCTTCTACTACTACTCCCACCGGCCTTCCATCGTAATCCCCAACGGGGATGTGGAGACAGCCCTTAGGGTGGCCAAACGTTACGGGGCCTCATTCATGCTTTTGGAACCGGACCACCCCCGCCCCCTGGATTCCCTCTACCTCAACCCTCATGCCTCCGAAAGCCTGAAGCCTATCGCCACCTTTGGAAAAGCCATCCTCTTCTGGATTGAGCCATGAGGCAATGGTTAAAATCCCTCCTCCTATTGCCCCTTGCCCTCATGCTGGCCTTGGGTTACCGTGAATGGGCCTTTGTGCTCCTACTATCCCGGTCTGGGGACTTCCCCCTGGGTTTGGAAGCATTGGAGAAGGCACGGGAGCTAAATCCTGCAAGCCCTAAGCCTTTGGTTTGGGAAGGGAGACTTTACCTGAGCCGCAGCCTTTACGATTACGCAGAGAAGGCCTTTTCCCTGGCAGTGGAAATGGGGGGCGGGGTAGAAGCACTCACGGGGCTTGGGGACGCCCTCTTTGCCCGAGGGAAAAGGGAAGAGGCAATGGCCGCGTGGCACAAAGCCTTGGAGATTAGGCCTTACGATCCGGCTCTGCACCGCCGAATCGGCCTTGCCCTCTTCAAGGAGGGGAGGTTCCATGCCGCAGCCTTCCACTTGCAGGAAGCCAATGACCCCTGCCTGCTGGCCTTAGCTCTTTCCCCCATCAACCCAACTGAAGCGGCGCGCTTGGCCGAAAATTGCCACGGTTTTGAGGGCTTGAAAAGCATCCTCTCCGTTCCCGACAAGCCCCTGCGGCTCAGGGAGCTGGGCAAATTCTACACCGCTATGGGAGAGTACGGAGCAGCCAAAGCCGTTTTGGAAGAATCCCTTGCCCTTTGCCCTGAAAGCGCCGAAGGCTGGGCTTTCTTGGGCCATGCCCTTTCCAGCCTCGGCCTTGACCCCTCCCAAGCTTTTGCCAAATCCCTGGAGTTGGATTATACTTTCCCGGCAGGGCATTACTTTATGGGCTTGCACTTTTTAGCCCAGGGCAACTTGGAAGGGGCAAGGCAAGAACTCCTTTACGCCCTATCGCTTGAACCTTCAAACCCACACTTTCAAGCGGCTCTGGCCGAGGTGGAAATCCGGAGGGGGAATTACGCAGAGGCCGAAGTTAGGCTCAAAAAAGCCGTTGAGTTGGCACCTGAGGAGCCGAGCTTCCGCCTCTACTTGGGAGAGCTGCAGATCGGCATCCTCATGAGGACCGACCAGGAAGCTTTGGAAAACATTCGTAAAGCGATAGAAGCTTCTCCTTCTGACCCTAAGGGCTGGGAACTGGCAGGGATTGCCTACTACTATGCAGGCCAAACGGCCTTGGCCGAACCCTATCTCAAAAAGGCCTTGGAGCTTTCCTCCGATTCACCTCGCGCCCTCTACTACCTTGGCCTTGTCTATTACCTTGAGGGACAAAGGGACAAAGCTCGGCAGCTTTTCCGTCGGGTTCAAGAGGTAGCTCCGGCGAGCGTCTGGGCGCATAGAGCCTACTGGGCCGAAAGGAGGTAAAATGGCTATAACCATAATCGGACTTGGGCCAGGTAAACCTGAGCTCATAACCAGAGAGGCATGGGAAATACTGCAAAGCGCTGGCGAAATCTACCTCCGAAC
>Ga0272445_1002176_pt1 | contig 13871 bp, 13 predicted proteins | sample YNPCB0031_FD_194404 | JGI IMG/M metagenome (GOLD analysis project Ga0272445, IMG submission 194404) | Hot spring sediment microbial communities from Yellowstone National Park, WY, United States - YNP-CB-003-1 | ecosystem: Environmental > Aquatic > Thermal springs > Hot (42-90C) > Sediment... | reverse complement strand
TCTAAAAAAATACTTTGATTTTTAAGGTAATAAAGGTCGTATTCTAATTTTCTTTTAGTAAAATCTATAGATTGAATATTTTCTTTACCTAAATGAATTTGAGCCCAGCCTGTAATTCCAGGTTTAATTAAATGTCTTAAAAAATAATAAGGAATTTCTTTTTCAAGTTCTTTTACAAGTTCTACTTGTTCTGGCCTTGGTCCTACAATACTTAAATCTCCTTTTAAAATCAAAAAACCTTGAGGAAGCTCATCTAAATGAAACATTCTTAAAAATTTACCAAATTTAAAAATTGCATCATCGTCTCTTTTAATCCATCCTGTTTTTGCCTCATGAAGTGTTCTAAATTTTATTATAGTTATTTCTTTATTATTAAATCCAATTCTTTTTTGTCTAAAAAATATAGGGCCTGGGCTTGAAACTTTAATTCCTAAAGCTATAAATGGTAATAAAATTAAAGTTAAAATTGAAAGGAAAAAACCAAAAATAATATCTATTACTCTTTTAAAAAAATAGTAAAATCTTTTGTCTTTAGAAATAAAATCTGAAATTTCTTCCTCTCTTAAATACTCTAAAGGCAAAATTCCGAAAATTTCTTCATAAAATTTTGTTATATTTACTGTTTTAGTTAAAAGATCGTTTTTATTAAAAAATTTTCTAAAAAAACTTAATTTTGGCAAAATAATAATCTTAGGATCTTGAATTTCTTTTATTTTTTCAATATTGTTTGAAAATAAAATTTTAAATTTAAACTGAGGATTATTTTCAATATCTTTCTTTAACCTTTCAAAATAATTTTTCTTACCATATAAAATCAAGTTTATTTCTGGTCTTTTTTTATAAAAGTAGTTTGAATATTTTCTTAAAATCAAAATGCCAAAAATAAAAATTAAAATCCAAAAAATAAAAAGAACTTTTTTAGGAGCTAGATCTTTTACAAAAAGATAAAAATAAACAAAAGATATTAGAAAATTTAAAATTAAATTTTTTAAAAAGCTTTTGATAAACTCTTTGAAACTTAAAAACTTTTCTATATGGAAAATTTTAAAAAGATAGCCTAAAAGAAAATAAAAGAAAAATATTGGTAAGAATTTTAAAAAATGAATTTTAAATTGAGATAAAAAAATATTTGGAAACCTTAAAAAAACAGCTAAAATTAAACTTAAAAACAAAATAAAAAGATTTATTAAAAAAAGATAAAAACGATTAACTTTAAAACTTATCATAAGCTATTTTGTTACAAAATTAACTATTTTATTTTTTACAAAAACTATTTTTTTTACTTTAGAGAGGAATTTTTCTACTTTTTGTAATTTTTTAGCTGCTTCAATAACTTCTTGTTGAGTCGCATCTTCTTTTATTTTCATCTTATCTTTTAATTTTCCATCTACTTGAACTAGATAAACTACCTCTTTTTCTTTTAGATATTTTTTATTGTATTCTGGCCATTTAACTTTATCTAAAAATTCTTTTTTACCAATTAAACTCCAGCATTCTTGAGCAAGATGAGGGGCAAAAGGAAAAAGCAATTTAGCTAATGTTTCCATATATTTTTTAGAAAATAGTTGTCCTAAAGAAAATCTTCGAGAAAGTTCTCTTTGATATTCCATTAAAGCACTAATTGCTGTATTAAATTTAAATTTCTCTATATCATTTGTAACTTTAAATATAGTTCTACTTTCTAATTTTTCCAATTCTTCAATTTTTAGCAATTTTTTATTTTTTACTTTTTTGTACTCTTTAAATAAACTATAAATTCTATTTAAAAATCTAAAAATTCCATTAATTCCCTCATGCGACCATGGCTTTGTTGATTCAAAAGGACCCATAAACATTTCATAAACTCTCAAAGTATCTGCGCTATAATTTTTAATAACTTCTTCTGGATTTACAATATTTCCTCTTGATTTTGACATTTTTTCATTATCAGGCCCCAAAATAATACCTTGATTTACTAATCTATAAAATGGCTCTTTTGTATTTACAAGTTTAAGATCATATAAAACTTTATGCCAAAATCTAGCATAAAGGAGGTGTAAAACTGCATGCTCAGCACCGCCAATGTAATAATCAACTGGCATCCAGAATTTTATAAGTTTTGGATCAGCAAATCTTTCATTATTTTTAGGATCTAAGTATCTTAAATAATACCAACAAGACCCTGCCCATTGAGGCATTGTATTTGTTTCTCTTTTACTTGGAGCACCACAACGAGGACATTTTGTATTAACCCAATCTAAAATTTTAGCTAAAGGAGATTCTCCGGTTCCTGTTGGTTCATAATATTTTACTTTTGGAAGAGTAACAGGTAAATCTTCTTCTGGTACTGGAACATTTCCGCAATAAGGACATTTTATAATTGGTATTGGCTCTCCCCAATATCTTTGTCTTGAAAAAATCCAATCTCTTAATTTATAGTTAATTTTCACTTGAGCAATTCCTTGTTTAATTAAATATTCTGTTATCTTTTCTCTAGCATCCTTTACAGATAAATAAGTTAAAAATTCAGAATCTATCATTTTTCCTTCTTCTCCTTCATATGGAAGAGGTAGGTTTGTATTTATAACTTTTATAATTGGAAGAGAAAATTTTTTAGCAAATTCAAAATCTCTTTTATCATGAGCAGGAACGCCCATTATAGCACCAGTGCCATAGTCAGCTACAATATAGTTTGTTATCCAAATAGGAATTCTTGTTTTTGTTATTGGGTGTATTGCATAACTTCCTGTAAAAACTCCTGTTTTTTCATTTACTTCTTCCCCTGAAAGACTGCTTTTTATATATTTTTCAACAAAAAAATAATATTCAGATGTTGCAAGTTTCAATGCTACAGGGTGCTCAGGAGAGATAGCAATAAAAGTACAACCAAAAATAGTTTCTGGTCTTGTTGTAAAAACTCTTATAGAAAAATTTTTATTTTCTACTTGAAAATCTATTTCTAAACCTTCTTTTTTGCCTATCCATTTTCTTTGCATTTCTTTAATACCTTCTGGCCAATCAACTTCTTTTAAATCATCTAACAATCTATCAGCATATTTTGTAATTCTAAGATGCCACTGAAGTAAATTTTTAATTTCTGTCTCGCTTCCACATCTTTCGCACTTTCCTTCAATAACTTCTTCATTGCTAAGTCCAGTTTTGCAGCTTGGACAAAAATTAACTGGAGCTTCTTTTTCGTATGCAAGATCTAATTTTAAAAATTGCAAAAACATCCATTGTGTCCATTTATAATATTTTGGATCTGTCGTATTTATTTCTCTTGACCAATCATAAGAAATACCTAATCTTTTTATTTGGTTTTTGAATTTTTCTATATTTTTAGGAACAAAATTCATTGGATTTTGCTTAGTTTTGATTGCATAGTTTTCTGTTGGTAAACCAAAAGCATCCCAACCCATCGGATGTAGCACATTAAAACCTTTCATTCTATAATATCTTGCAACAATATCAGCACCAGTATAATTTTCAACATGACCAACATGAAGACCCTCACCTGATACATAAGGGAACATAACTAAAATATAGATTTTTGGTTTTTTAAAATTATTAGCTCTCCAAAGATTAGGATTTTTTTCCCACTTAGCTTGCCACTTTTTTTCTATTTTATGAAAAATATTTGCCATAAATTTATTATAAAACTAAATTGCTATTTTTTAAAAATTATATTAAAATATTTTTATGTCTTTTAGGCATTTCTGGACAACTCTTGATTATATTCATGAACCAAAATCTCCTTTTTGGTACCTTTTTTGGGGATTTATTTTGGGTGGAAGCTTAATTTATGCTATTTTATCGCAAAATTTTCTTTTTGCAATAATTTTAGTAATCGGCCTTATATTTATATTTTACTCAGAATTTCAAAAGCCAAAAATTTTATATGTTGAACTTGATGATAAAAAAATTAAAATAAATGATGAAATATTTAATTTAAATGATTATTACTGTTTTTCAATCTTTAAAATTCGCGATAGATTTTTTTTAGAAATTTATCCAAAAAGTTTTTTTAAAAAAGAAATTCATATTGCAATTCCAGAACATTTAGTTGAAAATATTAGAAAAGACCTTTTAAAAATAATAAAGGAGAAAAAACAAGAACCAAGAATTTTAACTAGTATTTTTAGGCACCTTTGGCCATAAGCCCCCATAGCTCAATGGATAGAGCGTAGCCCTGCGGAGGCTAAGATCCCTGTTCGAATCAGGGTGGGGGCACAAAATGAAAAAATTTTTTAGTGAAAAATACTTTCTAATATTATTTTTAATGTTAATTTTAAGTTATTTTTTCATTTTTATTTCACCTGTTTTTGCAATAAGTCTTCTTACAAGCCCTTTTGGTGGTCAAGTTATAAGTTATATTCCAGAAGCACCAGGATGCACACCAATAACAAAAGCTGTTTCTGTAGTTACTCTTGGTACTGTTAATATAGTAATTGGCCAATTAGAAATTTTAGATTTTAAAAGCAAAGAGCCACAACCATTATCATTAGGACTTCTTTCAATAAATGGCGTACCTATATATAGACTTTATGAACATTATGACTTTGAAACTCCGGGTAATTATGTTTTAGGAAATTATTTTGATTTATGTTCTACTCCTAAAGAAGTTTTAGGATCAATTCCTGTAATTGGAGATATTTTAAAAAATGTAATAGATACTGTTTGCAGCACAGAGGCACAAGCTTGCCCAATATCTACATTAATTTATGAAATAGGTACATCTAAAAGCCAACTTGGATTTTAATTATGGATATTAGATTTAAAAGCTTTAAAATAGAAAACTTAGTAAGAAAAAAATGGAAAAAAATTGGTTTAGGAGATCCTGAAAATGATTGGGGGAAAATTCCTTTTTCTATGATAATGCCACCACCAAATGCAAATGGCTCTTTGCATATGGGTCATGCTTTAATGCTAACAATAGAAGATATTTTTGCAAGATATAATAGGATGAGAGGTAAAAAAGTTTTATGGCTTCCGGGCTTTGATCATGCTGGTTTTGAAACATTAGTTGTTTTTGAAAAAGAACTTGAAAAAAAAGGTTTGAGTAGATTTGATTTTGAAGAAAAAAAGCTATATAAAGAGATATTTAAATTTGTTAAAGAAAAAATAAAAGAAATAAGAAAGCAAGAGGAATTTTTAGGGATTAGCTGCTCTTTTAAATATGAAAAATTTACTTTAGATAAAGATATTGTTAATCTTGTAATTAAAACATTTGAAAAACTTAGAAAGGATAAATTAGTAGAAGAGGGTGAAAGATTAGTAAATTGGTGTCCAAAACATCAAACAGCCTTCTCTGATCTTGAAGTTGTTTTAAAAGAAAAAGATAGCTTTCTTTATTATATAAAATATGGGCCATTTACTGTTGCTACAACAAGACCAGAAACAATTTTAGCTGATGTTGGTTTTGCAGCAAATCCAAAAGATAGTAGATACTCCCATTTTAATAAAAAAATTAAATTTTACCATCCAATTTTAGAAAAAGAGGTTGAATTTTATTTTATATTAGATGATGGTGTTGATCCAAATTTTGGTACTGGTGTTTTAAAAATTACTCCAGGGCATGATTTTTTTGATTTTGAACTAGCTAAAAAGTATAATTTACCATATATTCATATTTTTGACGAAAAGGGTAGAATTAATTTAAAAGATAGTATATATTATGGCCTTAAAAAAGATGAGGCAAGAAAATTAATTTTAGAAAAATTAAAAGAAAAAGGTCTTTTAGAAAAAATTGAACCATATAAGACTTATATTCCTGTTTGCTATAAATGTGAAACTGAAATTGAACCAAGACCAATGAAACAATGGTTTTTGCTTGTTGATAAAAAATTCAAGTTAAATAAAAAACTATCAAAATTAGTAGGGAAAAAAGAAGCATCACTTAAAGAAATAACAAAAATTGCAATAGAAAAAGATTTAATTCAATTTTACCCAGAAAGATTTAAAAAAGCTATATTAGTTTGGTTAGAAAATTTAAAAGATTGGAATATTTCAAGACAAATTGTCTGGGGCATCAAGATACCTGGTTCTAAAGATGTTTTTGATACCTGGTTTTCTTCTTCTCAATGGCCAGTAATTACTATAAAATCTTTTGGCAAAAAACTTCAAAAATTCTATCCAACAACTATTATGGAAACAGGTTATGATATTTTGTATTTTTGGGTAAGCAGAATGATCTTTATGGGGCTTTATTTAACAGGAGAAGTGCCATTTAAAAAAGTTTATCTTCATGGACTTTTAAGAGATGAAAAAGGCCAAAAAATGTCAAAATCAAAAGGAAATGTAATTAATCCATTAGAAGTTGCGCAAAAATATGGAATTGATTCTTTGAGAATTTCATTTATAATGCAAACCGAAGCTGGAAAAGATGTAATAATTTCTGAAAAAAAATTTATTGGAGCTCAAAGATTTTTAAACAAAGTTTGGAATGCATCAAGATTTATTATCTTAAATAAAAAGAATTTCAAAGATATAAAGATGAATATAAAAAATGATGAAGATTTTAAAAAGTTGATGGAATTTAAAAAAGAATATTTAAAATTAATGGAAGAACTCAAAATATCAATTGCTTTTGAAAATCTTTATAAATTTTTCTGGTTTGAATTTGCTGATAAAATAATTGAAAAACATAAAGATAAAATTTACCAAAAAGATAAAAAATCTTTTTATATTTGTTTTTCAATATTAAAAGAGCTCTTAAAAATGCTACATCCATTTATGCCGTTTTTAACAGAATATTTATGGCAAGAGATTAAAGAAAAAAAGCCGCTTTGTTATGAAAGAATTTAATTATAATTTAATTTTAAACGAAGTATCTTTTGATTGGGTTGAATTAAAATATATAGGAAAAAAAGAAAAAGAACTAAGTTTTTCTTTAAAAATAAATAATGAGAAATTTGATTTTTTAGAAAAATTTAAACCAAACGAAATAAAAGTTTTTAAATTCAATAATAAAATAAATCTTTTAGAATTTGAATATAAAGATATTAAAGAAAATTTAATTTTAAAAGAACCACTATCTAAATTTGAAGGTAAATGGCTAAAAACTCAAATTTTAACTCCGGGATATGAGAATGTCTATTTTAAAAATTTTAATTTTAATGAAAGCTTGTCTTTTAATTATATTTTAGGAATTTTAACTTTACTTTTTTTATTATTTTTATATTTAAAATTTAGGGTAAAGTGAAATATCCCATTTTTTCAATCATATTTTTTATTTTTTTCTCTGACATCTTTTCGAGTTCTTCTAATTTTTCATAAAACTTATTTACATCTATCTCATACCCCCACCAAGTTTTATTAATAATAGAATCATAATACAAATTAGACAAAATAGCTCTATCAACCATAGCTCTTTTATTATTTGTTTTTGATCCAAGATAAATTAGACTAAAAAATCCATAACTTATTTTTTCTAAAATTTCATCAAAATTAACTGTAGTTTTATCTTTTAAATTTTTTATTTCGTAAATTTTAACTAATTTTAAAAATTCATCCTCTAAATCTCCTTGAAATGTTTTTGGCAAAAATTCATGAAAAGTACTATGAAGACCTATATTTATTAAAATCCCTTTTGTAGTTTTTTCAAAACCTAATTTTGGATTTATTAAAATATCTTCTTCATTAATTTTTTTTAAAATTTCACCAAAATAAATCTTATCATAATCTGGTATTCCGGCGCTAATTAAATTAGAAAAATCTATATTCTGATTAAAACCTCCTTCTATTATTTCTATTGTCTTTTCTGCTATTTTCTCGTTCATAAATAATTAAAAAAGGCCCCTTTTGCGGGGCCTTTTGGTTTTTTATAAATAAAATAAAAAACCTAGGCCCCCCTAAGTAAAATTTGAATCTTTGTAAATTTCAAATTCATAAAATATATTATAATCCGCTGGTTTAAATTGTCAATAGAAGTTTTCAACAATTTAAGTTGCTTTTTTATTTTAGTGAATTATAATTTTAAAATATAACCCAAATGATCCAAAAGATCTATGGGTTATAAAATATTATGGACCAATATTCTTACTCATATTTAATAGTACAATCTTTTATTTCTGTTTGGAATTCAATTTTTAGTTTTTTGCCAAAAATTATAGTTGCTATCATATTTATTTTAATAGGAATCTTAATGGGTTATGCTATTGGCGAGATTGTAAGGAAAATCGTTGAAGCTATAAAGTTAGATGAGGCATTAAGAAAATTAAATTTTGAAAAATATTTAGAAAAAGCTGGATATGTACTTAACTCTGGAAGATTTTTAGGTTCTGTTGTTTATTGGATATTTGTTATTATTGGATTTTTAGCAGCATTTGAAGCATTAGGACTTCCTATCGCAACGAATCTTTTAAAAGAACTTGTTCTTTATATTCCAAAAGTTGTAGTTGCAGTAATTATCTTTATTGGGGCAATTTTAGTTGGAGAAGTTTTAGGAAAATTAGCAAAAGCAACAATAAAAGGAGCAGGACATTGGTCATCAGAAATTATTTATAGATTTGTTTATTGGACATTTTTTGTTTTTGGAGCATTGACTGCATTATATGAACTTGGGATCTCTCAGAATATAATTCAAATAATAATTGGAGGTTTTGTTGCAATGTTAGCTTTAGCTGGTGGTTTAGCCTTTGGCCTTGGTGGTAAAGAAATTGCTCAAAAATTTTTAGAGAGTATTAAATTTAGAAAATAATTTATCTTTTTAAAAACTTTTTGTGAATTTCTTTTAAATCTTGTCGTGTAAGATGAGTGTATATTTGGGTTGTGCTTAAATTTGAATGACCTAAAAGAGCCTGAACAGAACGTAAATCTGCGCCATTTTTAAGTAATGTAGTTGCAAATTGGTGTCTTAAAACATGTGGAGTAACTTTTTTCAATATTCCTGCTTTTTTAGCCCAAAAATTAACAATTTTTTCAACTGCACGAGGAGTTAGTCTTTTTGGTTTTTCTTTTAAATTTACAAATAAAGCTTCTTCGATATCTTTTCTTGAATTAAGATAATCTTTTAATTTTTCAAGAGCAATATCAGAAAGAAAAACTACTCTTACTTTTCCGCCTTTTCCTTTTATTAAAATTTCTTTTTCTTTAAAATTTATCTGATCTTTATTTAAACTAACAAGTTCGCTCAATCTCAAACCAGTAGAAAATAAAACTTCTAAAATTGCTCTATCCCTTTTTTCTTTTAAACTATCACCAGATGGTGCTTCTAATAATCTTTTAAGTTCATCTTCTGTTAAAATTAAAATTTCTCTTTGATGAAATTTTGGCAGCTCAACAAGCTCTGGATTTAAAGTTTTTATACCTCTTTTTATTAAAAATCTTAAAAAATTTCTTAAAACAATTAAAGCATAACCATATGTTTTTGGTTTTAAATTTTTCTCATAAAGGTAAAGTCTAAATTTTTTTATTATATCTTCTGTAATTTCGTTTGCTTTTTTAACCTTACAAACATTTAAAAAAACATTAAGATATCTTGAGTAATTTTCAACTGTTCTTGGCGATCTATTTTTATCTATTTTTAAATAATTAAGATAGTCTTCAATTAACTTTTTAATCTCCATAAACTTATTATAAAACATTGCAAAAAATAAAATTTTATGTTAAAATATTTTATGGCACTTAGTAAAGATCAAAAATCCAAAATTATTGAAGAATTTAAAATACACGAAAAAGACGTTGGTTCTCCTGAGGTTCAAATAGCGCTTTTAACAGAAGAAATCAAAAGATTAACTTCTCATCTTAAAGAACATCCTCATGATAATACATCTAAAAGGGGTCTTATTTTAAAAGTTGCTCAAAGAAGAAAAATTTTAAAATATCTTAAAAGGATCTCTGTGTATAGATACAAAAAGGTTGTTGAAAAATTAGACCTTTAATTTTAAAATTATTGTATAATTTTTCTTAAAATGATATTAGGAAAAGAATATTCTTTAAATTTAAATGGAAAAACGCTTAAGGTTTTTATAGATAAAATTGTAGCAAGATCGCTTAGTTCTGTTTGGGTTCAATTAGAAAATACAGTAGTTCTTGTTACTGTAAACGTGAGTAAAGAAAACAAGTTTTTGGGATTTTTACCTCTTACAGTTGATTATGAAGAAAAGTTTTATGCAATTGGAAAGATACTTGGAAGTAGATTTATAAGAAGAGAGGGAAGACCATCTGAGAGCGCAATTTTAAATGCAAGATTAATTGATAGAAGCATAAGGCCAAGATTTGATAAAAATTTTAATTGGCCAATTCATGTTGTTGCAACAGTATTTTCTTTTGATCTAAAAAATGACCCTGATCTTTTAGCTGTATTTGGCGCTTCTTTAGCTCTTAGTATTTCTCCTTTACCATTTATTGGACCAATTGCAGGTTGTAGAATTGGAATTTGGAATAATGAAAAAATAATAGATCCTTCCTTTGATATGATTGAGCAGCTTGATGGGGAAATTGTTTTTGTTGGTGATGGAAATTTAATAAATATGATTGAATTAAAAGGGAAAGAAATAAAAGAAAGTGTTGTTATTGAATCTAGTATCGTTGCATTAGATCAAATTAAAAAATTAGTAGATTTTCAAAAAGAAATAGTAAATGACATAAAGCCGCAAAAAATTAATTTTGAAATTCAAATCCCGGAAAAAATAAAAGATTATGTAGCTTCAGCTATTGATAAAATAAACATTGTAGGGCCCGAAAATGTTGGAGAGTTTAAATTTAATATAGAAGATCTAAACGAAGAAGAAAAAAGTATATTTAATTTTTTAGTTCATGAAAAAATAAAAGAATTATTTACTGATTATTTATTTAAAAACAAAAAAAGAACTGATGGAAGAAAATTAGATGAAATTAGAGAAATTGAGCTTGGGGTTTCTATTTTACCACAGGTTCATGGTTCAGGATTTTTCTCAAGAGGCCTTACAAAGGTTCTCTCAACCGTAACATTAGACTCTCCACAACAAGAATTAACTGTAAAAGAAATAGAATTTATTGGTGTTAAAAGATTCATGCATCATTATAATTTCCCACCTTATAGTACAGGAGAAGTTGGAAGTATTAAGGCTCCATCAAGAAGAGAAATTGGACATGGTGCTTTAGTTGAAAAAGCTCTTTCTCCATTAATACCTGATTTAGAAATTTTCCCTTATGCTATAAGAGTCGTCTCTGAAGTTTTATCATCAAATGGCTCAACCTCTATGGCATCTGTTTGTTCTTCTTCTTTAGCTCTTTTAGATGCTGGTGTACCATTACAAAAAAATATAGCTGGAATTTCAATTGGCTTAGTTACAAAAAATAATGAATTTTTACTTTTAACTGATATTCAAGGAATTGAAGATCATTATGGAGAAATGGATTTTAAAGTTGCAGGTACAGAAGATGGAATTACAGCTATTCAAATGGATGTTAAAAATCTTGGAATAAATATTGAAATTTTATCTCAGGCACTAGATAGAGCAAAAAATGCAAGAATTGAAATTTTAGAAAAAATGAATAAAGTTAAAAAAGAACCAAACCAAATTTCACAATATGCACCAAAAATAATTAGATTACCAATAAATCCTGAAAAAATTGGCCTTTTAATTGGAACTGGAGGAAGAACAATAAATCAAATAACACAAGAAACAGAAAGTGAAATTTTCATAGATACAGAAAAAAACTTTGTTTATATAATTTCAAATAATGAAGAAAATTTAAATAAAGCGATAGAGAAAGTTAAAAGCATAATTGAAACAAAAGAGTACAAAGTTGGTGATATCGCTAAAGGAAAAGTTGTAAAATTTTTTGATTTTGGAGTTTTAATAGAACTTGAAAATGGTCCTGTAGGATTACTTCATATTTCTAATATTCCTAACGAAAGAAAAGGATTAAAAAATTTTGGATTTAAATTAGGAGAAATAATTTCTGTTAAAATTAAAGAAAGAGATAATTTAGGAAGATTTTCTTTCGCTTTATCTTAATATGGTAAAAATAAACGTAAAAGTAGAAACATTAAAAAAGGATCTTGAGGCTGTTAAAAAAGAAAGCTATGAAAAAATTCCAGAATTTTCTGTAAAACAAATAGATCTTTTAATTGAAAAAAAGGAAGAAAAAAGAGAACAAGAAAAAGAGATAGAAACAACAAAAAAAGCACCTATCGCAATTTTAATTTTTGGAGGAATTTTTGTTTTAATCATTATTTTTGTTATATTTTTTATTTTAAAAGGATCTAAAAAACCTGAAATTTCAACACCACAGGCACCAATAACACAAAGACCAACAGAAGCAACAAAAACAGAAGAAACTAAAATTAAAGAAAGCTCAAAAGCGGCAACAGAAACAATAAAAGAAGAAACAGAAACTCAAATTAAAGAAGCTAAAAAAATAGAATCACTAATTCAATCAGAAAAAGAGGTAAACATAACATTAAAAGAAGTAAATCTTCAAAATATAAAAGAAGCATTATTAGAGGAAAAATTAAAAAAGCAAGAAGCATATACATTTAAAAAAATTAATTTAATATTTTTGGACGAGAAAATATCTCCATCTTACTTTTTCCAAAAAACTTTTGATCCGAAAGTAGAAAATTCAGTTGCTCTTAAAGGATTTTTAGATAACTTTACCAGCAAATACGATGTTTTAATTTATTACACTCCAACAAAAGAATATTTAGTTTTAATTTTTGAAATAAAAAACCAAAATGTTGTAAAAACATTCCTTGATTATTGGTTAAAAGGAAACGAAAATAATCCTAATTTAAACTTTATCTTTCTAACAGATGATCCCGGTAAAAATTTAGCAAAAATTCAAACAAAAAAAATTGAAGATTATGATTTGATTTCAATACCTTTTGAAAAACAAAATTATGGTGTTAATTTTCTACTTGCAAAAAATTATTTTATAATTTATGGAAACAATGCAGTTTTAAATTTTATAAATGATTTAATTAAAAAATTACCATAATGGATAAAGAAATTTTAAAAATTAAGCAAAAATTAGAAAAAGAAAGGAATGAAATTGAAAGAATTTTAAAAGAAATACATTATGAAAATATTTCAACAGATGTACTTTCTGAAGATGAAATTGCTGATATTTATGAAAAAAATAAAGAATCTGAAGCATTAGAAAATGATCTTGTAAAGAGAATAACTAAAATAAATAGAGCATTAGAAAAGATAAATGATGGAAGTTATGGAATTTGTGATTCTTGCGGTAAAAAGATAGAAAAAGAAAGAATACTTCTTGATCCAGCCTCAATAGAATGTTCAACTTGTTCAAACAAATAATTAAAATTTCTAATGTTAAAAAATTTGTAATAAATTAATGCAAAAATTTATTCTCAATAAAATTAGCATTCGTTTTTTTATCAAGCTTAGATCTTGAAGACTTAAGGCGATAGATTTTGAATAATTTCTAATGCGATTTTTGCTTTTTAATTTTATTTATATTTTTCAAAAAAATTTAACCAAAACTTTAAATCTTCCTTTGATTTTGCTTCTTCGATTATAATATCTACATACTCTGTATCATCAACTTCAGAATTTTTTATCTTTTTCGCTACCTTTTCTAAAACTTGTTTATTAAAATGAATGCCTACAAGCTCTATTAAGGCTGCAATCTGATCAATTCTTAAATTTTTAATTCTTTGCATAAGATTTTTTTCCTCTGATGAATATTTTCGAGTCATAGGCTTTATTATATTTATTATAACGAGTTGGCGAGTTAACGAGTTGATACCACGGATTTATGCGGATATCAAACGGATTCATTCGGATTAAATATATGCCCACGGATATATGCAGATTTTTTAAACGGATTTATACGGATAATTTTTTAAATATCCGCTATTATCCGTTTTCGAATCTGTATTAATTCACTACTATCCGAATTTAATCCGTTTTGAATCCGAATTTATCCGTTGTTATCCG
>Ga0272445_1002175_pt1 | contig 13895 bp, 12 predicted proteins | sample YNPCB0031_FD_194404 | JGI IMG/M metagenome (GOLD analysis project Ga0272445, IMG submission 194404) | Hot spring sediment microbial communities from Yellowstone National Park, WY, United States - YNP-CB-003-1 | ecosystem: Environmental > Aquatic > Thermal springs > Hot (42-90C) > Sediment... | reverse complement strand
TGGAGTGGCGGCTGCTCGGAAGTATGAGGGTGTTGTTATCACTGTTTTTACGCAGACCCCACCATATATCGCTAAACCGGTCATGATGTTCGCTCCCGACTGGGAGAAGGCAACAGGAGCAAAGATTGTTCTTGTTACTGCTCCTTGGGGAGAACTGTATCCCAAGATGTACGCTTCGTTCGGGCTGGCGGAGGCCGCGTTTGACATAGTGATCTTCCCTTCAGCATGGCTCCCAGATTTTGCGGCTGCAGGATTCCTCGTGCCTTTGGACGAGTTTATTGCCAAGGACCCTTACATTCAGTGGGATGACATTCTTCCCATTTATCGTGAGCGTATCGTCAGCTGGGGAGGTAAGATTTATGCGGTTCCACTAGATGGAGACTGCCATATTTTCTACTATCGCAAAGACGCTCTTGAGAACCCTGAATATCAAGCCAAATTCAAGGAAAAATATGGTTATGATCTTCCAGTGCCACCGAAAACGTGGAAACAGGTACGCGATATAGCAGAGTTCTTCAATGGGTGGGATTGGGATGGTGATGGTCAAATTGAGTACGGCGTTGTCGAACCTCGTCGCTACGCTGGTCAGGCTGACTGGTGTTTCTTCTCTCGCACAGTGGGGTACGTCGCATTGCCTGGCCAGCCTGGTGGTCTCTTCTTTGATCCCGAAACTATGGCGCCTCGTATCAATTCACCTGGACATGTTCGCGCTTTGGAAGACTATGTCGAGATCATGAAATATGGTGTTCCGGGTATGATCAACATGGACTCCGGAGAAATTCGTAGTGTATTTGCTGCTGGACTTGCTGCCATGGCCATTGACTGGGGCGATATCGGCGTGATCTCCGAAGTCGGTGAAGAGTCTACTGTAAGAGGCAAGGTTGGGTATGCAGTACTTCCCGGATCTGATGAAGTCTGGGACTTTTCTAAGGGAACCTGGGTGAAACTGCCTGAACCGAATCAAGCTGGCTATCTCGCTTTCGGCGGCTGGGTTGCCGGCATTGCTCACAACAGTAAGCATATTGAAGCTGCTTATGACTTCATTTCATACCTTGCTCGACCTGACAACAGCTATGTAAGTGTGACTACGCCCGAAACCGGTTTTAACCCCTATCGTTACTCACACTTTGAGAAATTGTCGGGTTGGATTGGCATGGGATTCAGCAGAGAGGCAGCTGAAGCCTACCTGAAAGCCATACTGGACACTATTAGCCACCCGAACGTGCAGCCTGATCTGCGGATTCCTGGCCAAGCTCGTTACTTCGAAGCTGTGGACAGAGCGTTGTCTCGGGTAGTGGCAGGTGAACTTACTCCGAAAGCTGCTCTAGACGAGGTGGCAAAAATTTGGGATCAAATAACCAATGAATTGGGTCGCGACAAGCAGCTTCTTTACTATAGGCTCTCACTAGGGTTGCCTCCTAAGTAAGGTATGAGGAACGGGGCCCCAAGCGTAAACACGCTTGGGGCCCTTTTTATGTTATAGTTGAACTGATCATGGGGAACCTGGGGCGACGTGAAAAAAGGTTGTTGCTTAGTCCGACTGTGATCTTGTTATTGTTGTTCACTCTTTTCCCATTCGTATTCACATTAGCCTTGGTTTTTGGGAGGGTATCTTTTACTGGCGGCAGGATAGCGATTCAGTTCGCTGGTATTAGTAATTGGGTTCGTCTTTTTCATGATCAACGATTTTGGAATGCAGTTTTTGTAACCATTAAGATTGTTTTTATAGCAGTTTTTGTAGAATATTGCATTGGCTTAATATTGGCTCTTTTATTATACAAGAGGCCCTTTGGCTGCGGATTTTTTAGGGTACTGTACATTATTCCTATGCTTCTTACCCCCATTGCTGTTGGCTATACTTGGCGAATGATCCTGGATGTTGCTCGAGGTCCAATTACTGGGATATTGCAACGTATAGGCCTACAACCTATAGGTTGGCTGGTAGACCCTAAGATTGCGCTTTACTCTATTATAATCACTGATATATGGCAATGGACTCCTTTCATGTTTCTCTTGCTTTATGCTGGTTTAGAAGCTATTCCTAAAGAATACTTGGAGGCGGCTGACGTCGACGGAGCAACTGCTTGGAGGAAATTTCTCTACGTTATTATGCCTCTTTTAGCACCCCCATCCATTGCGGCGTTGCTCTTGCGTAGCATTGAGTGTTTCAAAATTGTTGATGTAATATACATCATGACTGGAGGAGGTCCAGGACAGGCCACTGAGAGCCTTACACTTTTTGGATATAATGTTGGTTTTAGGGCTTTCGATCTTGCATATGGTGCGACGATTGCCTTCAGCTTATTTTTTATGGTTTTAATTGCAGCAATGTTTTTTACGGTGCTAACGAGAAGCTTAAGGGCTATTAAGTTGGAATAATATGAAGCGATATTTAATAATAGCTGGAACTTATGCAGTTTTGATTTTCTGGGCGTTAGTCGTCATTGCACCTCTTTTTTGGTTGATTACGACTTCTTTTAAAGAAAAACTCGATGTTTATCTAGGCCCGAAATTTATTCCTTGGGTTGATTTTACCCCTACATCGCGTTGGTGGATTCGCATTTTTACAGTAGAACAAGCTGCACTATTAAAACCCTATGCTAATAGCCTCATTGTTGGTTTAAGTAGCGCTTTTTTGTCAACATTTCTAGGACTAATGGCAGCATACGCGTTAACGCGGTTTCGGTTTCATTTTGGTTTTATGCGAAATGAAGACATTCTTTTCTGGATCGTGTCGCAAAGGATTATGCCCCCCATTATCGTTGTGTTTGCTATATTTATTATGTATCAAACATTGGGTTTGCTGGACACACATATAGGTTTAATTCTTGTTTACACTGTTTTTAATTTGCCACTTTCCGTTTGGATCCTAGCTAATTTCTTGGGGCAAATCCCTCCCTCAATAGAAGAAGCAGCCCTAGTCGATGGTGCTTCTCCGATAACAATTTTATTTCGAGTTGTAATTCCTATGTTATTTCCAAGCTTAACAGCCACGTTTTTGCTTTGCTTTGTGTTTGCATGGAATGAGTTTTTATTTGCCCTAATTTTGACATATTCTCGCGCGCAGACTATGCCTATTCTTATAGCCTCTCAACATTTTCAGCGCGGACCTCAGTGGTGGGACATTTCAGCTCTTGCTACTCTGGCGGTTCTTCCTCCTGTTGCTATTACCATCGGCCTACAGCGATACTTCATCAGGGGGCTGATACCTGTTGGGAAGTGAGGTGCTGCTATGAAACGCAAGTACATTTTGGCACATGATCTTGGCACAACTGGGGATAAAGCTGTTCTTTTTGATGTGGAGAGTGGCCAAATTGTGGGAAATGCCTTTTTTGGCTATCCAACTAACTATGTTAGCGCTACATGGGCTGAGCAAGACCCGACTGAATGGTGGCGAGCATTTTGTTATGCAACACGCGAAGTTCTTGCCCGTACCGGAATCTCCTCAAAAGAGATTGCCGTCATCTCATTCTCGGGACAGATGATGGGATGCCTTCCCGTAGCTAAAAATGGAGAACCCCTTCGCGCAGCGATCATTTGGGCTGACCAGCGGGCCATTGCTGAAACCCAGAGCCTTCTCCAGAAGATCGGGCTTGAAGAAATCTACCGGATCACTGGTCACCGATTAGGGCCGGCGTACTCAGCTCCAAAAATTATGTGGCTTATGAAGCATGAACCTCAGTTATTTGAAAAAACTTACAAATTTTTGCAGGCCAAAGATTTTATTGTCCATCGGCTTACCCACCGGTGGGTTACTGACCACTCAGACGCCTGTGGGACAGGGCTTTTAGACATCCACCATCTTGATTGGTCGGAAAAAATGCTTGCCGCAACAGGAATACGGCGAGAGCTGCTTCCAGACATTGTCCCCTCTACTACAGTAGTGGGCGAAGTGGTCCAAGAGAGAGCAGCTGAAGCAGACCTCGTTGCTGGAATCCCGGTAGTGATCGGAGGCGGAGACGGGGTATGTGCTACTGCAGGAGCCGGAGTTGTGTACCCTGGAATCGGTCATATCTATCTAGGTTCATCAGCGTGGGTAGCGGGAGTGAGTGAAAGGCCAGTTCTTGACCCGCAGATGCGCACTTTCACCTGGCCTCATCTTGATCCTAGACTTTTTTCCCCAAACGGGACGATGCACAACGCCGGAAGCTCTTTGGAATGGGCGAAAGAAACGTTGGGGTCTTTAGAAATTAAGGCAGCAGAATGGCTTGGACTTAACCCTTACGATCTCGTTGAACTCGAAGCGCAGCGGATTCCGCCGGGATGTAATGGTCTTTTGTTTCTCCCGTACCTGATGGGAGAGCGCAGTCCCTATTGGAACCCGAACGCCCGCGGCGTTTTTCTCGGGATTACACGCAAACACACGCGGGCTCACTTTCTGCGGGCTATTTATGAGGGGGTTGCTTTAAATCTTCGCACTATTTTCTTAGCACTGCAGGAACTGGGGGTCAACTTCGAAGAGATGCGAGCTATCGGCGGTGGTGTCAAAAGCCGCTTTTGGGCTCATATCTTGGCTGATGTCTTTGGAACGCCACTCTATATCACCAGTACGCCGCTAGAAGCCACAGCTTTAGGAGCAGCAATGGCTGGAGCGGTTGGCGTAGGACTGCTTTCGAATTTTAATGCTGCTGCAGAAAAATTTGTGAGGGTTGAAAAAGCGATTGAACCTGGTTCTAGTATGGAAGTTTACACACGCATTCACAAATTGTTCCTTAATTCTTACAAAGCACTTCGGGATATTTTCGACCAACTTGTAATTGAAGGAGGTGTTGATGAGCTGGCTTAAAAGGAAAGACGTTCTAAATTTGGTATTCCCCTCTGGCTGGGTGGGGAAGAAGCACGCCGGGCTATTGTTAATGTGATTTGCAAAAGGTGATGAGAAAATGATGTTAATTGGAGGGCAGTGGATTCGAGAGGGAAGCGGGGGCGTCTTTCCAGTGCGAGATCCGGCTACCGAGGAATTCTTCGCTGAGGTTCCTCGCGCTACAGAGCAAGAGGTTGACCGTGCCTGCAAAGCTGCGGCCGAAGCTTTTCCATCTTGGTCCAAGAGCTTACCTACTGAGCGGGCGAAGGTTCTTCTGAAAGCAGCTGAAGAGTTGGAACAAAAAACCGATGAAATAGCGCGAATTCTCACTAAGGAACAGGGTAAGCCCATAAAAGAAGCCAAAGGAGAAGTACGAGGAGCCGTTCAAGCTCTAAGGTTTTTCGCACACCACGCGGACTTCTCTATCGGAGAGTTGCGGGCTCCTAACCGTGCAGGGACCGTGAATTTAGTGAAGTATTACCCAGTGGGCCCAGTGGCCGTGATTTCTCCTTGGAACTACCCAGTCCTTCTCACAGCTTGGAAAGTGGCCCCAGCCTTGGCTGCAGGTTGCACGGTGGTGATCAAGCCTTCCAGTAAGACGCCCTTGGCTGTGACCGAATTTGTTCGTTGTTTACTGGAAGGTGGAGCTCCTGCGGGAGTAGTTAATCTTATTCATGGAAGTGGAGATGTAGGAATGGCTTTGGTACGGCATACCAGCATTCGCAAAATAACTTTTACCGGAGAAACTGAGACTGGCAAAATCATTATGCGAGAGGCAGCTGGAGGAATTAAGCGTCTCACTCTGGAACTGGGTGGCCACTGCCCCCTCATCGTTGCGGCTGATGCCGATCTGGACGCCGCTGTAGAAGGTGGGGTTTATCGAGCTTTTCGCAATATGGGGCAGGTGTGTAATAGTGTTAACCGCATTTATGTTGAGCGCCCTGTTTACAAAGAATTTCTACAAATGTTCATTGAACGTACAAAAAAGCTTACTATCGGTCCTGGTATTGAAGACCCAGATCTTGGTCCTATGATTGATGATGAGGCCAGAAAGCGCGTTATGTTTCATATTCACGACGCTGTGTCAAAAGGGGCTACAGTGATATATGGGGGAAAAATTCCTCCGGGTTTCGAGAAGGGATTTTTCTTTGAGCCCACAGTGCTTATAAATGTCGATCATTCAATGATTGTAATGAGAGAAGAGACGTTTGGGCCTGTTGCTCCTATTATGGCTGTGGATTCTCTTGACGAGGCTATTAAATGGGCTAATGACTCTCGTTACGGACTTGTAGCTTATCTTTATACTCGTGATATAGGAAAAGCCCTTCGAGCCGCAGAGAAACTGGAGTATGGAACGGTGGGAATTAACAATGTAGTAGGCGGAGAAGTGGAATATCCGTATGCGGGGTGGAAGGAAAGCGGTCTTGGACTCGAACTCTCTGAGCATGCTATTTTTGAGTTCCTTCAGGTTAAACACATCCGAATCTATTGGAGGTGATGGAAATGATTTTCCAATACGATCTCGCCACCAGAACTTTTGAGGGCCTGCGGCATTGGGAGCGACGGCTAAGTGAAATGGCGGAGGTTTTCGTATCTAAAGAAGCGGTGGCCGAAATTCTTAAAGTGAATAATCCTATAATTTATGAGGTTTGGGAAGTTCCGAATGTTCCTGAAAAGATTGGGCAGCTTTTTTGGTCCTTTACGATTCTCTATCCTGGCAAAGTAGGCAATGAGTATTACATGACCAAAGGGCATTATCATCTTGATCCTGCATGTGCTGAAGTTTACTTAATACTTTTAGGAGAAGGCGTTCTCCTATTGAAGGATAATAATGCGTCTAAAGCGTTGTTTGTTCGTAAAGGAAGTGTAGCGCATATTCCGCCAGGATGCGCTCACAGAATGGTCAACATTGGTAATGAGCCGCTTATTTTCTTTGCAGTTTATCCAGCTCAGGCAGGTCATGACTATGAAAGGATTAAGGAAGAAGGGTTTACAATCCGTGTAATCCAGCGAGGACGCAAACCTGAGGTTTGCCAAGATCGTTGAAAGGAGGCCTTATGGAGTACAGGTACCTAGGAAAAACTGGGCTTAGGGTGTCAGAACTTTGCCTTGGAACCCAAACTTTCGGTTGGGTTACTGACGAAAACACAGCTTTTCAAATATTGGACAAATTTGTTGAGGCTGGGGGGAATTTTTTCGATACCGCCGATAGTTATAACAAAGGCGAATCAGAGCGAATACTCGGTAAGTGGATTAAGAAGTATGGCCGTCGCTCTTCCCTGGTTGTTGCTACGAAAACCTACTTCCCTACAGGCGAAGGCCCTAACGACATGGGCCTTTCCAGGAAGCACATTGTAGAAACTGTGGAGGAGAGTCTTCGACGACTTCAGACTGACTATATCGACATATTGCAACTTCACTGCTACGATGGTGCTACCCCCCTGGAAGAGACGCTCCGGGCTCTAGATGACCTTGTAAAAAGCGGCAAGATCTGTTACATCGGGACTTCAAACTTTGCTCCCTCACAATTGATGAAGGCGATCATGCTCTGTCGAATGCATGGGTGGGCTGAAATTGTTAGCCTTCAAGCAGAATACAGTCTGCTCGTGCGTTCACCCGAGTGGGAGCTAATCCCTCTTTGCGAGGAGGAAGGAATTGGTTTCTTAGCTTGGTCGCCTTTGGCTGGGGGATGGCTCACCGGCAAATATCGTCAGAATGCTCCAATTCCTCCTGATTCCCGGGCTGGCCGGCGGGATCGTTTTGAGGACCTTCCTGAACAACGGGTGCGCGAAAAGACTTGGGATGTTATTGAAACATTAATTGAAATTGCCAACAATCGGCACAAGACCCCTGCTCAAGTAGCTTTAAATTGGCTCCTCCGAAAATCCAAAAATATTGTGCCCGTCTTCGGTGCTCGCACTGTGGAGCAAATGGAGGATAACCTCGGCGCCGTAGGATGGGAGCTCACAGACGAAGAAATGCAGCGTTTAAATGAGGTAAGTCAAGTAGAACTTCCTTATCCGTATAATTTTCTTAGCCGCTATTCAAGGAAAAGATAACATACAGCTTAATTACGCAGCTGACCAGAGCCAATATTTTGAGGAATTTTCATCACCGTTATTATCTGCCAATTGAATGCAGATCTTTTATGATTTCTGTGTGCTATGAAGCAATGATTTGATGAAAAACAAAGCTCGTTTAGCTTCCTCGTCTAAGTCCTTGCCCTCTTGTAAGTCCCGCCACACTCGAATATCCTGCCCTACTTCTCCTCCGGGCTGAGTAAACGGTTCCATTACAATTCGACCAGGGTAGCGAATTTCTTGGAGCGCAGTTATTAGTTCAAGCCAGGGAAACCTTCCTCGTCCAGGAGGCCTACGATTAGTTTCGGAGATATGAACGTGTCCCAAAAGCTCTCCGGCTTTAAGTACAGCATCGCGAATGTTATCTTCTTCAATATTCATATGAAACGAATCCAACATAACTTTTATATTGGGACTCTCTACTAATTTTACATACTCCACTGCTTCGGCGCAAGTGTTTAGCATAAATTGTTCGAAACGATTCACCACTTCTACTGCACATACAACGCCAAGGCTCTCGGCCACCTTTATTATTTCTCGCATACTTTCTACACTACGCAAAAAATAGTCGTGCTTCGCTGGCCAATCAATAGGAGGAGGGTTCCATGCTCCGTAAAGAATACCCCCAAGAAGCGTGCAGCCTAAAGCATGGATAATGTCTAGACCCCGCTTTAGGTATTCAATGCCTTGACGCCTTATATGAAGGTCTGGAGAAGAAATGTCATATTTCGCGGTAAGAGCTTCACAGACAGTCAATTCGATGCCATGTAATTCTGCCAATTTTTTGAGCTCTTCCTTTTTTTGTGATGGCATGTTCATTACCTGGTCCAATTTAATTTCTAGTACGTCAAAACCTAACTTAGCTACTCGAGCAGGATATTCAAGGAGATTCGCTGACCAATTCCGTTCCCAATAAGCATAATAGATCCCCACTTTATTCATGTTTTCTCCTTAAGCATAAAACCATCACCAATATCTTATGCCGCTAGTGCATAATATGCAAATGGTACACAATGGTTTACCATCCTAGACGAAACGCACCGACTTTGTTGAAACTCGAAAGTCCAGTGTTTATTTGTGCAGATGATCAGAAGTCAGCCAGTTCGCAATCCTAAGCTCAAATGATGAATTTTCGTAGTATGATGTATGAAACACCGTGGTTAAGCTAGGAGAATAGCTGAGGGATGGCCGGAGACTTTTTCATAGTGGGAAGATACATTGATTATCGCGAGACCTCATTCAGTTGCTGCTTCAACGTTCGAAATTATTGACTCGTATTTTTATACCCGGTTAACGGGTTCACAATTTCTTAAGACACAAATCACGCGCACGTTAAGAAATAAAACCATCGGTATCTTTGACTCTGATCAGCACTTTTCCCAAGTTTCTTAAGCCGCTTTCAAAGCCGATGTATAGGAATTGATGCAGGTTTTGACCAGACACCGTATATGGAGTCAGGGGTAATGCCGTTGGCCCAGGCTATTTCCACATTTAAATAACGAAGGAACTTTTTGCAAAACAAGCTTGGTAAAGCAGCTCCTTGCCCAGGTTCCCCTCGGGCGCCCGGCAACCCCGAGGATTTGGCGGGTGTTGCCGTCTTTTTAGCTTCTTATATGTCCTTTTACCTCACAGGCCAGGTTATCTATTGTAGACGAAGGACATCTTTGGCTTAGTATTAGTCTTATGCAAAACCGCTGTTGCCAAAACAAAACTGGGGTAATATCAGTTTACCAAGGAGGTAACTTTGATTAGCCAGGATTCCTTAAAGTTGATAGGCGAATCTGGGGCTATCGGGATAATTCGCATTCAGACTGCAGAGGATCTTCTCGCTATTGCCGGAGCTTTACATCGTGGTGGGCTTAATTGCCTTGAAATCACAATGAATACCCCAGGAGCTCTGCGCGCCATCGAGAGCGCTCGCGAAAAATTGCCCCAGGTTTTGCTTGGTGCGGGGACAGTTTTGGATGCGATAAGTGCTCGCGAAGCAATCCTGGCTGGCGCGCAATTTCTTGTTACTCCCACCGTTAAGCTTGATGTACTTGAGGTCGCTCACCGCTATGGTGTTCCCGCCATCATCGGCGCTATGACCCCCACCGAGATCCTCACTGCTTGGGAAGCTGGTGCAGACATGGTCAAGGTCTTTCCCGCTTCTGTCCTTGGCCCTAAATACCTTCAGGAAATCCATGGTCCTTTACCGCAAATTCCTTTGGTTCCTACGGGTGGGATTACGGCTGAGAATGCCGGTGAATTTATTCGCGCTGGAGCAGTAGCTGTCTGTGTAGGCTCGTGGCTTGTGGACAAAAAAGCTGTAGCGGAAGGACGTTTTGAGGTCCTTACCGAGCGAGCCCGCCAGCTTGTCGAGGCGGTTCGCAGAGCCCGGGAAAGTTAAGGAGTAAAAATGCGCTACGACTTAGTGACGTTCGGCGAGACGATGATTAGGCTTTCGCCGCCAAATTTTCGACGGCTGGAGCAAACGGACCTTCTTGAGGTCAATATCGGTGGAGCAGAACTGAACGTAGCTGTGGCTGCGCAAAGGCTGGGCCTTCGCTGTGCTTACGTAACTCGCCTCACCGATAACCCCCTTGGTCGCATGATTGCCAACAAAGCTCGGGAGCACGGTGTGGACGTTTCCCACATCGTTTGGACCAAAGAAGACCGCGTTGGGCTTTATTTTGTGGAATTCGGGGCAAGCCCTAGGGCCAGCTCTGTCCTCTATGATCGGGCCAATTCCGCCATGGCGAAAATCAAGCCGGGCGAGGTGGCTTGGGACGAGATCTTTAAGGAAGCGCGAGCCTTTCATACTACCGGTATCACGCCTGCCCTTTCCCCATCCACAGCGGAAGCCACAAAGGAAGCGGTGCGTAAAGCTAAGGAACACGGGCTTCTGGTTTCTATAGATCTTAATTACCGCGCAAGACTATGGACCCCGGAAGAGGCAAGGCGGGTAATGACGGAGCTCGTACAAATGGCGGACATCCTTATTACCACAGAAGAAGACGCAGAGAGGGTCTTCGGGGTTAAAGAGGATTCTTACGAAAAGGTAGCCGAACGGCTAGGAAAGGAATTCCGGCTCAAGGCCGTGGCGGTAACCATCCGGGAAACGCCTTCTGTTTGGCGCAATACCTGGACGGCGTTGGCCTGGACTCCGGAGGGAATTATTCGGGGACCAGTTTTTGACATCGAAATTGTGGACCGAGTGGGCGCAGGCGATGCTTTTGCCGGTGGTTTCCTGTATGGTTTCCTTACAAAGGATGTGGAAGCTGGGATCCGCTATGGAGTGGCCATATCGGCCCTGAAGCAAACGAACCCTGGGGACTTCGTTTGGGCTACCAAAGAAGAGTGTGAACGCCTTCTTGCTGGTGCGGGCCTGCGCATTGTTCGCTGAAAATGAGATCGGAAGAGGATCATGCGGGTTGGTGAGAAAGCTGAGGGTTGGATGGCAAAGTCCTCTACGTCGCTCGTGGTTAAGATAGATCTTATAGGGAAAAGAGATACGGCTTAACGCGGCGAAGCTTATGTCGCCACTTAAGCTCACAAGGATTCTGTACGCAGGGTGGTATTATCATAAACATGAAAAAGAAGGGAACGTATGGATGGACTTCGCAGGAAGCGGTGCGAAAATTCTTGTGCTATGCCCCAAAGAAAAGGTAGAGCAAGTTGTTACAACCTTTGAATTCAGGAGTAAATACAAATGCGAAAAGTGATAGTAAGCTCGCGGACTTTCGGAAAAGTAGTCTCAATTGGAGAAGAGCTCCTTCGCAATAATGGGTTTGCCGTGTTTTATGCTCGTACAGTCCCTGATACACTCATCGACGAAGACTATCTTGCTGAATTAGTAAAACGAGAACAGCCTTACGCTATAATTTGTGGTACTGAACCCATTACAAGAAAAGTTCTTGAAAATTCACAAAACCTACGCATAGTGATGAAGCGGGGGGTAGGAATTGATAATATCGATTTACAAGCAGCTACATCATTAAATATTGCGGTAGGCAATGTGCCAGAAGCTAACCAAAAAGCTGTAGCTGAATTAACTCTGGGGTTGATTTTGGCCTTAGTTCGTCATCTTTATGATGCTATCCAAAGCACTAAAAGCGGTAAGTGGATCCCATTTATTGGTCATGAATTAAATAACCTCACAATCGGTGTGATTGGTACAGGAAGGATTGGCCGCGAAGTGATAAAGCTTCTCTGTGGCTTTGGGGCAAAAATATTAGCCTACGATATCGCGCCTAACATCGAATTAACCATGCAATACGGCGTAAAATATGTATCGCTTGATACATTGTTAAAAATGTCGGATATTGTTACTATACATGTACCTTTAACAAAAGAAACGCATCACATGATAGGACAACGCGAGTTAGAAATAATGAAGCCCACGGCGTTTATCATTAACACAGCACGTGGAGAAATAATCGACGAAGTTGCTCTTTACAATCACTTAAAAGAAAAGAAAATCGCTGGAGCAGCTTTAGATGTTTTTTCGCAAGAGCCGCCTGTTAATAATCCCCTTCTTAATTTAGATAATGTTATAGCAACACCTCATATGGGAGCTTATACTTTTGAAGCGATGGAAAAGATGGACCGAATATGTGCTGAGACTATTATCGCTTTTTCGCGTGGTGAGAAATTATCTAATATCATAAATGCTGACATGATTTCTGCATAGTACTCTTAGCAAAATTTATTAGCCATTAACTAATAAGAATGCTGGTTACATCGCAACAAATCTCTAAACAATATATTGTAAGGATGCTTTTATGAGCCTCGCAAATCTGCTTAACAAAAGAGTCCTTTTGTTAAGTCCTTCTCCCTCTCAATCCAGGTCCCCCTTAACCCAGCCTTTTTCCAGCTAGTCCTTTCCCCATCGAAATCCTTGACCTTAAAGGACCTTTTATGGTACCATTAAGAGTACCTATGGAGGACTCATGAAGCTCCGGGGCGGAGAGGTGGCGGTGGTGCGGGGAAAGGACGGCCGGTTCCGGGTAACTATCCCCAAAGACCTCGCTCTGGCTCTGGGTTTGGAAGGCGGGGAACGGGGGAAATTCCGACTTTTACGGCTTTCTTCAACCCAGGTGGTTCTGTCGTTGGAGATCACCCGGAAGAGGAAGAAGCTGGAAGGTGAGCCGTGAGGGCCGAGGAGAAAGCCCTTATTTCCCTGTTCGAGGAGGAGGGACGAGGTGAACCTAGGCCCCCTGACCTCCCGGGCAAAAGAAAGCCTTTAAATCGGGGGCTTACCCTCCTCTCCTTCCAGGGCGACGAGGCCTTGGTCTCCTTCCCCAGACCCCCAAGGCTCGGCGAAGCCCTCCTCCTTCGGGAAGGCCCCCGAAAGCTTCTTCTTCAGGTGGTGTGGGCCAAAGCTGAAGAAAGAAGGTGGGTCGCCCGGGCCAAGGTCCGCGGCCCCTGGGACGGAATTCTTCCCGGCTGGGAGGCGGAGATTTTCCCGACAAGCCCACCCATCCCTGAAACCCCGGGCCCCAAGATTTTCCTTGGCCGCACCTTGGAAGGAGAGGAATTCTCCCCGGGCGGAAGAGCCCTAGAGAAAGTAAACGTGATCGTGGGAGCAAAGGGTTCGGGGAAGTCGCACCTCGCGAAGGTCATCCTCCTTGGGCTTATCCGGGCGGGAGCGCCGTGCCTCGTTTTGGATGTGAACCGGGAATACGGTGGGCTTCCCGGGGTTCGGACGTATTCGGTGGGAAAGGATTTCAAACTTGGGGTTCGGGAGATCGGGGTTGAAGCCCTCTCCGTGATGCTTGAGGCCTTCGGGACACCCGCGACTTCCCTCCTTTACTTTGAGACGAGGCTTTCGAGGCTACTTCAGGAGAAGAAAGACTTTATCGGGATCGATGAGCTTATCTCGATGGCTGAGGAAGGGGAGTTCTATCCCACCCAAAGCGGGTATGCCGCGGATGCGGTGAACCGAACCCTTCGCTCCCGGTTAGAAGCCCTAAAACTCACGGGGATGGTGGCAAGGAGTCCCCTCGAGGCCTCGTCGTTTACGGGTGTCT
>Ga0272445_1002170_pt1 | contig 13906 bp, 13 predicted proteins | sample YNPCB0031_FD_194404 | JGI IMG/M metagenome (GOLD analysis project Ga0272445, IMG submission 194404) | Hot spring sediment microbial communities from Yellowstone National Park, WY, United States - YNP-CB-003-1 | ecosystem: Environmental > Aquatic > Thermal springs > Hot (42-90C) > Sediment... | reverse complement strand
TTTTTAAATGGTTGAATTTTTGCAGGTTATTATGTCTTAAAGGCTTTCTCCTTCTAAAATAGACCACTGTCGCCCCAGTTATTATGATGCTTAAGATGAATAGTAATTTTAATGAGGATGTTGTTGGATTTGCATTTACTTTATCATTAGAAAATTCTTCGTTTGAATAATGTTCAGCCACTTCACTGGGTTGTTCATCACTATATTCATTAGAGGGGGGAACACTCCCAAATGTCATCAAACCGATATAGCTGATTTCACCAGTGTCTGCCCAGACCCCAACGTCTATTCCGGTAACTCCGCCTGGGTAAACTTTATCTAAGCCCAATGGAATGAACCATTCAGGATATAATGTGAAAGGATCTCTGCCGCGTGCCTCCTCTTTACTCATATAATTTACGAAAGATAGTTTTGGTTTGCCTATTTCCACTATGTTGAACTCGGTTACTTCTATCCATGTATCGTTGCCTATGTACGTTTTCCAAGAATAGTTTTTGGCAGTGTTAACCGCGATTTCAATAGCTTCTTTTTCATCGACTTTTATTACGTAGCTACCAATTTTATAAAGCCACCAACTGTCAGAGAAGTGTTTTAGGAATCCATTTTCAAAACTCAAGGACACACGCTTAGAGCTGGCTTGAACACCGTTAAATGTATATGTCCATACGAATTCTGTAAACCTCTGGATAACAGTTACTTTAAGCGTAACATTTCCTGATGTTTTTGTGATGTTTCTATTACCATCAATTTCGTCCAATATGCTACGCATTTCTTGGATATATAAAGCTTCAGAGTAGGCATAATATCTGCTGAGAAAGCCCTTAGCCATTTCAAGGATGTCGGGGGTTGCCGACTGAGCCATATGTGGCGAACCAACGCAGTCACTTACATATATCAGCTGTAAAGTCTTGTTCACAAATGTACAAACCACCCTGAGCCTGCTTTCACTAGACTCAAGAATGCATTCTGTATTCTCTTGCGGGAGAACACCTAAGTATAAGTCTTTGGGGTATTCTTTTGTTTCAGTTGCATATTTTGTTAGGTCGAGACCAACCACGTCCTTTAAAATAGCCATCATCTTCTCATGAGTCGACGTTTCTGATGCGTAAGCCTTGGGTATCAGTGATACCACTACGCCGGAGCTAAGAATTAAAAGGAAAACTGTTAAGAACAGGAGCTTTAGTCTATTTTTGTGGAATCTAAGCGGCCTCTGCTCGCCCCCCTTCTCATGTGGCATAGGTGCTCTGAAACAGCTGCTATTCTGAACTACTCTCTTACCATGCCAGCTTAAGCCAAAATAAACCTTCACCTTACACCCCATTAAACTTGAAGTACACCTTTGGTATAAATTTTTCCAATAAGCTTTTCACAACCAAGAATTGAACCGCTTTAACCACGACTTGAAGATTAAAAATTCACAATGCTGCTTGTTCTGTTAGTAATGTTTAAGCGAAGTGCGGAGATATGCTTTTGAGACGCGCATATGCGTAATTTTACATAAGAAATGTTTAAGCGTAGGCGGGCGCACAATGTTGATGTGCGCGCACGGTTTTTGGGGGTTTTGGAGCTGAATTTTAAGTAAGTGATGACGTTATAATATGCTTTGATGAATAAAGCCCACCGTTATTGTCGTTCCTGACGATGAGGTTGGCGGTTCTTTTGAGAATGCTTTTTTCCAAGCTCTGTTTGTTTCTTCTGGCCATGCTTCAAGTCCCGCTGAAGCCCATATTTCACTTTTGCTGTCCCCACTATGAGAGCTTGGTTTGGTTTTAGGAACTAATTGGGGGGAGTTCTCAAGGATTTTTTAGCTCTTTCAAATATGCTGGATGGCGCTGTTTGCATTGCCTCTCGCGCTGTAAGAACTGGAGCTATAATGTTTAACTCAACTTTTAGGGTTATCTTGCTTGAGTGGAAGCTTGAGTGGGAATAGCTGTTTATAGAGTGGTGCTTCGCCCTTCATTATTTTGTCGATTGTGAGGTTGTAGAGTTTGAGGGCGCTTTCAAAGAGTTTGTCGTGTTCGATTACCAGTGATTCCGTTACCCTGTGGAGTTTTTCAGCGTCGAAAACTGTTAGTTTTGAGAATAGGAGGTGGAGTTGTTCGATCTGTTTTTGAAGGTTCTGGCTCCTTTTGTAGAATAGTTCTCGAATCATTTTTTCAGCTTCCTCTTCTGGCATGTTTCTGAAAACTATGGGCGGTGGTGCAAGTGTAAAAACCATGTTTGCCAGAAAAAGTCTCGTCTGCGCCAGTATCCACCGTTCGATCTCATCCGCGCTTGAATCCTTAGTGGGCTGCGGAAACAAACCTGTAGCCGCCTCGTAGGGCATGTAAAATTTTGGCTCATCGAGGCTTCGGCGCTTATAATATACTCTTGGCGGATATGTTGATGCGTCAACTCGCCTCTCAAGGATGTTTAACTTTACAAGCCTTTTGAGGTGGCGGCTTAATGTTGCTCGGCCTATGCCCAACGCCCTAGCCTTTTCCAAAAGTGCGCTCCAGGATGTTTCCCCTGACTGGGGGATTAAATCCAGTATTTTTCTGGTCACCAGTTCTTTGCGTCGTTCGGGATCTACTCCGCGAAACCATTTCTCCATAGGTAATCCTCATTGAAACTTTGTTCCAATAAGAAAGATTTATATGAATCAACATTTATACTTTACTATAGGTTTCAATAATAGAAACCCAATAAAGCGTGAATACACATGCCAGGCCTACACACGAGGAAACTGATCAACCTCGGCGGAAGCAAAGTAGTGGCGTTGCCCCAAGAATGGCTAAGGTGGCTGGAGTTAGAATACGGACCCGTAAAAGAGGTAATTGTGCAAACAGACGGCGTCGTCATCATTAGGCCGAAGATTGAGCGGGAACGCCAAAGCATCAATGAAACCCATCAAGGAGGAGGACTATGAGAATGAATGAAGAGGATTTAAAGTTAGTTAAACAGTTGGTTAAGGAAACTATTGCCGAAACGCTTGATATTGAGGTCTGGGACGCCATATTCAGGCTTGTTAACGCCATTGAGGCAGGCATAGCCGAGCTTAAACAACACGTAGGCATGAAAAATGTGTCACCAGAGCCCTCATGGAACCCAGAAAGGATAAAGTGGGAGAAAGCCGAGGGCCCAAGCGGGCTATATGAGCGTTCAATAGACACCAACAATCCAGAGTTTAAGGCTATGCTGAAGGATCTGGCAGCCCATAATGGAAGGCTAACTCGAGACGGATACTTCTACTGGGTTTTCAAAAACGGTTCAACTGTTGGCAGGAGGAGGCGAGGCTAACGTTTTGGCGTTCGTTAGGGCGGTGCCAGCTTTGATAGAGAAAATCCTGGATTGTGCTAAAAGCTATGTTAAGAACGATGAGGCAATAGTTGCAGTGGTGACATATGTTTACGTAAGCCGCTGGACAAGGGAACCGCTAAACCTGTTTTTGAAGGGTGAGAGCACCATCGGTAAAACCTACATTACAAAAAACACGATACGCATTTTAGGCGAGGACAAGGACGTTTGGTATCTCGGCGGTTTAAGCCCAACAGCCCTCGTTCACGATTATGGCGTTTTAAAGGATGAAAGCGGGCTTGAAATCGACGTTTTAGAAACGCCGTCGAGACGAAAAATTAGAATGGAAAATCCCACAGCAAACAAGGAAGAGATTGACAGACTTTACCGTGAAGAATTAGCCGCCTGGAGCCGCAGGCTGAGGGGCAGCTATTACGAGGTCAACTTAGAGGGGAAACTGCTTGTATTCCTGGAGCCACCCCACATTGAAACATTTAACAAGCTGAGGCCAATCTTAAGCCACGACACATGGCGCATAAGCTACCGATTCACAGACAAAACCAAGGCCGGACAGTTGCGGACAACTCATGTTGTTATCCAGGGATGGCCGGCTGCAATATTCTGCTCAAGCGAGGAAAAGTATCTGCACGATTTAAGCACGAGAAGCCTAACAGCCACACCAAGCCTCGCAGATGAGAAGATTAAGGCCGCTGTAACGTTGTCCAGCGACAGGGCAGCTTACGGCGAGGACCTTTTAGAGCCAGACCCACAACTGCTGCATGAAATCAGGGTGCTCATGGATAAGGTTAAGGTTAAGGCGCCTAAGACCGTCTTAACCCCACTGTGCCACGAGTTACAGTCCAAAATCGGTTATTGGGGCAGGCGTGTCATGAGGGATTGGCCCCACTTTCTGACTCTTGTAAAGATGAACGCCCTTCTCAACTTTGAAGACCGTCCAAAAATCTACGATGATACATGTGCCAGGCTCATAGCAACAGCAGAAGATTACCTAACAGTGCTGAGGTTTTGGGGTAACATTGAGGAAACAACAGTAACTGGCGTGAGTGGCTCCGCCCTAAACGTTTTCCACAAGCTCATCAAACCCCTTGGACCATTAACGAACTACGCCATGCTAAGCGAGAAAAGCCTAGAATTGTATGGCGAATCCTTAAGCAGCTCAACCCTAAGCGAATATGTCAAAGTTCTGAAAAGCGTTGGATTGGTAGACACCTACCCCGACCCGGAGGACAAACGTCGAAAAATAATAAAGGTTATAGGTGAAGGCAAACGCTTACTTGAAATTACTTCAGAAAACTTCAGCCAGGAATTTAGGAACATTTTCACGCCTGAAAAGCTTAAAGAGTGGCAAAACGGGCTTAGCGAACTATTTCGGAGAAAGGGCCTTTCATACAAAATAGTTTTTCCAGACGGGGAAACGCCGGGACCAACTAACGAGTTTAACATGCTCTACCAAAAATTCATCTATATAAAATCAGGCTTTCCCGAAATAACCCTTCAAGCCAGAAAAGAGTATGAAACGGATGAAAAAGCCGAAAACAACTCCGAAATTTCAAACAGGGACAAAACGAAAGAATTCCGTTTAGATCGCATAACAAGCAGCCTATTCCCAACAGAGAAATGTGCAAAATGCGGCGGACAGCCGGTTGCATGGCAAATTACACACCCTGATGGAAGCTGGGAGCTTGTATGCGAGAAGTGCGCGCAAACTCTGGGAGGCGGAACCTATTGAGTTTGAAAGTTGAAGAAGTCTTAAAATGCATAGATGAAGCCATAAACAACAGCCTAAAATCGGAAACTGAGAAACTAACAACTGGCGTTTATAGACCTTCACTTTTAAGCACCTGCATCCTCCGCCAATGGCTCATCTATAAGAGAGGCTTAGCCGTTAGCGAAGAGAAGGCTGGAATATTTAAGATAGGCGAGCTTTTCCACAGCTTCCTCACAAACGTTTTGAAAAGGGGCCAAATTGAGGTTTTGGCTGTTGAAGCCCCAATACAGATACTGCTGCCAATTCAGCCAAACCCTTTATGGATAAACGGCAAGGCAGACGCGCTCATAAAGGTTGGAGATGAAAAGTATGTTCTGGAAGTTAAAAGCATCAGGCGACTGCCAAAACATCCCTTGAAACACCATGTTGAACAGTTGCACTTCTACCTTGCAGCCCTAAACTGCCAAAACGGCTTCATAATATACCTTGAAAAATCAGCCCTCAAGCATAGAGTCTTCCCGGTTAAGTTTGAACAAACCGTTTTTAACGGGCTTCTCGAAAGGGCTCAAAAACTTCACAATGCACTTATAACGGATGGTAGGCCGAAGCCCGACGCCCAACCTTGGGAGTGCAGGTTCTGCGAGTTTAAAAATGAATGTAAAGGGATGGAGGCTGAGTATAATGGATGAAGGTGCGGAAAAGGAAAACATTCTGGTTAGGCTTGTCCAAATTAAAAGCCTCGTATTAGACACGCAACAGATTCGAATGAAGCTCATACAGAGCCTTCAAGAACTCTTTGAAACTGCGAGTAGGTGGGCGGAGGAGGATTCAGATGCCATGAGAATAGCTGGATACATAGCCCAGGTCTTAAACAACTTGACCAAAAGCTATGAAGAAAGACAGTTCAACGACGATCTCAAGGAGCTTGAAAGATTAATCCAGCAGGCGAAGGGACTGAAACAAAAACTCGAGGGGGAGGGAGGGGGTTGAAATCAGGCCCTCAAACACTTGAAGATGAGCTGGTGAAACGAAGACAATTTAAGCTCAGCTTAAACCCAATAATCTACAAAGCCTTCAAAGTTAGATGCAGGATTGAAGAACGTAAGCCAAACATTGTTATTGAAGATTTCATGTTCTCCTGCCTGAAACATCCAAGGCTAATAGATTTGGTTGAACGCGTTGCAGGCAAAATTAGACAAACGGACAAACGTGAGTAGCAAATGCCGGGAGACAACTCTGAACCACTAGGGCTTAAATGCCCACAATGCGGCTCGGAAAAGCTGTATAAAGATGGTTTACGCTATTTGGCGAACGGCTCCGTTCAACGATGGTTATGCAGAAACTGCGGCTACCGCTTCAGCGAAAGCCTATTCGACTGTTCCAATAAATCTCAACACGCTCAGAAAATTCAAACGTTGATTTTAAATCCGCCAGAAGCCTTATCTACTAACTGCCAAGGGAGCGGTGAAGCCTTCCCAGGCAAAGCGCCCACCAGCCTTGGCGGGCTGGCGAAAACCTTGGCCACAGTGGATAACCCGTCTAAAAGCGGGCTTGCGGGGGCCACAGAGAAGCTTGATTCCACTTTCAATGCAAAAATCGTTGAATACGCTTGGTGGCTAAAGAAAGGTGGTTACAGTGAAAGCACAATAATTGGAAGGATGAAGCTGCTGAAAAGGCTCGTTAAGCTTGGAGCAAACCTTTACGACCCAGAAAGCGTAAAAGAAGTTATCGCGAAACAAGAAAATTGGAGCCTCGGCAGGAAAGAATTAGCCGTAGAAGCTTACAGTAGCTTCTTGCAAATGGTAGGCGGGAATTGGGAACCACCGAAGTATCGCAGGGTTGAAAAACTTCCCTTCATACCAACGGAGGAAGAGCTTGACCAACTCATAGCTGGTTCAGGGCCAAAGATGTCGGCCTTCCTACAGCTGCTTAAAGAGACCGGAATGAGGGCTGGCGAGGCATGGAGCCTTAAGTGGACAGACATAGACTTTGCAAATGGAACTGTCAGAGTGACACCCGAAAAGGGCAGCAACCCAAGAATCTTCAAAATGTCGCCAAAGCTGACGTCAATGTTAAACTCGCTTCGCGAATACAATTGGGGACAAGACAACCCTAAAAGGCGAAACCAAAACTTTGTATTTGGAGGCTATCCAATCAGAGGATTTGCAAGAGGCTTTCAGCGAAGAAGGAAAGCGCTTGCGAAACGTTACGGAAACCCAAGACTTCTTCAGATAACGTTTCATACTTTCCGCCATTGGAAAGCCACGATAGAATACTACAAAACAAAAGACATTTTATACGTCATGAAGCTGCTTGGCCATAAAAACATCAAGAACACGTTGATCTACACGCAGCTTGTAAACTTTAATGAAAAGGACGAGTTCGTATGCAAGGTTGCAACGACAAACGAGGAAATAGCTCAGCTGATAGAGGCAGGCTTCGAGTATGTTTGTGAGCATAATGGCGCGAAGTTCTTCAGAAAACGCAAATGAGACTAATACGGGGGTTCATCCATCCAAGCCGGGGGTGGGAGTTGAACCCACGTGTAGCTGCTCTGCAGGCAGCCGCCTGAACCGCTCGGCCACCCCGGCATTTACTAAGTTTAGTTTTTGAGTTTGTGGTAATAAATGTTTTAGGTTAGGCCTATTTTTTGTTTGATTTCTTTGTAAATTTTTGTGGCTGTCTCTTCGTCTGGCACGTTTTTTATTAGGGTTCTTCCGTTTTTGAATAGGGTTACTTCGTGGTTTTTGTGGGCGAAGACTATCGCTGTTGGTGTTTTTATCTGGACTTTGAAGTTTTCTTTTATTTTTTGGTAGATGGTTTCTAGGTTTAGTTCTGTTGGTTTTTCTGGGTTTATGTTGACCGTGTTTCGTCCGCAGAGCCATACGAGTTTTTCTTTGGTTTTTGAGGTTGGTTGTTTGCCATGGCATGTTGGGCAGCCTAGTCTTTTGTGAATTTCTATCGTAGTGAAGTACATGTCGTTGAAATCGCATATCATTAGTTTGCCCTTTAGGGGTTTGCCTATTCCTGTCAGTAGTTTTATGGCTTCCATGGCTTCCATTGCGCCTATTATGCCGGGTGTTGTTCCAAGCACTCCTCTAACGTCGCATGTGGGGAGAGCGTTGTCGTCGATGTTTGGAAGCACACATTCGAGACACGGTGTTTCTGGAGGAGCGAAAACTGAAAGGTTTCCTTCAATACCTATGGCTGCTCCAAAAACGTATGGAATTTTGAGTTTCGCGCAGGCTCTATTGACTATGTAGCGGGTTCGCATGTTATCCAAGCCGTCGACGACGCAATCAACGCCTTCCAGAAGTTTTTCAACGTTGCCGGCATTCAAGTTCTCTGGGAACGCTTCAACCTTTATGAAGGGATTCACTTCCATAAGCCTTTTCGCAGAAACCTCCGCCTTTGGGTAGCCTAAGTCTTTTGGCGTGTACAGCACTTGCCTGTGAAGGTTGTGGGGTTCAACAGTATCCTGGTCTATGAGACGTAAGCACCCCACGCCAGCCAAGGCGAGGTACAAGGACGAAACTGTTCCAAGACCACCTAAACCCACGACAGCCACTTTTGATTCAGCAAGTCTTTTTTGTCCATCCGGTCCAAGCTCTTTGAGGACCAGCTGCCTGCTGTAGAACTCATTGTACGTGATTCTGGGCTTTTTCGGGTTCACCATTTAACCGCCCTTTAATCGCTGTTTGCTGTTTTCAAGTCGAAGCTTATAATGCCTTTCTTCGAAAACTGGCTTTCATAAATCTCTCTCACCCTTTGAATAGTGTCAGCTTCCTCTGGGGTTTTGTCTTCTCTTATGCGGGTTATTCTTGCAAAGCGCAGCGCCATGCCGCATCGGTATTTTGGGCTCTTCTGAATTTCGTTGTACGCAACTTCTACGACTATTTTGGGAATCACATACACTCTTCTCGGCTCCTCTTTCAAGGCCAACTCTTTGAGACGTTTCGTCATTTCAACGATTTCAGCGTCAGTTAAACCCTTAAAAGTCTTTCCAACAGTTAAAAACTCACCAGTTTCAGCGTCCCGCGCCGCCAAATAGTAGTCAGAAAGCCATCCGCGACGTCTCCCATAACCATATTCAGCCGCAACTATCACTAAGTCAAGGGTAGGAAGTGTGGGTTTTATTTTAAGCCAGCGTTTTCCACGGATTCCCGGAACATATTCACTGTCAACTTTTTTCGCCATAAGCCCCTCGTGGCCAGCGTTTACGGCCTCCGCCAGAAACCTTTCAGCCTCCTCTACATTGCCCGTTATTATTTGCCTCGTCAACGGGATTTCCCCAGCGTTTTCTGCCAGAATGCGTCTCCTTTCAATGTATGGGAGGGATATGAGGCTTTGCCCGTTTAAGTAGAGTATGTCGAAAAGGTAAAGTCTAACAGGGATTGCGGAAGCCAAATGTTCAACCTCGTGAACCCTTTTGAACCTTCGCATTAAATGTTGAAACGGAAGCGGATGCCCCTTCTCGTCGACGGCTATGACTTCGCCCTCCAAAATGGCACTTTCAACCTTAACATTTCTCCTAACAAGCTCAACGATTTCCGGAATGCTCTCCGTAACGTCGGAGAGCCTCCGGCTGAATATTTTAACATTCTCGCCCTCCTTATGGATTTGAACTCTAGCCCCATCTAATTTATATTCAAAGGCCGTTTTCCCACCATGCTCCTTTATGGCTTCAACCACATCGGCAGCCATTTGCGCCAACATGAGCTTGACGGGTCTGAAGATTTTGAAGTCCACTCTTAGGAGGCCATCTCTGCCTTCATTTTTGGCTATTGCCGCCACCATCCCAACATCGCCTAGAACCATGCTGGCCCTTTGAACTATCTCCAGTGGAACGTTGAAAGCCTCTGAGATTGCCTGTTCCATTAAGCCTTCATGAAAACCCGTCCGCATCTCCCCAATGATTATTTTGACCAAATATTTGGCTTCAAGGGGCGAGGCGTAGCTAAGCAGGGCTTCTATTAAACGTTCCTTTTTATCCCTTGAACCTTGTCCAGCGGCTTCGGCTATGGCTTCGAAGCTTCGGCGGACACCCCTCACCGTTAAAGTCTCCCCGAACAAGGGCATCTGCTTTTTAACCCTACTATTTTCAAAAACTATTTTCGCAGCAGCCCCCACGTCTCCAGTCTTGTTAAAGGCTTCTGTGAAAACCTGCCAGCTCACTCCCGTTATGCGTTTTATAATCTCGCTTAATGTTGCCCAACTTACATCAAGGGATTGTTGACTTCCCTGAGGGAGAGCCCTTCCAAGAATCATTGAAACAGCGGGTTCAATCTCTTCGGGCTCAAGGGTCTTTAGGAAATCGGAAACAAGTTTGACCATTGGAATACGCTTCCTCATACCCTCTAATTTGTCACATAACTCGGCCAAAGCTCTAAAGGGGGTTGGCATAACCGGTCCTGACTCGGCTCATATGGTAGTTTACGCAAGCTTCGCTAAATAGGTTTAGAGAATGAAAAGAAAGTGGTTGTTAGAAGGCTTGCTCCAGCCTCGTTTTGACCTCTTTGATTTTTCTATCCAGTTCTTCAGCCTTCTCTTTCTGTGCCAACACCTTATAGCAGTCTCTCGCGTATTCCAACGCGCTTACACCGAATCTTTCGAATCCCTTGCTGAAGGATAGATCTGCGGATTTTTGGAAGTATTCGGCGGCTTTCTCGTAGTCTTTGAGCATGAAGGCGCATTCTCCAGCTTTGAAAAGCGAGTAGGCTGCGTCGAAGAAGTTGTTCACTTTCTGGTAGAGCTCGAAGGCTCGCAGAAAGTTTTCCTTAGCTTCTGCATATTTTCCAAGCTCATAAAGGGTGTTTCCGTCCTTATGCAGTTTAACGGGGTCTTCCTTTTCCGCCATCTCAACCAACTCTGTCTTAACGGCGTTTGAAGAGCATTTATGCGTTACCTGGTTTAAACTTTCCGCGAAAAACTCTGCTTTGAGGGTTTCAATAAACGTTGTAGGACTCCCGCTATGAAGGCTAAGGATCGAGCGATGTCCAAGAAGGGGTAAGCTAGCATTCGCTTATACATGCCATCCCCGGAGCGAAAGGTTCTGAAAGCATAAAACACCACAAGCCCCACAAGTGGGAAGAAAAGGAGGGAGAAAAACGTTAACAGTAATGCAGTGGAACGTGTTAGTATCGCGTATACGGCTAAGGCTATGGTTGAGAAAAACCATAAAGAGAAGGCTGTCATACTCAATAAAACCCACATGGACAGTGTACTATTGACTCCTTTAATTTTGGGAATAAGTCCACCACCCTGCCCATAGCGGTAGGCTTGTTTAAGAAGTTCGGAGACTGTTGAGCGGTGTTTATGTCTAACGGTGATTTCTGGGGTTAACAGTATCCTGTACCCTTTCTCGCAAACCCTTTCGGCAAACTCTAATTCGTCGAAGCCATATTCAAACCTTTCGTCGAAAAAACCTGTTTTCTCTACAGCTTCCCTCTTCACTGCAAAGTTGCATCCAACAGGATAGTAGGCCGGAGAGCTTATTTTATTCAACAAAACTTTCTTGCTGAAGATCCGCATAACTGGAATTATGCTTTCGTCAGCATACCTCGCTAGAAAATCGTTGTTATATCTTAAAATTTGACCCCCAACACAGCCGACTTCCGGGTCTTTTAAGTTTTCGACTATCTTTTTAACCCAGTCTCGTGGGACAACGCAGTCGTGATCTGTGAAGGCTATGATTTCACCAGTGCTGTTTTTTATTCCCACGTTTCTGGCAGCGTTGACTCCGGGTTTTTCCTCGACCAGAAGTTTAACGGGATACTTGGAAACTATTTCCCTTGTGCCGTCCGTTGAGCAGCCGTCCACAACTATTATTTCAAGCTTATCCGTGTCGTAGTCGATTTGCATTAAAGAGTCTAGGAGATCCCTTATTTCTTCAGCTCCATTTTTAACGGGGATTACTATTGACACTTTTGGGGAATGGGCTTCACCTTTCTCTTCCAACGGTCATTCCTTCAGTTCTTCCCTCAAAATTTCTTCAGCAGCCCTTTCTACGGCTTGACGGCTGTTTAGTTTGGGTTTCCAGCCTAACTTCTTAAGTTTGTCAATGCTTAACTGCATAAATTTTACGTCTCCCTTCCACCCCCTTCCACCATCAACTCCGCCCGTGAACATGTACTGAACTCCTTTCAAACCCATTTTCATACACACTATGTCGGCTATCTCTTTAACTGATATCTGGTCTTCCGAGCCCACGTTGAAGATTTCCACTCTTTCACGCGCCACGTTTAATCCGAATAATATGGCGTCCACGCAGTCTTCAATGTGTAGATATGACTTTTTCTGGGTTCCATCTCCAAGAATCTCGAGTTTCTTAGGGTTTTCCAGCAGCTTCCTAACGAAGTCGTAGACAACCCCGTGGCGCGCCCTTGAACCCACTATGTTTGCCAGCCTGTAGATGACTGTCTTAAAGCCGTAGTTGTAGGCGTAGCTTGTCATTAAAGCCTCTGAAGCCAGTTTGGCCGCCCCGTAAATTGAGATGGGTTTCAAGGGACCGTAATCCTCCGGTGTGGGGATTTCTTCGGAATCCCCGTAAACTGTAGATGTGGAGGCGAAAACGATGGTTTTAACGCCGTCTGTTTTGCGGACAGCCTCTAGGAGGTTGAAGGTTGCTGCTATGTTCTGTTCATAATGGATTTTAGGGTTTTCCGAGCTTATTCTGACTTCTGGATTTGCCGCAAAATGAAAAACTGTTTCGCAACCCTTCAACGATTCAAGGATTTTTCCAAAATCATGAAGAAGGTCGCCTAGGACAAACTTGAAATTATGGGAGTTCAACCATTTCTCAACATTTTTCAGTCTTCCAGCGCTTAAATTGTCAAAAACAACAACTTCCACCTGTTTCTCGCAAAGTTTATCAACTAAATGGCTTCCTATAAAGCCAGCTCCGCCTGTTATGATTGTCCTTCCAAGATTTGTGTAAGCCATCCTTCTCCCTTTTGGTTTTAAAGCTTAAGTTCTTGAGGTTTATCTGCATTTTGCCAGTGCAAGCCACAAATGATCACTTTGTGGACGGGGAAGAGGTGCCACCTCACCGTTTTTCCGTACTAAAAGTCGCTGCTTTCTGGATGGGAGGAATTCGCCGATGATGGAGGCCTTTATGCCGTTTTCACTCAGCTTCTCGATTATTCTTTCGGCTTTCTCCTTTCTTGAAGCTATGAGCAAAGCTCCTGAACTTATTAGCTGAAGTGGGTCTATTCCGTAAAACCTACATATTTCGATGGTCTCTTTAGCTATGGGTATTTTTTCTTCAAATACTTTCACGCCGAGGCGCGATGCGTCAGCCATTTCGTGGACTCCTCCTAGAACGCCGCCCTCTGTTGGGTCGTGCATGGCATTCACGCCGCCTGTTTTAAAGGCTAGGACTGCCTCCTTCACGACGCTTATCTCATTAAAAAATCTCTGCGCAGATTTCAATAAGTCGGGGTTGAAACCGTTTTTCAAAAGGAATTTGTAGTGTTCCGTCGCAAGGATTGCTGTCCCCTCAACTCCAGCGCTTTTTGTCAAAATCAGCAGATCTCCCGGCTTAGCCCCTCCCGCCGTTACATATTCACCCCTTTCAGCCACTCCGATGGCGCACCCAATTACGATGGGGTTGGCGAGACCCGGAGTGACCTCGCAGTGCCCGCCTATTATGGCTACTCCGATCTCTTTAGAAGCTTTATCCATCTGAGAGCATATCATCTCAACCTTCTCCTCGTCAGCTTGTTCCGGTAGGAGGATACACGAAGAGAAGAAGGCTGGCTCAACTCCGAAGGTAGCCACATCATTAGCGTTTACGTGAACTGCAAGCCAGCCTATCCTCTCCACGGCTCCCGTTATGGGGTCCATGGAAACGATAAGGGATTTATTGCCTAAATCTAACACTGCCCCGTCGAAACCCGCCGA